>Ga0335081_10022881_pt1 | contig 10112 bp, 11 predicted proteins | sample Lox_Sample_35_FD_206713 | JGI IMG/M metagenome (GOLD analysis project Ga0335081, IMG submission 206713) | Soil microbial communities from Loxahatchee National Wildlife Refuge, Florida, United States - Lox_Sample_3.5 | ecosystem: Environmental > Terrestrial > Soil > Wetlands | place: USA... | reverse complement strand
CTGACTTTAGTCGTTCACCATTTTGAGAGTTCCGCGAGCGAGAAGAGTATGTCAATCTTGGCTAACATCGCCATTTTCGTCTCTGCAATGTCTCATTGGAAGTCTAAAAGCAATCAGCGTGAATCCCGACGCCGTATAAACATCTGTCAAATTCTTATGGCTGATTCGGGTAGGTAATATGTAACGGACCTGGAACGTGCGTCATTATCTGTCTAGCCGCGCTGGTACCCAGAGTATGGCCTCAGAGCCCACCTCAGCATATCATTTCTAACTCCTAGTTCCTTGGGATAAAGTACATCAGGATCATCTACATTGAATCCTTTGCGCGGGTCACGGCATTGTCTTTATCCGGGAAGATTTTGATTTATTTAGCAGATAGATTCTTTGTACAGTGGCCAGAGCTTGCCTTGCGATACCCGAGAGCTGAATATTTGGGCATATTAGTCTAGATACCCGTCAATAATAGAATTTTGTCGAAGAATCGACAATTTAGATGGAGTTTGAGAGCTTGTAATTTGACATGTGTAGAGATTACGCATCTCCAGCCACAGAGCGCAAATCAGGGTTCGCTTCAACAGCGGCACGGTCGACGTCATCAGCCGTCCCATACCCATCCATAACCCCATCAATCGGAGCTCTCAGAACTCCTCTCATCACCATCTCTCCCATAGCTGTTCCAAACTTGCATTTTACTTCTCCAGGGATATTCCTTTCACAATGGCCGAAGCCGTCAACATCGCTGTCCGTCCGCCAGCCGACACCCCTGTCGATGTACCCCCACCTCCTCTTTGCAATCAAACTAATGCAATGCAGTTATCCAACACCGATCCCGTCAAAGCAGACTACATCATCCTCTTCCGGGCGCCAACCCAGAACGCACCCCAAGCATCCGAACAACTAGAACGCCTCATCCGCTACCTCGACCGCGTCGGTCTCGAAGTCGAAACTCGTCCCGGCGGCCGGGGCACCGTGCTCGTCTTCGTTCGATGTCCCCTTGCAACGGCGAAAAGCGAAGCCTACAATTCGAGGTTGCTTTCCCGTCGTCTGTAATCAAGAGACTGGGGGCTGACAGACAGAGTTAATGACTGGCTTCATGGGGTTCGACTCTCTGCACCGGATGACGAGACGAAAGCGGCGTTGGAGGGCGAACAACTTACGGACGCAGAGCGATTGAGGGTTGTACATTGCTTGATTACGTCTCCTGAACGGGAGGGGGGAGCGGGGATTACACCTGGTCTCGATAGGTGGAATTACATTGACTCGATCTTTCCTCTTCACGATTCCAAATTCAATCGAGTATCAAACTGACTCAGCTCTTGGGTGACATTAGGAATGGGTTCAATCTTGGTCTCGCAAATGGACTGTTACGGACGCCGAGTTGGATGCCGTCAAAGACCATTTCGGAGAAAAAGTCGCCTTTTACTTTGCTTTTACACAACACTATTTCCTGTCGCTTATCCCCATTTCCGTGCTTGGTTTCTTGTCCAATTTTCTCTTGCCGGCTTATAACCCAATTTATGCGGTCAGTCTGATTGTCTGGACACTAGCGTATAAACATTCATGGCAGAGGAGGGAACGGGATTTGGCTGTTCGATGGGGGACAAAGGGCTTTACTAAGCTTGTGGAGCAACGACGGGCCGCGTATGTCACTGAGGGGGAACGCAACGACCCTGTCACTGGAGAGAGACGTGGATGGTTTCCATTGTACTTCCCCACCGTTACATTGTGTTGATTTGTAGGTGGAAAAGACTCTTACGTCAAAGCTTCCAAATCCCATTTGCGCTTGCTGCGGCGATGGGACTTGCTGCTGTGCTGACCATGATATTTGCCGTCGAGGTATTTATGAGTGAAGTCTACTCTGGTCCATTCAAACAATTCTTGGTACCAGCACTCCTAATCTTTCTGGTAGTTGATGGGGCAGGTGTTTACTCCAACCGTCCTTTTTTCGACTTTGATCCCTACGTTTTCGGGGATTTATACACGAATTTCGAGATCTCTGACGAACTACGAGAATCATCGAACAGATCAAGCATACGAAAGTGCCATGACCCATAAAATATTCGTCCTCAATTTTTTTACAAGCTATATGAGTCTCTTCCTCACAGCCTACGTTTACGGTCCCAAACCACCTTGCTTCAGGGGCTGACGGTTAGTCCCTTTTGGAAAGTACATTGTCCCCAAACTCGATTTCTTCAAAGGCGCGCTGCCAAAATCGGCAGCGGAAACAAAGGCCGCAACAACCTTCTCGATAAACTCGTTCCGCCTCAAGAGACAACTGATTTACTTTGCCGTGACAGCTCAAATTGTGGGCTTCGCCATGGAGAATTTTCTGCCTTATGTCACCAGGAAGGTGTTTACCCAGGCACGAAAGATGACGTACGCGGATGATGAAGATCTCGGCGCTGGTGATCGAGAGGAGGAGAAACACTACCTTGAACGGGTGAGGGAGGAAAGTGAACTTCCAGAATATGACCTTTACGCTGATTACGCTGAAATGGTCGTCCAGGTAACCCCCGCATGTACCCCAATTCACCAACCCTGTACGTTTGGTGCTTATAATAGTTTGGATATGTGGCGCTTTGGTCGGTGATTTGGCCCATCACCCCTGTCTGCGCAGTCCTAAACAATTGGCTCGAACTCCGTTCCGACGCCGCAAAAATCTGCATGACCTTCCGTCGTCCTGTCCCACAGAGAGCAGACTCCATCGGCCCCTGGCTGTCCAATCTCTCCTTCCTCTCCTGGCTGGCCTGTCTCACAACCTCAACCCTCGTCTTCCTCTTTGGAAATGGGGATTTCCACCTCGTCTGCGACCAAAAACTTGCGCTGCATTTGCTGATTGTGGTGCTGGTGGCGGAACACGGGTATTGGGTGGTTGACACGCTTTTGTCCACACTGTCGGCTCGGGTGAGGACGGCCGGGGAGATCGACACGCAGAGAGAGGAGTATACTGTTCGCAGACGTTATTTGGCGAATTTGGGGCTCGCTGGTGGGGCGGAGGGTTTGCAGGGGGATCGGACGGAGAAGAGGAGGCGGGTGGAGGAGGCAGATCCCATTGGGTTTTGGGCGGTGGATGGGGGACTTGAGAATTCCGTGGTCAATGGGCGGGAAATTCTTGTCAAAAGTTGGGACAGGAAGAAGAGTCAGTGACCTCTCCTCATTTCGCTAATGTTATTGCGAAATTTGGGTCGCTTTTTCGGTCGTTTGCTATCAATTTCCTTTTTTCGTTTTTGCTTTTCTTATGGAAGTGGGATTGCTTTCGGGATGTAAATTGGTGCTATTCTTGATACTTAGGGGCAAAGTCGATTGTTCTGTTTTGAGGAGGCGGGGACTACTTTTATTAGAATCGAAGTTGCAGTCAAATCGATGATCGGCAAAACTGCCGCAGTGACAATTTCCGTTCTACCATTGAGAAAAGGGAACCGGAGTGGATCCAGGCACGACGGAGGCCGTAGCCTAGAGTTGCTATCAGCTTTCGAATAGCGTCAGTTGTAGGGCGTTCTACCCATCGAGTTCGCTGGTATTCATCGATTCCACTGCAGGGGATGATCGTCATTGACGATGTTAGAAAGTTTGTGCAACTTTGTAACTTGGGTGGTTCAGGGCAATGCAGGGATCACCTGCCGGTGGCGAACCGTGGAGGTCCAGGTTGTGTATGCAAATCCAGAACCCTCATATCAAGCGTATCCACATACCCTGAACGGTTAATGTAGCCTGCAAACATTATTCTCTGGGCAGAAGTTCGTGACAGCCTGAGACGATAATTTACAATCTTCACACGCGCGAGTAAAATTAATTGGTCGGAGGTATTCTTATGCGGGAGCGAAGGCAGTCGATAGATAATCTAACCGCCGCCACTTTATAACTTTGAGGCCCCCACCTTTTTTTGTCTTGATGGGCTAGTCACACGTTTATGCCGTGTGTCTATGCCGTGTGATCGTCATGCGCATTTGATTGCGCGAGATACGTGAAGCGGGGTGCCTACAGCAATAATTATTGCGGGCACAGAATGAAATTAAAATTGCGGAACCGACGAGGCAATTTGCTCGAGGAGCCACCGAAGCGTTTCTATAACCGAAGAAGCGAGCGAGGAATCATCGATGACCGCAGGCTGTCGGGTTTTTTTTTCTTTCTATATCGACACGGGAGCTAGAGGCACCCAATCAAAGGTGGGGGATTCATTAGGACCACGGGGCTCTATGAGTCAAACCGCCAAAAGCCTCATATTTTTTGAATCTTTTTTCCGTCGATGTTATCCTTCTCCCCGGTCTCCCCCCTCGAGGGGCAACCAAAGCCACTCGGCACCCTCTAATAGGCTCAGCATGTTGTGCTGGCATCATGGGGTTCCTCATTAGCGCAATGGAGGCGCAACAATAGTCTCAAATTTAACAGCAACTCCCCACAGCCTCTTCATGACTTTTGTTTTTGACTTTTGAACTTGGGCATTTTATTTGCATCAGCTGCCTTTGTAATTTTCTTCATGTTCGTCGCGATTGTTCTGCGAGCTCTTTTTTTTTGTCCCCCAATAGGTGTCTGTGTACGGGGTTGATAAACGTTTTTTATACCCAGCCCCTGCCTTCCCCGCCGAGCATCTCCTCCTCCCACCGTCCACCTTGCCACCCGTTCTCCGTCACCACCACACAACATCGCCAACCTCGCTATTTCCACGCTTGTCCACGTGTGGAATCGTCTTATGAGACGAGCGAATTTTGGCACCTTTCGGGACGTCGCTATAAATTTCCAGCTGAAGGTTACCAGGAGCGCGGAAATTATAAATAAGCTCCACTGTAGCGGAGCCGTGCCCATTCCGAAAACAGATTATTTTACACACTATATTTACCCCCACTCATGGGAAAAGCGCCCCTTTGCACCAACGGCCAGCCGACAATCATCTTCATGCCCCCAAAACAGAGCAGAAAACCAAAATCTCATCGCGGTTGTACCGCATGCAGGTATCCCTTAGTCTCCTCGCACATAAGCTGACTAGAACGCAGAGCGAGTAAAAGAAAATGCAGCGAAGGTACTTTCGAATTCCGCATTATAGTAAGAGATCAGAAAGCTTATTTGAGCAGAAAAGCCTGCATGCGAAAATTGCGTTCGTGATGGGAAGGCCTGTGAGGTATGTTTTCCCATGGCTAAACAATGTAAAGTAACCATTGGAAGTATGACATTGATGGACTGATTCGGATACAGACGTATGATGGGACGCAACAGCCCAATCGTATGCACCTCAGAAAATTTGGATTTCATGGCAGATTGCTAATACGTGTGCAGGTCGAAGGCGCCAAATCATTACGCCGTTACCCAGGCTAGCGGAACCTCCAAGCTCGACACCTAGGACATCTCCGAATCTAAATCAGTCGGTCCCGACCTCGCCCTCGTCGAGTTCGGTCAATATGGACACTGCAGTGTCATATCCGTTTGCGAGACGCAACTCTCTCTCATCCATGTCAATCCCACCCCGAAGGAGCCCTCCAAAATCACGCCGGCAGAGATCTGGTCGAGTCCCTTCCCGGCCACAACCAACTCCCTACCCCATCGCAGATGCATCAAGCACCAGCTCAGTGAGGGCCGGCTTCATGCCGCCCCTCGTCGAGCCCTTTTTCATCTTTAACTTCGACCCGTCGATGCCGCTGAGCACTTCTTCATCGCCTGGCCCATCCAGGAATCCGTCGATTTCCATACCCGGCGATACCGTGGACCCCGCTTCACTAAATGTCACACCGCAACATTCCACGTCCCCCGGCGAGAATATATACGTTGCCTTCTTTCTACGAGAAGTTCCTGCTCTGCTACCCTTCACAGAACTATTCCCCTCCGTCTGCAGCGATATATTGGCACTATCGCTGGAGAACATTCCGTTGTTCCAAGCAATATTGGCCATCTCTTCATATCTTTCCGACCACCGAGCAGACATCCCTCCAGTAACGGGGCTCTTACACCTTCAAAAGACGTTATCACGAGTTAATGAGGCCATCTCCCTTGGAATCGTGGATGAAGGGCTCATCGCCTCCGTTTTCTTGCTTGCCTTACTCAGCACTCTGAGCGCTGATTATAAAGGCTCCAGACGACATCTTGAGGGCTTCTCGCACCTCATCCAAATCTATCAACAAGGGCGGACGCTCAGAGTCACATCCGGTACCTCAACATCTAGCGCCGATAGTTATGCCTTGGTTATGCTTTTATGGCGTATGGCAATTCGAATGGAATATCATGTTGCGTTTTACGATCACGGACAGGGGCCTCCCATCTTTCCCATCAACGACACATCTCAAGAGCGCACCCAGATCGAGTGGATCTCAAAGATAATCAGCAAGTCGATCCCCAACGGGATAGACTGGGCCCTGGCTTCCTTTGCCCTTGATGATCTCATGAACCGAGCCGGTCATCTCTCGCACAGACTCAACGGAGACGGCGTCCATATGATCAATCGATCCTTGCAAGTTCACGACTTAATCGAGGAACATCAGAATTGGAAACGACGGCCCATCATCAATCAATTTATGATTGAAACTCTTTCCCTTCCACCCGATAACACTATCAACCCGAGTTTAATGCACTCGACCGCCCCCAGTTTCCTCCACTACCCTTCCGTACGGATCTCCAATAACCTTTTTGCCGCACTGTTGATCCGCCATTTCATGATTGGGATTTATCTTTCACTGATCGGGGATCCACGACCAGGTCCTGTTTCGCGCACACGCTTTCAATACGCCATCGATATTTGTCGGTATTTCGTGACGCTGTACGGGGACCCTCCTCTTCATCGAAATGACATGGTGTTGAGACCTGTGGATAATTGCATGGCGATTATCACGGCTGGGTTTACTTTCCAGGAGGATGCGTACCCTCAAGAATTTGAATATTGTACGAGGACATTAGCGGCGATTGCGCAGGAGACAGGGTTTGCCTCACTCATGGATGTCGTCGAGATACTGAAGGCAACGCATCGGAAACAAGGTGGTCAGGCAGACTGGGCCAGAGAATTTCAATTGAAAATTGAGAGTCCCTCGCCGGGATCCAGATGGGCTGTACCTGCCCCGAACATTGGCCCATATGTTGATCCGGTTTCAAATCTTGTACAGTGACAATTTGAATTGGGGAGTTGGCAAAAGTTTATTAGCGATCATTTGGACCATCGGGGGATATTCAATAGGGGATATTTGGGGGTCTTACTTGCTCATATATCCATATATATATATATATTTAGGGATTACCGGGAACTGTGTCAAGCGACGAACGATCCTTAGTTCAGAAATAAAGGGAAAAAACCTCGGATTCAGAACGGCAAGTACTGAGATTCCCGTTTGAGACTATGTACTGGTGGCTTATGATTTGCCTTCCTGCCTATTGAGAAGCCAAGTTACGCCCTGATAAACGACCAAAACGGACACATCACACACTTTAGCCTCGGATCTCACGTCGGAAGGGAAGCCTCGATGCCGACGAGTCGTCGGTGGAATTGACTAATTCGTTTGCTAAATAATTAGCAGCTAAATGTCGTTCCGGATGATATGCTCCCCCGGCGCTAGAAGATGCCTCGATCGACAACGGCGATTCCTACCGTTCCTGACAGGGTCATCATGACATCACATTCTCTTTGCTAGTCGTCCAATCATAACAGCGCCAAAGATGACTGTGGCCACAGACAAGCTCAATGCTCTCAAAGCGCAGCTGTCCCACCTCGCCGCCTCTACCCTCCAATCCATTGAACCCCACAGCGACAGTCCGCCCGTTCTGTCGTCCCAATACATTGCCAAACTCAGGGCCTCCCTCGCAATTCTCTCTGCCCCAACACACACTGCTCCATCCCTCGAACAAATAGCACGGCTCATCATCGAGGTGAACCAGGCCACACAGAAGGAGTCATTAGACAATGTAGACAATGTTGTGAAAGGTGTCTATGCAACCGAGCTTCAGTGGCTCTTTCTGGCTAGATGTACGCTTGATGTATACGGCTGTCTTCTTGAACAGTTATTCGAACAGACATTGCCATTGGCACAGGATATCTTTTACTGGGAGGATGTATTGTCCAATCCAACGTGGCGCTTCCTCTTTCTCATTCAGAGTAACCCCAAACTCCCGTCGACCTCAGAGTTGACTATAGCTGCTCCCCATCGCCTCTTCCTATTTACAAAAGCAGCGTATCAAACCGCCCGTGCACGCCTACGAAACCCTCACACCCTCTTCACCTTCGGAACCCTCCGCGCAACTTTCCTCGACCGCAACCTCTTCCGCCGAATCGCTTTCCCCACGAGATTGCCCGCCCCACTCGAGGCCATCGATAACTCGCTGGATTCGCTTTGTCGTCATGAAATTGAAACAAATCTCCGGCGGCTACGAGCGTTACGGGAATTACAGGCGACGGGATTGGGCGTCCTTGTTTCTGAGGGAGTTGAATTTGCCCTGGAGAATGGTTGGAAGGAGCACGTTGTTAGGGGAGTTGATGTGATGAAATCGACTATGGAATGGCTTTTGAATACGGATGTGCAATCTGACTCCATCGAGTCTGATGAAGGTTCTTACCCTCGGAAACGAAGGTATTCTGACATGGAGATTTGCGTAGATTACGCTCTACGGCGCCGACGATGGATACTACAGTCGTCAGCACTAATCTCCTCAACTTGGCTCAAAACATTATCCCAAACCAACGTATCTATTCAACATCCCTTTCTGCCATCTACGGCCGTCCATTTCGCTTGGTACGCTACTGGCCCGCTGCTGTAACGTTGTTACTCAGTGGCTCCACAATCCTCCGCATACTCGTCGATAAACGCGTCGAACTTACCACTTGGGCCCGGGACACGGTCACCACCATCATCGACTTCTGGCGAAATTGGGTCGTTGTCCCCCTCACAGATATTATTTCTACCATCCGTCATGACGATGTGAATCAAATCGCCTTGATGGGCCGACAAAGTCTCAAATCGGACATGGACTCTCTCGAACGTATGGTCGTCGAATTCGCCGCCAAGAATCCGCAATACATTCCATTGGAATATCACGGGAATACAGGAGCAGCACCGGATGTCCTGGAGATTGTGGCGAGGGGAGTGAGGGAGGGAGACTTATCTCCCGTGTTACGAGCCTATGAAGCAGACCTGCAAACCCCCTTCAAATCCGCGTTAACAGGCACGCTAATCCAAACCCTCCTGATCCAAGTACAAAAAACCAAAGTCGACGTCGAATTCGCCCTTTCCGGAATCGATCGTCTCCTCAAATCCCAACAACTCGTGTTTGCTTTCGTCGGCGTCACACCCTCCCTCATTATCCTCTACGCTACCTTGCGCTATTTATCCAGTCTCCCATCCCGTCGTCGCGGACTACGTCAGGGCGTAGCCAAATCCGACCTTGTGAAGACGTTGCGGAACATCGAACGGATTTTGGTGCTGCATGATCCGAGGCAGGGTGACAAGTTGAGGTTTCGGGATCGTGGGTTGCTGCTTTGTGAGTGCTTTGTTGCCGGGGAGTTGGCAGTGTTGTTGCCTAGAGGCGTGAGGGGGGAGTTTATGCAGGATTTGGCGGATCTGGAGAATGTGCAGTTGGGTGTTGAACGGCAGTTCCGGACTATCACCAGGGTTTGGAGGGTCTGGGGGAAATACCTTTATTGATAAATTTGCTGCTGTTTTAGATCTTTGTTGCTATGGATGTTGAGATTACAAACAGTGCTTAGAGTTCAATGTGTGATTCTTGCTCTAATCCCATAGTGGCCACAGAAGAGGAAATAGTGGTCCTGCGCACTTGAAACTTAAATCGTAAATTGAGAAATTTGCGCACGGAGCGCTTCTAATAGTCATTGCCATCACGAGCCCGAAGAAATTCGCCCGAAGAAATTCGCACATTCGGCGCCACAACGACTGGCGATGCCGACCTCAAAAATGCAAATGAGACTCATCGGATGACTCACTTCGACACAACCGCCGTATTTATATAACCCCTGATCGACTCCTCCAAGCAAAATTTAACCATGGGAGGAAGCGCGTTCAACACCGAGCACCACGGCTTCGTGACCTCTCGCATGACGCCGGCGCAATACAGAGCCCTCTCAGAATTGGTTCTCCCACTCGTCTGCCTCTACTTTTGCAATGTCGCCGTGCCTCCTGAGGCCCCCGAAA
>Ga0335081_10022880_pt1 | contig 10112 bp, 16 predicted proteins | sample Lox_Sample_35_FD_206713 | JGI IMG/M metagenome (GOLD analysis project Ga0335081, IMG submission 206713) | Soil microbial communities from Loxahatchee National Wildlife Refuge, Florida, United States - Lox_Sample_3.5 | ecosystem: Environmental > Terrestrial > Soil > Wetlands | place: USA... | reverse complement strand
GTTACAGGATTGTCTTGTTGATCTGCTCGAAGCACCAAATGTGGAAGCGGGGTTGTTACAGGGTGTTTTTTTGCTTGGAAAGCTGGGGACGTTCCTTATGGATGCGGACACGGAATTTATTGTCAAAGGTTTGTTCCCCACAGAGAACATCATTCACGACAGGCCTCAATACGCGACTTGCAAATGCTTTTGCTGTTGGAATGAGATTACTCTCATGTTCCGAATCTTGTCATCAGGATTTACTATTGCGATCGTTGGAACAGATATTCTGCATCATGTGTTACCAGCCCTTCGAATCCCCGTTGGTTCTGGCGGCCGCATACATCGCGCTGCTGAGGATCGGTCGTGCGGATGTCCCAACATTTGGCGGATCTTTCGCGAGAATCGTTTCGAAACTGGACCTGAACGATCTTGATTTATTATTACAAGAAATTGTAGCAACGGCCATTGAGGAACCAGCCGCTGTTGTGGTCTTGGAAGTGACTATTCACGCTGCAGTCATGCGATTGGAGGGCGAAGAAACTAACAAGAGCCAGATACGTTTCAACTTGGGAAAGGTTTTATTCAACATAACTCGAAACATTCTCGTCACCAGATCTTCCGACGTCTTTGTTTTATTCCTGAGATTAGCCGGCAAATTTCTGCGAGAAATTGTAGCATCCCTCGTCAGTTGTCACTAACATTTCAGCCTAGAGTGGTTTCAAAGTGGCATTTGGATCATCTGATTGCCAATCTCACAATCGCATGTTCCCCTGCCGGTCCCCGCCTTGCAGGCAAAGCAAGTCAAGACGACATTTTCGAAGCTATTGGCTCCGTAGCTCTCGCAATGCTACAATTACACCAGAAACGGCTCACCTTAAAATACCATCTAATCGTTCGAATGTTACAAGTCATGCTCCATGTGTTTGTCCGTACGTCATCCACTGCCCCCGGCCGAATCCGCAACCAAATCTCCCGCCCGCCACCCTGGCTTCAAACTTCCTGCTCCGCTTCCTCCGCCACCCTTTTCTCTCGGATCTTGACCATGTGGGCGACCCCGCCCTCCAGCTCAACATGGCACGACAGCAAGCGGGCGAAGCATCTTCCAACGTCCAACGCTGCAAAAACTGGCAAGGCAGTTTCAAAACATATCCCTTGGTTTATGATGGAGTACGTAGCATTACAAGCTGAATACCCTGAACTCGTTATTGAAGAGTCGGTTCAAAAGACATTGGCACACGGGTTGCATTCTTTGTTTAGTATTTTAGGCACCTTTGAGCGAGAGATGTGTATGGGGGCTCTGGATAGGGCGGGGAGAGGGATTTTTAAAAATTTATGGGAGGAGTGGGACCAGTTCGGACGATTTGTGGAGAAGTAAGAGTCGTCCATCATTAGTGATCCCTCGTTAATTTATTCATTCGGTGGACGTCATTTCTGCTCTGTTTCATTCGCTTAAGACGCAATTTCCTCCGCGATTAGGCGATTCGGACCGCACCCGACGCCTTTTAACCGCTCCCCTGCGCACCCTAGAGGAAGCATCAACGGGGCTCATGGGTAAGCGGACGCTTCGAGTACCAGCTTGGGACGATGGTTTTCCTTTGGCAGTCAGTGTCTTCACTCCAGAGGGCGATATTTACGATTCCGAGAAAGTCGTTATCTTGATTAACGGGGCGACGGGCTGCTTCCAGTATTACTATGCAGCGTTCGCGACGTATTGTTTCAACACAGTTCCTGGACTAATTGACGCAGATGGCTCACAAAACATCGAATTGCCGCAGTTACTTGGGACTATCGATATACAGTAAGACCGCCGATTGCACCGAACTCACCCGGGTAGGGCGACTCGTTACCTTTGGATGTACAACTTCCCGCGTCCGATGAGACACGATTGGAAATAATCAAGTCCCCGGAGGCTTCGAAAATCACGCTGACAAGGTACTGGGGAATGAAGGATCAACCTGCCGTAGTCGAATTCACGCTTGATTATTTCAAAGGATATAAGCTCGTAGTCATCGGGCATAGCGCGGGCGGTATATTTCTGATGAAGAGCTTGGCTAATCGAAAGGTCACCTCATGCCGCTCATTCCGGAGAAATTACGGTCTCAAATTTATCGTCCGATATTCCTTGCGGTCAATAATCCGAATTATCAATTCGTTCCAGCCGATTATTTGCCTATGTTCCTTGACATTTGGACAAACACCCTTAAAGCCGCGGAAAAAGAAGGCTACCTGCCTAAAAGCGCTTCCTATTTCGGCATTGCACTCCCTGCTGGGGCTGCAATTGAATGGGCTCGAAGTATGCTGTCGGAGAATCACCGATACTTCGCCGCCCAACCTGAGTTGGTTTCATTTTACAAGTCGTGGAATCCAAAGAACGGACTGGTTTCCCTTGTTTTTGCTGACGACGTCACGAATTTTGGACTCGACGATAAGCTTCCTGTGGACGGATGGTGCGACGTGCTTTCAAGTGCAACCATTACGAGAATTCTTGTGTCACCGGAGGAGTACGGAATGGAACAGGTTGGTCATGTTGGGATGTTCAAGCGAGAGAATGAGAAGGCCTGGGAATTGATGAGGGATCTCGCCGTGGATGGAAAGCTGCCCAAGGGCAAAGTGAGGCGATGGAATCAGGGAAAAACGAAGTTGTGAGATCGTTCGAAGAAGAATACGTCAGATGGGGTGCATCGACGCACTCTGCATCACTCTTTTTATCAATCAAGAGCCTTTCACCCCAGAAATAACCGAACGCGAGTACTGTGACACCTACAACGCAATCAAAACCTGGAACATTCCTCTTATGTAGAACGGGATCATATCTCAAGAAGTCCATAAACACTCGTTCCACACATTTTTATGCTCTTCCTCGCGGAAGCTGTTGAATTGAGAGAAAAGGACCGTAAGTATTTACCACTAAACAGAAACCTGCAAATACAACTCCAATGCTGTCCCGTGTCTCAGTGAGCACAAGTAAAGTTAAGAAAACAGATAAAGAAAATCCGCCGTTCGGTTCCACTAGCGCCTCCAAAAATCGGGCAAAAGCCGGGTCAAATATGTGTATACATCCTGGACCTCCGCAGCTAGATAATCGTCCAACGCTAAGATGAAAATTAAAACACCTTTTTCAAAAAGTTCGTAATCGAACCCCGTCTTTCTGTGCGAGCTCCGTCCCCGGGGGGGAAAAGCGAGTTATCAGACGTGGGCGAGGCGATAGTTTCGCCCGGAGCGACATCTGCGCTCGTTGATTCTCGGGGACTTCCAGATGATGCACGTCTCTTTTCAAACGCACCAAACATCTTCCGGGGGCTCGAGGGAGATCCGGCGGTAATTGGCGATCCACCCTCGTCCGACCCAGCGCCGGAACTTTCTATGCGAGTGCGTTCCGCGAATTCGGGACCGATCGGCGCTTCGTCGGGTTTCGAACTGCGTTCTGTGCCACGAGTGCGGCCCATTCCGGCCTTGGAAGATGACATACGACGAAAGTCGATGGGTTTTGCATCAGCAGGGATATGGCTTGTGCTGGTTGGGTGACTGCTCTTGGTAGGAGATCGAGTGGAGTGGACAGATGGGGCAGGGGCGTTATTGTAAACGTCAGCGAATGTTGGCATGTTGAGGATTGAGCTTTGAGGATCGATGGAGATGGGCAATGAATGATGAAAGGGACAACCGATTTGTCGATGCTAAGATGACCTTTTGGTAGACGGCGGCAACGGATGCAATGAAGAACGGGGAGGGAGCGGCAGATCCTTTTATACTTATACACTGGGGCTGTGTGCCACGAAGCCGTCCTTTCCTTTGGCAAGTTTGTGCAGAAATGCGGGGGCTTCTAAAGGCGAAAATTATATGTAAAATTATAGCAGGAGATTTCGCTGTGTGTGGTGCACATGATGGACCGTTATGTTCACGGGAGCAACAAAAAACCGTGGTCGAAGGGACGAGAATCATCCAGTGGAATTGCCGCCAAGCCGTCGTCCTTGGACAGTTCCGATCTTCGGTTCGTATGTATTTACGCGGCAACTGCTGGTTACCGCCCTTCGAGCAGGTAAAGTAGAGTAACTGCCATGGAAAGCTTGCGCAATTTTGCCCTCGATAAGAGGACGATCAGCGGGCGGTGGCACATCCATCCTCATTGCATCGAAGCCATGTGACCACCTCCCTGCAGAGTCATGTCCGCTACCATCATTGGTCCATTGGTCATACTCCCTCGGATCGGCGAACCACAAGTCAACGGGATTCATTCCCATTGATATTTACACCCATTCATTATAGTTTTGTCAGGGGCGAGTCAGTGAGGCGTTCATAACCCCGCAAGTACTTAAAAAGGCGTCAATCTGGCCGCTTGGTTGATTGAGTGCAAACGGTGTCTATTGTCGTAGTGGATACACATCGCCTCTGTGCTCCAATTCCTATTAACTCTAGGAAGTTACCGCATGCAATTGCTCATCCGAAACAAGAGATCAGAATTAGTTAAAGAAGAATGATCGTATCAAGTGGATGAAAGCAGACAATTCATTCCCTATTTCTCGCTGCGAAGTACTGCCGGCTTCTCCGGTGCGTGGCGGTGCATGCATCAGCATGCATCAACGACTGGCTAGTTTTAGCGTTGGCATCCCGCCCTTTTTGTGAATTGCGAGAGAGATGATCATCCTGTCGCTATGGGGCATGCATACCGGCCGGAGATCCGTACATTTCATCGGCCAGGTTAAGGTTTATCCTAAGCGGTAAGGACCAATTTCATTTCAAATCAATTATTAGTCGTGGCCACGTTGACTGATAAAGCCGAATTATTGGGCCAAATTGCCTCACTCCCTTGGTTTCTTGCCCCGCTGCCCCACGGCGAAGGACGCTGACACAATATTTAAATGAATCAAACGTCGATAAGATCACATTTGACGGGTCTCGGTATCGATAGCGGAATGTAAAACAGTAGCCAGATCCACGAGCCCTCGGGAAACTTGTTGAAAGTACGCGTAAAATACGCGTAAATGCATCCGGGCGAACTGCAGCCCACTCCACCGCCGATCCTCCATCTTTGGGGAAAATCCCCTCGGACGAACGCTCACCCTTCCAAATATCCGAGCTTACAGCGCCTCTCCGATTGGGGTCGGAGACGTATATAACGTCCGAGAAGCCTTATTTACGAATAAACCTTGCCTGAGGTAAGCTTGGCAAAATCCCTTTTTTCCCCATCATCCCTTTGTGTCAGTCAAATTGGTGTTCCACCTAGTCTTTGTTGCTCTCAGAGCCGTGCTGAATTCCCAAAAACATGGCTGCTTGGAGTCCACGCAAAAACATCGATATCACCACTGGGCAACACCTCCCCCCTCCCCTCCCCCCCCACCCCAGAACTGTGAGAAACCGATCCCATGGTCCAACAACTCCCCTCCGTAGACTGTGTCTCCCACCCCTTCCCCCACGTGGCCTCCCGACGGATGATCCCCCAAGAAAACACGTCTCGCGGCAAAAGAGGGTGAAGGTTACGGTTACGACTTCCCAATAGCCCTTTTGCTTTATGTCCAGTTGAAATACATTGCTTGCTATCTCTTACACTTCATTCTTCCGCTATGTCTTTCAACTTATGGCCGCGAAGTGTGTCGAGATTTGGATCCTTTCACGTGCCCCATACTGTAACTATATACCCCAACTAGAACCAGGCCCAGAACCAGAACCAAATTTCAAATAATGTCGTTAATAATCAAATTCCTCTGCATGACAATAAATATGTTGAATCCCCCTTTGATATATCTTCACAGTCGTATTCTTAACTTCCGCATTGACGGATCTCGTTCCGCATGTGGCGATCCCCAGTCGACCCAGGCATATCGCTTCATCAGCAGCTTGTTCGACCAACCCCGGCAGATTGGGTCGTCCAATCCGAAGGTAAGGTTTGATATTCTCGGGAACATCCACAGTGACACCGAGATTACTGACTTCCCCTAGCTCAACCGACTCACTTGTTTCTTGCGTAACGTATATTCTCATTGCGACAAAACCGTAGGCCTGCTCAAGGATCTCGGATAATTCCTTGGTAAACCATGATAATTCCGCTACAATCAGTCTAGATGCAGAGTCGGAAATTTCACCTCGATGTTTGACAGCCCAAACAAACCCAATTCGTTTACAGCGGCAATCCCCTTCCTGAGCTTGAATCATCTTGACCTTTTGAACCACATCTTTGAGGATGGTCATTGTAAAGGTAACTCCAATCCCGCTTGAGATCAACAACAAGACATCAAATTTTCCAAAACATGGGATGTGCGAAGTATACATTCCCTCGAAATTGACTTTTACAGAAAGGCTAGAGCCCTTGATCATCGCCGCGGCCGTCCTCTCATGAAGACGTCTCGTAAACCCTTTTTGTGCCTGAACGTAAAGCTGGATCTTTTGTTCGGAGGGAAGCGAAGCGATTGTGAATGGATGTGGTTGCAGCAATCCCAGTGACGGAATGGTGAGCCGGAGATGAGCACCGGGTGTCCATTTACTCCATAAATACCGTTGAATGCCGGCTGTGGGGATCGGGATGGTGAGACAAATGACGTTCGAGGGGAGGAGTTGGGCTGTGGCGGACGGCATGGGGAGAAACATTTTGACGAGTCGGAAAATCCACTGAAGACAGAGGAGAATAGCGAGTATAGCAATGGGAAGCATTGTTTGCATTTGATGGTAATATGCTGTTACTAAAAACCCAACCGTCAAAATGATGTGAGATCGTCGAAAGAGTTCGTGGAGGCGTGTTCGAATGGCTCGATTCGCTCTGTTATCAGCCCCATTTTCTTGGGGATAGATACAAGATCGAGAGTAGGAGAAGAAAGACGAAGGCGACGATCCCTGTCTGGACATCTCGTCTCGCAAACCACGATAAAAATGAGCGGTTTTGACGGATACACTGGAGATATCCCATCATTACCCCGTGCACTAAGAAGATCCCAACGATGAACCGTCCGATCCACCGATGGAAGACATTGATTCGCTCATATGACAAACCAGCCCATGACAGCGGAGAATCTTTAAAAGCTGACAGAAATAAAATCATCAGATTTGCCATGCCAACACTCCTCAGTCAGCCAACACCCCTGAGATAAGGACGGATACTAAGGCAATCTGTACGCTACTCCAACAACATTCAACCCAGGTGCAACACGCCAAACACAAGAAAACGCCGTGATCCCCATCCACCCCACCAAAAGCGACATCACCCCCAAGGACGGAACACCAGGCCTAGCCCACGATCTCAACGCAATCCTCGATAATACCTGCCGCGGCCATCGAAAAATTTTAGCTGTCCTCGTGTCAATCAAGACCGTTCTGCCGCCCTGATCCAATTTTGCTCGTACTGGTTTGTGGAGAATCCATGCTCGAATTGCCCTCTGGCATAAAAAGGCCGAAAAGAGAAAGACGCCTGCACCATAGATTCCGGTTATTGCGCGCACAAAGTTGTAATCTAACCATGGGATTCCAGTTGGGAGGGATAAAATGGCTGGTGCCTGCCCGTTCATCATGGCGGGTTGCATGGTTGGAATGAGCCGTGCGAAAGGGTTATGATGGGGTCGTGCTCGCCTCCGGATATATAGAAACTTGAGACGGTGTGTTCGGATATGCGTGGAGCAAGATTTAATTGCGGTTCGGATCGGCATGAGGACATTTTGTCTCAAATTCCGTGATATGAAACTGTTGGAGTTTGATGTCTGTGCGTGTCATTACTTGTCATCTGTCATCATCGTGTCGGGGTCTTCCATACTTGTTTCGTTTAGCGCGGTACTGAGGGTCATAATAAGGTCAGGCCGGCAAGACTAAATTGGAAAGGATAGAGTTGCAGTTTCAATTCCTGGAACATAGTCAGCCTACAGGATTCAAAACCAGAGACCAGCCTTCGTTGTATTTTCTATTACTGCTCATTAAGACAGGGTTCTAGATGCGAACAGTTCCTTTCCTTCTTCGGTAATTAACATCGCCGGAGGGGCGGAGTTCAGATGCAGCCGGAGGACAATTCACCGAAAAGATGGCGCAGAGAGAACAGCGGGTCATCGCTAAAGTTGACGTTTCCGTAACTCAAATAGGAGATTCCACACAATCGCAAACCCAAGATTCAAAGGATGGGGCGCGCCTTTCCTGTCAAAAGCTCGGGCGGTGCCGTCCTGTGGGTGAGGGCGTCATCGGTAAAAGCAACGCGGCTTCATTGTGGGTGATGTGATTGGTTGGGCCCTTAGATAACCTCGCGTCGATTCCTTTGATTTTGGGACCGTGCGGGGTCGGCCGTGTTTCTTAAAGTGTGGCCGGCAGGTACTGACATCCCCGCCTCTCCAAGACCTCGCAAACCGAAAGTCAACATCGCACTATCACGTCGCAAATCACGGGGCAGCAAAAGAATCATGATGCAAACCCTACGTTGCAGAAATTATTCAATTCGGAGAGTCCTTGAAACAATACAATCTTACTGGATAAGTTCTGCCACGCACGGACCTTTGAGGCTCCGCACGACCCTCGACCTTTTTATTTCAGGGGCACCCCATTAGGCTTTTCTTTATCCATCAGGCGAATTGGCTCTTCATTTCACATAATTACATTACCGCTGGGTAAAAAAGCAACCAGGATATAGACGGCAAGCCGCGCTAAAACAAAGGGTTTGAATGTCTCACTTCCTGCTTTTCGAACTAGATTCTTTCAAAGAGCACTAGACTATATCATGAGACGGAGCATCCTGCTCACGACATTTTTCCGTTGAGGGGATCTGGTATTCCTGACGACAGGCATTGATCTGATCGACATTGTTTTTTTTTGGGGGTAGAGGGGAGCGTGTCTGCAAATTTAAACTTCACCGAATTTCTGATCGATCACATTTCGGAAGCGTCTGGAGGTCGTGTCTGTGCAGGCCTTAATACGTAATTTCGCTCGCCTCAGTAATTGTCTATTCACACGGTAGGACAGTCCCGTTGGTGCATTGGGGCCTAATTTACCGCCGGCCCTCTCACTTTTGGGTCCGCCCTCCTTGTCTTCGGATCCTTCGTTCCCTTCCTTCCTCACACAACACACACACGACTCCAACTGCTGGTCACTCCTTTTATTATATCGGGAACGGCGGCGGAGACGAAAGGTACAGATATCTCGAAATCTCTTGATCTCCTTACCATAGCTGATCTCTTCCCGTTAGCCGTGCGGCCCGACGTCACCTTATTACCGCCCCTTGTATTTCCTCCCTGCCGCTCATTTTGGACACACCTTCCTTCCACCACCAAATTTTTCATTGACGGTAAACTCACCTTTCCACTCGTCGTGTTCTCGCCCTGGATCCTTCAAAATAACTCATCCATCCTCCGATCCGGACCCTTGTCGCGTCGCTGTCAACCTTTGAAGGCGATGCCCTCCTCGGTACGATTGAAACATGTCGCTCTTTTATTATCCCTATTCTCCCTCGTCTCTGCGCAAGGCAACAATGCGACATGTATATCCCTTCAAGGCAGTAAATTATGCCCAAATTTTTCCTCGGCATCGATATCCACGAGTTTAACCGCCGATTTCCCATTCCTTCGATATGTTTCCGATGTTCAGGATTTTGATACCCAATTTGCGACTTTTATAAAGACGGATTATGCCAAGCACGTCCCCCAAACAGACCTGGAAGAAGCATCTAACCTTATTGCAGTAAGAAATATGCCCAAACGATGGATTGTACGGGGATTGATTTAGCGAACACTTCGTATTTATATGCCCGTTTTACGACAACGGTGTTGTGTGCGCAGCTAGTTCAGGAATCTATTGAGCCGTGTCAGTTAAGCCAGGCGGATGCGTAGGGTCCTGTGATTGTGCGCATTTGTTGATGTTTTAGGCCGCCAGTGTGTGCGAGTACGTGTGCTGACTTCGCGACGAGCGAGGAAACGATCATCATGACCCCTGATTTTTGTGGCGGCAATACGACGTCCCTCATTGATCTGCGGGTCAATCTCGTCAGGGCGGATTTCACTGTCTGTTCTCTTCCTGGCAACTCATTAAGGTATCCGACTATCGCATCTAACAGGCTAAATTGCTAGTTCTTCATGTATTCAAGGACTGGTAAACGAACCGCAGAACTGTGGCTTCGGGACGAATCTTGTACAGCTGTGTACATATTGCGGTCGCGAATCACCGAATGCAACTGCATT
>Ga0335081_10022879_pt1 | contig 10112 bp, 9 predicted proteins | sample Lox_Sample_35_FD_206713 | JGI IMG/M metagenome (GOLD analysis project Ga0335081, IMG submission 206713) | Soil microbial communities from Loxahatchee National Wildlife Refuge, Florida, United States - Lox_Sample_3.5 | ecosystem: Environmental > Terrestrial > Soil > Wetlands | place: USA: Florida... | reverse complement strand
CGAGTCGTAGAACGCGTGCCGTGCAAGCTCCTCCTGAAGCAGGTGGCGCTCGGTCGTCTCGCGCCCGATCCCCTCGATTCCGACGAGCTCCCCGCCTTTGCGCACGAGTCGGCTCGAGGCTTCGACATACACGACCCTGCCGTCCCTGGTCGCGACCTGGAACTCGGTAGTGCCGTCATGGCCCTCGAGGAGACGGTCGATCGACGTGCCCGGATCGCCGCCGTCACTATCGGCCACGAGATCGATCAGCCGCTTGCCGACGAGCTCGTCGGGCGCATATCCCGTGATCGCCTCGGCGGCCGGGTTGACCGAGGTGACGACGCCCGCGAGGTCGGCGGTGAAGATCAGGTCATTCGAGCGCTCGAAGAGGTCCCCGTAGCGCTTTTCCATCCTCTGCCGTGCTTCCTCGGCCTGCTTCCGCGGGGTGATGTCCTCGGTTTGCGACACCGCGTAGAGAGGCGAGCCGGCGGCGTCGCGGAGCATGGTGCTCGTGATCGCCACGCAGACGGGCTGCTGGTCGCGTCGGAGATAGCGCAGCTCGATCCTCGGTGTCGTCGAGTTGCCCTCGACGAGCCGCCGCCAGTTGTCCCGCGCCGCGCGCAGGTCGTCGGGGTGGACGAGGTCGAAGATGTTGAGTCCCACGAGCTCGTCCGACCCGTAACCGAGCAGGAGGCACAGCGCGTCGTTCGCCTCGAGGAGCCGCCCGACCGGACTGACGACCGACATGCCGATGGGCGCGTTCAGGAACGCCGCTTCGAAGCGAGAGCTCCCGCTCGGCTGCGGAGGCAGAGCGCCCACTGCGGTCGACTCGGGCATTCGCCATTTCATCGGCATACGGGATCGCGTTCTGAACCCGCACACGGGTCGATCTGAGAGGGATTCAGCGACCGAGAATGGCAAGCGCCCGCAGGGGGATCCGCGCCAGCCCACGCTGCTTCGCGGGATCCGGCAGCTCGCCGTCCAGCATGCCCCGGATGCTCACCCAGAGCAGCTTCGACCGCGCGATCTCCCAGGAGGCCCGGGGCCAGCGGTCGAGCGCCTGCTTCAGCTTCCAGGAGGCGCGATGGAGCGGCGCGAGCTCGCGGTCGACCGCCGTCGTGTACGGCTCGAGCGTCGAGGAGCGGCCGCCGAGCAGGTCGAGGATCGCGCCGGTGGCGAGCCGCGAGGAGACGAAGCATTCGTACATGCCGTCGCCGGAGACGGGGTCGATCAGACCGGCGGCGTCTCCCACGAGCAGCGCCCGCTCCCCCGCGATTTGCGTACTGCTGCGCCGGAGAGGAAGCCGGTGGCCGCGCAGCTCGCCGAGGTCGTCCGGGTCGAGGCCGTGCGCCTCGCAGGCACGGCGGAGGTGCTCGCGGAGGTTCGGCCCCTCGCTCTGCCACCCGCCGACCCCGACGTTGGCGTGGTCACCCTTCGGGAACACCCAGGCGTAGCCGCCCGGAATGTCGGCGAGCTCGAGCACGAGCCGCCGCGCGTATCGCTCGCGAGGGAGCGTCGGGTACTTGACGTTCCCCTCGTAGGCGACGCCGTAGGTGATGCCGCCTCCGAGCCCCACCGTCTTCGCGGTGGTTCCGTTTGCGCCGTCTGCGCCCACGATCGCGTCCGCCGTCACCCGTTCACCCGATCCGAGCACGACCGTGTTCCCGGGCTCGATCGCCACCCTCACTCCCTCGCGGACATCCACCCCACGCTCTCGTGCCGCGTCGAGCAGGAAGGCATCGAGCCGGTAGCGCTGGGTCATCCACACGACGGGCTCGGCTGTATGGCGGACGACCGAAGCTCGATACCGGAAGCGGAGCTCGACCTGGTCGACGAGCTCCTCGACCACGGGACTCGGGTCGACGGGACACTGGCGCACCGCACGCATCGTCATCCCGCCGCCGCAAGGCTTGTCGCGCGGGAAGGTGGCCTTGTCGGCGAGGAGCACCGATGCGCCCTGCTCGGCGAGCCGGTACGCCGTCGTCGATCCCGCAGGTCCGCCGCCGACGACGATCGCGTCGAAGTGCTTCACGACTGGGAGGCTACAATGCGGCGCACCTTCGGGGGTGTGCCCGAGCGGCCAAAGGGAACGGGCTGTAAACCCGTCGGCTCAGCCTACGGAGGTTCGAATCCTCCCGCCCCCACTTCCAGCTTCGCCTCGATCCGGCGGCCCAGCGGTCGCCGTTTTCGTCTCGCTCGCTCAAGCACGCGGCTCGAGTTGCCGACAGTCAAGGAGTAGGCAGCACCACGAGCGGTCGCACACGAGGTGGAGATGGCGGCTTCCGAAAAGGCCGGACGGGTTCGAGGCGGACTTCGCCTCGAGCGGCGCGCCACCCGGCGGCCGGAGGCCCCGGGCCCGGTTCACTCGCTTCGCGTCGCGGTGTTCACGACCTCGTATCCGCGCGCCGAGGACGACTTCTCCGGTCGCTTCGTGCGCGGCACCGTCGAGCATCTCCGCGAGCGCGGGGTCGAGGTCGAGGTCGTCGGACCCGGCTCCTACCGCGACTTCGGCCTCACCCGCAACAACGGCGCCGGCCTGGTCGGCAACCTGAAGCAGCGACCCTGGGTCGCGCCCTTCGTGCTGTCGTCGATGGTCTGGTCGCTGCGCAGGGCCGCCCACAGCGCCGACCTCGTCCATGCGAACTGGCTCGCCGGGGCGTTCGTCGCGCGGTTCGCCGGGCGGCCGTTCGTGGTCACACTTCACGGGTCTCCCACCGCCGGACGGTTCGACGACCTCGGCCTCGCAGAGCGCTGGCCGGGCCTGGTGCGGCTGCTGCTGCGCCGGGCGAGGACCGTGATCTGCTGCTCCGAACGTCTGGCAACGGCAATGCGAGACTGCGGCCTGACGAACGTGCAGGTCGTTCCCTACGGCGTGCAGATGCCTGAGGAGATCGGCACAGAAGACGAGCCGGCGTCGGTGCTCTACGTCGGCCGCCTCTCCCCGGAGAAGAACATCGACGTGATCGCCGAAGCGACGGAGGGACTGCCGCGCATCGTCGCCGGCGACGGCCCCCTGCGGGACCTGCTTCCGGACACGCTCGGGTTCGTGGGTCCGGGCGAGGTGTCCGAGCTCTACCGGCGGGCGGCAGTGGTCGTGGTCGCCTCTCAGGCCGAGGGCCTGCCGAACGTCGTGCTGGAGGCGATGGCGCACGCCAAGGCGGTCGTTGCCACGCCGGTCGGCGGCATCCCCACCGTGATCGTCGACGACGAGACGGGACTGCTCGTGCCCGTCCGAGACGCAACTGCCCTGCGGGCGGCGATCGAGCGCCTGCTCGACGACCCTCGGCTGCGCCGGCGGCTCGGATCGGCGGCGCGAGCGCGTGTGGAGGCGTACTGCTCGTGGGCGCGGGTTACCGACTCGACCCTCGGGATCTACGCCGCCGCGGTTCCGGGTGCCTTTGCCCGCGCCGAGCTCGCTCGGGGCGAAGTCGAGACGGTCGCCGCCGCCTGACAGGAAGCGCCCGGCGCGACGGCTTCCGCCGGGCTACCGCCGGGCTACCGCCAGTGGCCGGAGGCTCCGGCGTGAGCTGGCCTTTCGGCCAGGGCGTTCGGGCGTCCCGCCTGCCAGAGTTCGACGGTGGAGACGCTCGAGCTCATCGAGCAAGCGCTCCGACCGGGTTGGCGTCACGGCTCGCGCGATGCCGGAGGCGGTGTGGCGCGCCGCGTCGCAGCGCTCCAGACCAGGCTCGAGCGAAACGTTCTGACGGTGACTGCGCTCGCGGTCTGCGCCGTCACCCAACTGCTGATCCTGCGTCGCTACGTCTCGATCGACGCCTGGTACACGCTCCTCGGCGGTCGCGCGATCGCCTCGCAGGGACTCCCGCATCGCGATGCGTGGACCGTGCTGACGCTCGGTCACAGATGGGTCGACGAGGAGTGGCTCTCCCAGCTCTTCTTCTACGGCGCGTGGCACTTCGGGGGGTGGGCGCTCGCCCTGCTCGTCGTGTTCGGCCTCTACCTCGGCTCATTCCTCATGGTCGCCTCGCTCGCGCGCGGCCTCGGCGCGTCCGACCGGGCCGTCGCGTTCGTCGTCGCGGGAGGCTTTCTCGTCGGGCTCGGAAACAGCGTCCTCCGCGCTCAGATCCCAGCCTATCTCCTGTTCGCCGTCGTGCTCGGCCTGCTGATCAGGGACGCGAGAAACCCGTCACGACGGGTGTTCCTCGTCTTCCCGGTCCTCATCCTCTGGACGAACGTCCACGGCTCGGTCGCCCTCGGAGCGGGGCTGGTCGCCCTCCGCGGCGCGCTTGCCGTCATGGAATCGCCGAGCCGCCGGCGCCCGAAGGCACTCCGGAGGGCATTCGTGCTCCTGGGCCTGCCCTGGCTCTGCGTGCTCGCCTCGCCGTACGGACTCGGTGAGATCCACTACTTCCGCGTTACGCTCGACAATTCGAGCCTGGCGCATGTCGTCACGGAGTGGGCGCCCGCCACCGTTCGAAGCGAGCCGCTCTTCTTCGCTCTTCTCGCGGCCTCGATCTGCCTCGTCAGCCGAGCCCGAGGGGCGACGACGCTCTTCGAGCGTTTCACCCTCGCGGCAACGGGCCTCGCCGGCCTCTACGCCGTCCGTTACGAGATCTGGTTCGCGCTGACGGCGGGCGCGGTCGTGCCACTCGCGCTCCAGTCCGTGTGGGGGGACTCGATCGCGACGCGAAGGATCAAGCTGAACCGGGTGCTCGCAACGGCCGCCCTTGCGACCGTCGCCGCAGCCGTCCTGGTGCAAATGACGCACGGGAACGATTGGTTCGAGCGGCGCTATCCGACGCAGGCCGCAGCGGCCGTCGCGCGCGAGGTCCGTGCCGACCCGAGCGCCCGCGTACTCGCCGACGAGCAGTACGCCGACTGGCTCCTGTTCGAGCAGCCGAGCCTCGAGGGACGGGTCGCCTATGACGCCCGCTTCGAGCTCCTGAGCCGTTCCCAGCTGATGAGCATCGCGGACTTCCGGGCGGAGAGCGGGATTGGCTGGACGCGGGCAGCGACTGGATACAGCGTGCTCGTTCTCGACACGTCGTCGGACCAGGGCGCGATCGCCTACTTCCTCGCCCAGCCCGGGACGAAGGTGCTGTACCGCTCCCGACCGGTGGTCGTGCTGTCACGAAAAAGTTGAGTAGGCAAGTATCATCGAGCTAGACTGAGCGGTCGTGGAGCTCGGGATCTACACCTTCGGCGAGCTGACGCCCGACGCGGCGACCGGTCGCACGATCAGGCCCGCCGAGCGCCTGCGGAATCTGCTCGAGGAGATCCAGCTCGCCGACCAGGTCGGCCTGGACGTCTTCGGGGTCGGCGAGCATCACCGGCCCGACTTCACCGTCTCGGCGCCCGCCGTCGTGCTCGCAGCGGGCGCGGCACGCACCAGCTGCATCAGGCTGACGAGCGCGGTGAGCGTGATCAGCTCCGACGATCCGGTGCGCGTCTTCGAGGAGTTCGCGACGCTCGACCTGATCTCCGGAGGACGCGCCGAGATCATGGCCGGTCGGGGCTCGTTCATCGAGTCGTTCCCGCTCTTCGGCTACGAGCTCGCCGACTACGACGACCTGTTCGAGGAGAAGCTCCGGCTGCTCCTCGCGCTGCGCGAGTCGGAGCGGGTCACCTGGTCAGGTCGGCACCGCGCACCCATTGACGATCTCGGCATCTACCCGCGCCCGGCCCAGGACCCCCTGCCGATCTGGGTCGCGGTCGGCGGAGCGCCGGAGTCGGCTGTGCGTGCCGGGATGCTCGGCTTGCCGATGGCGCTCGCGATCATCGGCGGCCTGCCTGAGCGGTTCGCCCCGTTCGCCGAGATCCACCGCGAGGCGGCGCGCCGAGCCGGGTTCGACCCCTCCGCCGTCCCGCTCAGCATCAACTCGCACGGCTTCGTCGCCGACACCTCCCAGGAGGCCGCCGAGGCTGCGTTCCCGCCGTTCATGCTCCAGATGACGAAGATCGGCCGGGAGCGAGGCTGGCCGCCGGTTCAGCGCCAGGACTTCGACGCCGGCCGGACGCTCCGCGGCGCCCTTTTCGTCGGCAGCCCCGCCGAGGTGGCCGAGAAGATCCTCTTCCAGCACGAGATCTTCGGGCACGAGCGGTTCCTGCTCCAGCTGAGCGTCGGCACCATGCCGCACGCCCAGCTGCTGCGGGCGATCGAGCTCTTCGGCACCGAGGTCGCGCCGGCGGTTCGCGCCGCTCTCGCCCCGGCCGCCGCCTAGAACCCGCGCTCTCGAAGCCAGGCGAGCACCGCCTCGGCAACCTCTCGCCAGCCATGGTCTATCGTCAGCGAATGACCGCGGTCCGGGAACTCTCGGTGGTCGGTCACGGCATTCGAGTGGCGGTAGAGCTTGACCGTCGAGCGGCTGATCGCAGGCGGAACCGTCCTGTCCTTGCCTCCGGCGGTGACCAGGAGCGGGCCTCTGCTCGAGCTCCGCGTGTCGACTCTGGCCGGCGAATGCGACGAGAAGGCGGCGGTGGCGCTCTCGAACAGCGGACGTCCGGGCGAGGGGATCGTCCAGCGCTCGTAGAGCTCGGCCGACTCGGACGCCGGGATCGCGTTACCGAAGCCGTAGCGAAACTGCTCGACCGTCAGCGAGACGGCACGTTTCTTGTTGGCCGGACTGCGCAGCGCGATCGAGGCGACCTTCAACGCGGATGGCGGGAGCGCGAGGACACCCTTGATCGGAGCCGGGTCGATCGCCACGGCCGCCGCAGCGAGACCCTGCCCGAGCAGGCGCTGCGCGATCAGCCCGCCGAACGAGTGTCCGATCGCGACGGGTTTCGGCTCCTGCGGGCCGATGATCGAGGCGTAATGGTCGACGACGGCGTCGATGCCGTAGCCTGCAACGCGCTCGGGGTTCTTGCGCGTCTCCTCGACTGTTTCTCCGTCTCCGGGCCAGCCCGGAGCCGACGGCTCGTACCCGTTCTCGCGAAAGAGGTCGCCCCACGGGCCCCACGAGTCCGCGTGCAACCAGAGGCCGTGGACGAACACGACCGGCTTGACTGCTGAAGCCATCTCTGCCCCCTTCAATGGCCGGGAAGGTCACGGGGGAGTCTGGCAGGTCGTATGATCCGCTGCCGCGATGAGGATCGCCGTCTGCCGGCCGCAGGAACCGTTCGTGCGCGGCGGGGTGGAGATCTTTGCGGAGCGCCTCGCCTCGGAGCTGCGAGCGAGGGGTCATGAGGCCGACGTCGTCTCGGTGCCGTTCCAGACCTGGCCAAACCGGGCGCTGGTCACGAGCGGTGTGATGTGGCGCCTCGTCGAGCTCGGCCCGGACGGCTCGTCGCCCGCCGACCTCGTGATCGCGACGAAGTTCCCGTCCTACCTGATCGAGCACCCGAACAAGGTCGTCTGGCTTGTGCACCAGCTCCGCCAGGCCTACGAGCTCGACGGCACCGACCTCGGGCAGTTCAGCGGCTCGCTCTCCGACCGCGAGATCCGGGCGGCGATCGAGCTCAGCGACCGCGAGTCGCTCAGGGCGGCGCGCAAGCTGTTCGCGACATCGCAGAACGTTGCCGGCCGCCTCCGCCGCTCGACCGGTCTCGAGGCCGAGGTTCTCCCCCACCCGCCGCAGGACCTCGACTACCGCTGCGAGCGCTTCGACCCGTTCATCCTCTCGGTCGGCCGCCTCGACCCCTTGAAGCGCGTCGACCTCCTGCTCCGCGCCGCCTCACTGGATCCCCGCGTGGAGGTCGTCGTGGTGGGAGACGGCCCCGACCGCGGCCGGCTCGAGCGGCTCGCCGTCGAGCTCGAGCTGGACGGGAGGGCGCGCTTCTCCGGCCGGGTGGACGAGCGCGAGCTCGCCCGGCTCTACGCAACCTGCCGCGCCGTCTACTACGCGCCGGTCGACGAGGACTTCGGGATGGTTCCGCTCGAGGCATTCCGCTCCAAAAAACCGGTGGTCACCACGACGGACGCAGGCGGGCCCCTCGACTTCGTCGTCGCCGGAGAGACCGGTGTGGTGACCGAGCCCGAAGCAGAGCCGCTCGCCGCCGCGCTCGGCCTTCTGATCTCGGACGAGGAGGCCGCGCGCCGCTACGGCGAGGCGGGATACCCGGCCGCCGCCGGGATCACCTGGGATCGAGCGATCGAGCGCCTGCTCGCCTAGGGTAGGTGGAGTCCCCTCTAGCTGCGCCGCTGCAGCAGCGTGAAGACGCCCAGCGGCGAGCTATCGAGGATCGAGAGGCGGTAGCGGGGCCGCAGCCAGAGCGCGAGTACCACCGCCGCACCGATCTCGACCGGCAGGCAGATCCAGCCGAGCGACGTAAAGTCGATGAGCGGCGTGGTGACGGTGATCGCCACTCCGAGCAGCGCAAGCGGCACCGTCACCCACGGCGTGAAGAAGATCAGCATCCTGACCCGGTCCCGGAGGCGTCGCTGCATCGGCGGCATCCTATTACCGGGTCGCTACGGATGCACCTCGAGGTAGGCCGCGTCAGCGTGGCGCTGGGCTTCCTCTTCCTCGGCGAGGACACGGAGGAACATCCACGCCAACGCGATGAAGAAGATGCTCGTCTGCTCGGCGTTCATCAGGATCCCCGCCAGGTTCTGATCGCGGATCGCGGACATGCCCCAGAGCCTCGGGGCGTCGGCGTAGAAGCGATAGAGCGGGTGCGAGGCGAAAACGTAGGCGAGCGAGAGCCAGGGCGCGGTGATGAATGCGATGCCGAGATACGCGAGCACGCCTAGCGACTCGAGGCGGCGCGGCTCGCCGAGGATCGCCCACCAGAAGACGAGGCCTGCGCCGACGAGGAGCGCGTGCTCGAGTGTCAACGGCCAGCCTCTGCGCAGCGCCCAGTCGTAGAAGGCTGGGGCGTGGACGCCGTACCAGATCACCAGCCAGAGCGGAAGCGCGACCACGGGTCGGGTGACGAGCTCGAGCGGCCGCCCGCCGGCGGCGGCAACCCGGCAACGCATCGCACGTGTGAGTCCGAGAATCAGGAGCGGTGGGCCCCAGTCGGCGATCAGCGCGTTCTGGAGCAGATGGGCGAGGAGCAGGTAATGCGCCGACAGCGTCTCGAGCGGCGAGTCGACAGGGACGGCGACGAGCCCCAGCCCGAGCCCGAACACCGCCATGCGTCCGCCACCCGGGCGCTCCTCGTGCGACGAGCGGCGCACGTCGCGCGCGTAGAGGACCGCGGCCGCGACCGCGAGGACGAGGAACACGGGCTCGAAGCTGAAGCGGTACGGGCCGCTCACGAGGTCCGGGCCGGGGCCGCGAGCGGCACAGGCCGCGCCCGGCGCCGGCGGCGGAACTCAGGGAGGAGAAGGATCGCGATGCACGTCCCGAGCGTCGCGATCTGCTCCACCGTCATCACGAGGCCCGCCAGCTGCTGGTCGCGGAGCGGCGAGAGGCCGAAGACCCGGTGTGCCTGGTCGGCGTACGCCGGATAGAGGGGTCGCAGGCTGAAGAGGAGGAGATCCGACAGCACGGTGCTCATCGCGAGCAGCGCGCCGGCGATACCGATTCGCCGGCCGCGCGAGAGCTCGCAGCGGCGGGCCGGATCGACGATGAGGCTCCAGACGAGGAATCCGGCGACGATGAAGCTCGCATGTTCGAGGTCATGCACGACCTGGTGCCCCGCGGCGTAGTCATAGATCGGCGGGATGTGCCAACCCGCGTAGGCGGCCGCCCAGAGGGCGAGCGCAATCCTCGGCCGAAGGAGCCACGAGGCGAACCGTCTGATGCCTTTGCTGTGCCCGAGCGCCGCCAGCAGCGTAGGCGGCACGGTGAAGAAGAGCAGCGGGCCTCGCAGCGCCACCAGGATCAGAGCGGGCGCCGCATCCCCGATCAGGACGTGCTGGAACATGTGCGCGGAGAGCAGGTAGCGATCGCCGAGCAGGTCGAGCGGGGAGACGAGCGGAAGAACGAGCAGCGCGAGCCCGAGGGCGAAGAGGGCGGGGCGGGTCGACGGGGCGAGATCGGCACGACCCCGGCGGCGTAGCCTCAGGAACCCCTGCGCGAAGCACGTGGCGGCGGCGGCTGCGAGGGCCATCACCAGCGGCTCGAAGAGCCACGGCGAGGTGAGGCCGGGCGGGTTCACTGCGGGACCATCGTAGAGGAGACGACCCACAGCTCACATGGCTTTCGCAGGGCACTCGAGCCCCGGCTCCTCCAGCCCCGGCTCGAGCTCCTAGCGCTTCACACCCGACCTCCGGACGTGGCCCCGGA
>Ga0335081_10022878_pt1 | contig 10112 bp, 4 predicted proteins | sample Lox_Sample_35_FD_206713 | JGI IMG/M metagenome (GOLD analysis project Ga0335081, IMG submission 206713) | Soil microbial communities from Loxahatchee National Wildlife Refuge, Florida, United States - Lox_Sample_3.5 | ecosystem: Environmental > Terrestrial > Soil > Wetlands | place: USA: Florida... | reverse complement strand
ATGATGTTGTCACTATCGGTCTTCAGCCCGAGATCACGCATCTGCTTCACGTAATCGGGTGTTACTCCTTGGACCTTCATGCCAATCAGCGCGTCGGAATCCAGTTGCTGCCCGAAGAGCTCGCGCATGCCCTTTACATACTCAGGCGTTATGCCTTGCACCTTCATGCCGATTAGATCTTCCGGCTCGATCTTCAGCCCGAGATCCTTCATGGCCTTCACGTACTCACCAGTCACGCCTTGCACTTTCAAGCCAATCAATTCATCGACGGAAAGATTGGTTAGACCCGCTTCTTTCAGCGATTCGATGTAGCTCTGTTTCGGGGTGGACGGCTCCTGTTGTGTTACCAAGGCTGCGGGAGCAGTCACTCCGCTGAGGACAGGGGCGGTCACTGCCGGTGCCGACGGCGCATCAGTGGGAGCGAGTTGCGAATCAATGCCTGCGACCGGAGCAGCCGCTGATACGGGCCGCGTTCTCGCCGTGCTTGCGACCGGTGCTGGCGACGCCTTCGGTGTGGGTGCCGGGGTCGCGCTGGCTGTTTGCGCCTGGACATGATGCACATTACTGAGGAACGCGCTTCCCGCGATCAGTGCCGTAAAGAGGCATAGTACGCACGCGCCGAGATTCGCCACGCGGAAAGACCGCACGGAGCGCGGTGAGTCCAGCAGCCGCGTGATGCGTTCAATCAGCGGGCTGCGGTTCGCCGCCATCACAAACTGCGGCGCAGCTTTCCACTCCGCCATCCGCGCCAGGGCGTTCGCATAAGTTACGGGGCTTTCGCACAGTGCTACGGCTACGTCGTCGCAGCAATTCTCGCGTTCCGCGCGGATGCGCTTGCCAAGCCACCAGACCGCAGGATGATAGAAGAGCAGCGTTTCCACGGCTAACTGAAAAAGATTCACGAAGGCATCATGTCGCTGGATGTGTGCCAGTTCGTGCGCGATTACCGCCTCGAGTTGCTCGGTGGTGAGCCCGCTGATCGCGCTGACAGGCAGCAGCACCACCGGGCGAATCCATCCCGCCACCGCTGGGCCATTCAGGTGGATGCTTTCGCAATAACGCACAACGCGTTGCAAGCCCATGCGCCGTTGCAAGGACAAGCACAGTTCCTCGAGTTCCGCTGCGACGGGTGCGGTCTCCTTGCGCCGCAAGCGTTCGACGACCACAAATCCACCAAGCGACCGCAGACTGAGCAGCACCACCCCGGCAAACCAAGCCTCCACCAACCACAAGAAATATGCCGGCGCATCCTCCGATTGTGCCGGCGCACGATTAGCGCGAATCAGTAAGGGAGCATTCGCCACCGCGACAGGTGCTCCTGGCTCGTCGCCGGCGAGCATCGCCGCGCTACTTGCGATTTGCGCGCGAAGCAGCACGAAGCTTGCAACCGGAGCGGCAAGCATCAGCCCCAGTGCTGCGACTCCTACCGCATAGCGCGTCGAAGCGCTGCGGCAAAGGCCCGCTACGGAGTAAGCCACAACTGCCAGCGCCGCGCCTTGCCACAGAAAATGCAGGAGTGTCAAAGCCAGTACGCGCAAGGTTGCCGGTGACAGCCAATCTGCCAACTGCATCATCGGAGTTTCCTTTCGTATTCACTGAGCAAGCATCGCATCTCTTCGATTTCTTCCTTGGAAGCCTTGCGCCCTGCCAGCGCGTGCATCATCAAGTCGCTGGCGGAGCCGTCAAAAACGCGCTGCAGCACGTCCATGGCCAGCTGCCGCTTGGTTTTCTCGGCAGGCTGCACGGCCTCGTACACGTGGGCGCGCTGTTCTTCATTGCGCCGCACGGTACCTTTGACGGTCATGATCTGCATGAACTTTAAGACGCTGGTATAGCCGATTGGTCTTTTCGCGCTCAGGGCCTCGTGAACTTCTCGCACCGTGGAGGGACCGCGCTCCCAGAGCACCTGAAGAATCTCCAGCTCGGAAGCGGTGGGTTTCGGAGTTGTCATGCGGGAGACACTACTACGAAGCTATTCGTAGTGTCAACGAAAAACTTCGTACTTTAGCTTGCGCTCCTAGCACGAGTGGGTGTCATCCTGAGAAGCGCGCCTTTTGCGCCTCGAAGGATCTCAACGTAAGACGAGCCACAGGGTACTCCGCCTAAGCAGGTTTGCCTGGCAGACCGGCGGGGAGTTATCAATCGGCTGAGATCCTTCGAGCAAAAGCCGCGCTCAGGATGACAAAGGTGAGTAGCAATCTGCCAGCAGCAGCTAGAGCCTACGGCGCAACGATGTCTTTGAATTTTGCTTTCACGTGAACCGCGGAAAGGCTGTTTGCGTCCCAGCCTCCCCCCAGCGCTTTCACCAGCAGCACTGCCGTAATGAGCCGTTGACCCTGAATCACCGCGGCTTCCTGCTCGTTGCTCAGCAGAACCTGCTGTGCGTTCACTACATCCAGGTAATTCACCAGCCCGCCGACGTAGCGTGAAGTCGCGATATCCAGCTGCCGCCGCGAGGAATCCACGGCATCGGCCTGCGATTGCCGCGCCGTCGCCAAAACCTGCAAGCCGGTAATATTGTCCTGAACTTCGCGAAATGCGTTCAAAACGGTTGCGCGATAATTCGCGACCGTGGCCTCATAACCCGCCTGCGAAAATTGCACCTGCGCCCGGCGCGCGCCACCGGTAAAAATGTCCTGGGTGACATTCGCTCCCACGGCCCAAATGGCGCTTTGCGCATTCAGCAGCTGCCCGATATTCTGCGAATTCCAGCCACCCTGTCCAAAAAGTGTAATGGAAGGATAATACGCCGCCTTGGCGATGCCGATCTGCGCGTTCGCCGAAGCCATCTGGCGTTCGCTCTCTCCGATATCCGGCCGGCGCTCCAGCAGGTCTGACGGCAACGAGGTATCGATATTAGGCGGTTCTGCGCTCAGTTCGCGCGCCGCCAGGTGAAAATCGGGAGCCGGTTTCCCTACGAGCACGGCGATAGCGTCTTCAAACTGCTTGCGCTGCTGCAGCAGCAGGTTCGCTTGCGTGCGCGTGGTGTTCAGCAGCGTTTCTTCCTGGGCTACGTCCAGTCCCGAAGCGATGCCGCCGGCATGCCGCGACTGCACCAGTTGCAGCCCTTTCTGCAACGCTTCCACAGTGTGGTTCAGGATTCCGATTTCGCTGTCCAGTTGCCGCAGAGTGAAGAAGTCTGCCGCCAGCTCTGCGGTTAGCACCAACCGTACATTCTCCAGGTCCGCGGCGCTGGCTTGGTAGGTCGCTTGCGCGGATTCAATGGTCCGGCGGCGCTTGCCGAACAGATCCACCTCATAGCTCACGTTGAACGGAAGAGACCAATTGCTCTGCGTCACCGCGCCGGCCAGCGGCAGATTCGATCCGGTGGGCCGTGTGCCCGAATACCGCTGATCGCTCACGGATGGGGTGACATTGACAAATGGGAAGAGCGTCGCGTTGGTCACCGCGGCCGTCGCGCGCGCCTGCTGGAACGTCGCCTGCGACACCTTCAGACTCTGGTTTGCCGCCAATAGCTGTTGTTCGAGGCCGTTCAGATCGGCGTCATGAAAAACGGTCCACCACGCTGTCTTGGGGATCTCGTCCTTGGGCTCCGCTTCGCGCCACGGCTCGGTAACTTCCCACTTCGCAGGTACCGGGGCCGTGGGCCGGTTATAGTTGGGGCCGACGGTACAACCGGCGCAGAACATTGCCGCGCCAGCCCCGCACACGGTTAGCCAACGGCTAATCGCCGAAAAGCGATAATTCCTCATTTCCATTCTTCTCCTACGTGGGAGACGTCTTCGCCGTGCCAGGCTGCTTTTGTCCGCCTCCCGATGGAGCGTTAGGGGTTACCGGCGCAAGCGGATTGGGAACTTCTTTGACGTGCACGTCCTGGTCGTTCTCAATGGCGTCCGGCGGATTCAATACGATCCAGTCATCCACTTTCAGGCCATTCACGACTTCCAGGGAAGTGCCGAAATCACGCCCGATCTCCACCGCTTGGAGACGCACCTTGTGATTGGAATCGATTACCACGGCACGCAAGCCCTCCGAACGGAACAGCAGCGCATTCACCGGCACCAGCAAGCGCTCGTGCTTCACATTTACCAGCAGATGCACCTGCGCGTACCCGCCAGGCAACAATTGGCCCGATCGATTCGGCACATCCACTTCAGTCAACAACGTGCGCGTGGAGAGATCAATGGCCTCCGCGGTACGCACCACCTGCCCCTGGAATCTTATGCCTGGGAACTGCGTTAATTCCAGATAGGCTTGCAAGCCCCGGCGAATCGACGGCGCGTACGCCTCCGGCACGTTTACATACGCGCGAATGGGATCGGTCTGCGCCAGAAAGAAAAGCTGTTGCGACGTGCCGCCGTTCCCCGCGTTGATCAGCGTGCCGATATCGACGTTGCGCTGTGTCAACACACCGCTGAACGGCGCATATACGCGCTGGAACGATTTCAGTTCTTCCAGCCTGCGCACATTGGCTGCCGCCGACTGCGTGATGGCTCGTTTCGCTTCCAGGTCTCCGTTGGCGTTATCCACTTCCTGCCTGGAGACGCCATCGGTCTTCAATAGCTCGCTGTATCGTGTCGACGTGATTTGCGACAGGCGCTCATTTGCCTGTGCGGTCACCAGGTCCGCGCGCGCCTGCTGTAGTTGCTGATCTACCTCCGGCGTCTCGATATCCGCCAGCAGCTCTCCCTTTTCCACGTGGCTACCGATGTCGTGATACCACTTCCGCAAATAACCGTTGGTCCGCGCAAAAATCGGCGATTCCACGAACGCCTGCAGGGTGCTCGGCAGAACCAGGTCCTCCCCAGCTGGCTGCGGCACGGGATGAATAATCGCCACCGTTGGCACGGCCATCGTTTCGGTATTCTCGGCCAGCGCCTTGAATTGCGCCCTTCGTTGCAGCAGCAATAGTCCGCCGACTACAACCAGAACGATGACGACTCCGAAAAATATAACGAACAGCGGAGATTTTCTCTGCGGCTCGTGTCTCTCCTGACCCTCTTGAAGGCCTTCACTCATAATGGCTTGCCTCTTCCATTGAACCCGGGATGCCCATCGACTCCGGTCTTCCCATCCAAGAGCTATGCCGCATGGTGTCGCTTTCGCGCCAGCCACCCGTGAATAATCGAAAACACGCATGGCACGAAAAAGAGTGTCGCTATGGTCGCAAACAGCAATCCACCGATCACTGCGCGCCCCAGTGGCGCGTTTTGCTCGCCGCCCTCCCCGAATCCCGTGGCCATCGGCAGCATCCCGATGATCATCGCCAGCGCGGTCATGATAACCGGGCGAATACGCACGAATCCAGCTTCCAGCGCTGCGTCGAAGGCGCTCTTGCCCTCGTTCAACTGCTCCCGCGCGAAGGAAACCATCAGAATGCTGTTGGAGGTTGCCACGCCCATGCACATAATCGCCCCCGTCAGCGACGGCACGCTCAGCGTCGTATGAGTGAACAGCAGAATCCAGCAGATTCCAGCGAGCGCCCCTGGCAACGCAGTGATAATGATAAACGGGTCCAGCCACGACTGGAAGTTCACCACGATCAGCAAATACGCCAGCACGATCGCGCCGATCAGCCCGATCCCCAGGCCATAAAACGACGAAGTCATGGTTTGTACTTGCCCGCGAATTTCCGTGTGGCTACCGCGCGGCAAGTCTTTCTGAATGGCGCTGACCAGTTTCTTCACTTCACCGGCGACCGAGCCGAGGTCGCTACCAGACACCGATGCATACACGTTAATCATCGGCTGCACGTTGTAATGCGCGATGGACGCAGGCCGCTGCACCGTACTTGTCGTGACCAGGTTGGCCAGGATTTGTGGCTGGGCGTTATTTCCGCTGCTCGTGGTCACCGGTGTATTCTGCAAATCCTGGTACGTGTCCATCCGATATTGTGGCGTTTGCACCACCACGTTGTAGCTGACGCCGTTCTTCGGATCCAGCCAGAAGTTCGGCTGCGTCTGGAAGCTTCCCGATAGCGAAACGAGCACGTTCTGCGCCACATCGCGCGCCTGCATGCCCACGTATTGCGAGCGCGTGCGGTCGATATCCAGATACAACGTCGGTTCATCAAAAGCCTGCTGCACATGGACGTCCACCGCTCCCGGGATGTGCTGGATCTGATTGGCCAGTCTCTGTGCCAGCTTGAAATTGCCGTATTGGTCGTTGCCGATGAACTGAACGTCAATCGGTGCAGGCGTGCCGAAGTTCAGAATCTGCGTCACGATGTCGGCTGGCTGAAAGAAGAACTGCACGCCGGGAAATTCCCGCGGCAAACGGCGTCGCAGATCATCCACATACGCTCCAGTAGACTTGCCCCTCTCCGGCTTGAGCTGCACCAGAATCTCTCCGTCGGCGGTCCCAATCGTGCCGGAATTGCTATAAGTCAGGTTGATGCCGGAGTACGGCAGTCCGATATTGTCGAGAACTGTCTGTAAATCCCGGTCCGGGATGGTTTCCTGAATTACCTGGTTGATTTGACCGGCGAGTCTGGCGCTTTCCTCGATGCGCAATCCGGTTTTCGCGCGCATGTGCAGGCGAATTTGCCCGGCGTCTGCCGTGGGAAAGAAATCCCGGCCAAGTACAAACGTCAATCCAGCCGAAAGAACACAGAACGCCAGGAAGCAGCAGGCGAAGTACCAGGCGTTCTGCAACGCGGCGGTGAGCGCCCTGCGGTAGCCATCCCGAAAGCGCTCAAATCCGTGCTCGAACTTCTGCTGGTAGCGGCGGAAGAATCCCATCTTCTCGCCTTGATGTTCATCCGCCTTGTATTCGTCCTCCGCGCTTAGCAAATACATCGCCATGGTTGGAACGATGGTTCGCGACCACATGTACGACGCCAGCATCGCGAAGATCACTGCTTCCGCCAGCGGCACGAACAGATATTTCGCCACCCCTGACAGGAAGAACATCGGGATGAACACGATGCAGATGCACAGCGTCGAAACGAATGCCGGAACAGCGATCTGTTGCGCGCCGTCCAGGATGGCCTGGATCGTTTCCTTGCCCATGGCCAGATTGCGGTTGATGTTCTCGATTTCTACCGTGGCGTCGTCGACCAGAATCCCTACGGCCAATGCCAGTCCGCCGAGGGTCATGATGTTCATGGTCTCGCCCAGGGCACTAAGGCAAAGGACGCTCACCAGAATGGAGAGCGGGATGGAAATAGCGATAATCAGCGTGCTCTTCCAGTTTCCGAGGAACACCAGGATCATGATGGCCGTAAGGGTCGCGGCAATAGCTGCCTCGCGCAACACGCCCGAGATGGCCGCGCGCACGAAAATCGACTGGTCGAAAAATGTCTGGACCTTCAGAGCCTCCGGCAGTGATGGTGCGTAATTCTTCAAAACCTGCTTGACCGAATCCACGATCGACAGAGTCGAGTTATTCCCAATCTTGTACACGCTCATCAGCACGCCGCGCCGCCCGTTTTGCACCACCACATTGGTTTGCGGGGAAAACCCGTCGCGGATGTGCGCTACGTCGCGCATATAAATCGTTGCGCCGTTCACCGTCTTGACCGGCAAACTGTTGAGTGCCGCAATGGTCGTCGGGCTGGCATTCATCTCGACGTTGTATTCCATTGCGCCCAGCTTTGTCGTGCCCGTCGGCAAAATCAGGTTCTGCACGTTCACCGCGTTGACGATGTCCGCCGGCGACAGGCCCTTGGCCTGCAGCGTAGCCGGGTCGATATCCACCGCGACCAGCCGAACCTTTCCTCCGTATGGAAACGGCATGGAGGCGCCAGGCACCGTGGCGATCTGCGTGCGGATAAAGTTGTTGCCGTAATCAAAAAGCTGCTGCTCGCTCAAGGAATCGCTGGTCAGCCCGATCTGAATCACCGGCACCGTCGAAGCGGAATAAATAATCACCAGAGGTGGCGTAGTGCCGGGCGGCAAACTTCGCAAAAACGTTTGCGAAATAGCCGTAACCTGCGCCAGCGCCGTCTGCACGTTCGCGCCCGGATGAAAGAAAATCTTGACGATGGCGATGCCGTTCAGCGACTGCGATTCCACGTGCTCGATGTCGTTGACGAGCACCATAATGCCGCGCTCCACGTTGGAGGTGATGCGCCGCTCCATTTCCTGCGGCTCCAGGCCCGTGTAGTTCCACACCTGCGCGATGACCGGAATGTTGATGTCCGGAAAAATGTCCGTGGGCGTGCGCGGCACGACCACGAACGTCAGCAGAACGATAACCAGGGCCATGACGATAAATGTGTACGGCCTGGAAAGGGCTAATCGTACAATCCACATAGCTTCAGTAAGTTACCTTTAATTCAGATAGCAGGGCGAACGCGCCGGGACCGGCCCGGCTTTGTTCCCGTTTGTGTGCTCTTAGTTAGACTACGCCCGGGGCCGGTTTAGGTACATAAGCGGCGCTGCAAACGCGCATAAGTCGAATCACAAAGCCAATTTGGAGGGCAGGCGGCTTCCTGGTCGGATTACTGATTACTGATTACGTCTTTTCCTACTTATGCGTCATCGTGAACACGCCGTCCCAATCCGGCAGGGGTTCCTCCGACAAATACTCCTGGCACCGCTTCAAATACAGAATGGACGGTCCATCATTGTTCCAGCGATCCAGAATCGCTTGAAAAGCCGAGAGGGCCTCAGCCCAACGCCTTTGCCGGTACAACCGCCGCGCTTCCTCAAACTGTTGCAGGTGGGCCTGCACGGCGGCCAACGAGCCGTCGCCCTGTAACTCCGTGAAGTTCCCAAGCAGTTCGTAGATCGTGACCGGTTGCAGCTTGCCCTTCACGCGAATCAGGTCCAGCTCGCGGAACAGGAAGCCCGCATCTCTCGCTTCGGCATATGTGGATTCGTTCGCGATGATATGTGTGCCGTATTCCTTGTTTAGTCCTTCAAGCCGCGAGGAAAGATTCACGGCATCACCTAAAGCGGTGTAGCCGTAGCGCAGTTCGGAGCCCATGTTGCCAACACTGGCGACACCCGAATTCAGGCCGATACCAATGTCCAGCTGCGGTTTGCCCTCGGCCGCCCATTGCCGCTGTAGTGCCCCGACGCGCTTCATCATTTCCAATGCTGCGCCGCAAGCTTGCACGCCGTGCCCCGGGTCTTCGTACGGAGCGCCCCAGAAGGCCATCACCGCATCGCCGATGTATTTGTCGAGTGTCCCGCGTGTGCGGAACACGATACGCGTCATGTCCGACAAATAGCTGTTCAGGAACAGGGCCAGTTCCTGTGCGTCCAGCTTTTCGGAAATAGTCGTGAATCCGCGGATATCGCTGAACATCACGGTGATTTCAGTCTTCTTCGGTTCTACCAACTGCGGATTAACCAGCAGACGCCGGATCACCTCGGGGCTCAAGTATTGGCCAAACGCGCTGCGCACCTTGCGCTTTTCCTTTTCTTCCACCAACGCGCGGTACAGCGAGACCAGCATCACGTTCGCCGTCAGCGTGCCCGCCGGCACCGTGAAGTTCAGCCACCAGCCGCGCAGGAACGCCACGTACAGCAACGCTGTGAACGGAACCAATGCGCTCAGCCCAAACCACATCCACCGCGGAGGCACCAACGCCATCGCGATCCCCATCGGGGCGCCAAAAAACAGGATCAGCAATACGTCCACAAGAATCTGATGGGCTCCACGCGCCAGGAATCCGTTGTTCAGCATGTTGTCGATGGCGTTCGCGTGCACTTCCATGCCGGGATAGTCGATTCCGCCGTAGGGCGGCGTGCGCAGGTCGCCGATGCCGGTTGCGGATGCGCCGACCAACACGATCTTGTCCTTGAACGTTCCCGGCGGGAAGTTGCGCCGCACCACATCGGCGATGGAGTAGTAGGGATATGTTCCGCGCGGTCCCCGATAATTGATGATCACACGACCTAGATAATCGGGATGGACGGTGAGCTTGTCTCCCAGTTGCAGAGTGGCAATTCCTGCGGGTCCGTAGCTCACAGTCACTTGATCTGTTTTCAAGCCAAGGTACAGCCGCAGCGCCTGCACTTCGAGTGATCCGTACAGGTCGATATCATCGACGTTGTTCGTGCGCCCGAATGGCAGCACCAGCAGCGAACGCCGCAACACCCCATCTGCGTCGGACGAAATGTTGAAGAAGCCGATGGCCGTCTGGTCGTTGTTTTCCGGCGGCGCCAATTGCGGAATATTCGCCACGGTGGCGGTGTACA
>Ga0335081_10022877_pt1 | contig 10112 bp, 11 predicted proteins | sample Lox_Sample_35_FD_206713 | JGI IMG/M metagenome (GOLD analysis project Ga0335081, IMG submission 206713) | Soil microbial communities from Loxahatchee National Wildlife Refuge, Florida, United States - Lox_Sample_3.5 | ecosystem: Environmental > Terrestrial > Soil > Wetlands | place: USA... | reverse complement strand
GTCAAATGTTCTGGCGGTCAACCCGTCGTCTCGAATCGAATATATTCCAATGTGTCCGAGTTACCTGAGACTTTAGGTCAGAACTACTCCGGACGTAATAGTATTGCAGAGTACGACGCTCTGAGATTATTTGTACTTGAGCGATTCGTCTCACAGAATAAGAGCCGTGTTTCAACGACAACAGAGATGAGCCACATCCTGACACCCAGCAAAAGGAAAATTGATGGTTCATTCACTTATCTGACGGTTTCTGTCTGCGGGTTTGAAGTTGAAAGCACTTTACGGCGGAGAATAGACCAGACGTGGCCATAGTATAGCTTTTGTGCTTCTAATGGTCGGGAAGTCCGTCGTACATTCTACTGCTTCCCGACTCTCGATCCGCGTAAGCGGGTTAAAACCCTTCCCCAGAAGGAAGAGCTCTGGAAAGGAGCTGGCATTCTTGGAGGAAGCAAGCCATTTGCCACTACAAACGGAAAAACAGTGTGGATCTGTCTGGTTAATCTCCATTTCCCATCTGACTGATGTCGCAAGACAACAACCGTTCACAGCGGGCGACCATCTGGAATGAGGAATGCCAACATGTGTTTCATCGCCGCCGCCTCAACGACAAGCCCTAAATGGCTTGTTCAGAATACGAAGAAAATGATTGTTGCCGTTTGAGAAGAGATGTTCCCCAGGTTATATTCCTTGGGTCCACGTCGTGTTGTCTATCAGAATACCATGGCCGCCCAATGCTATTCCAGGTTCTTCTTGGCGAACGTGGCGCAATAATTGCCGATTAGCTTCCCCATGCACGAACTGTTTGGTGGGCGATGTTAAGAAAGTAATTGTTGTCATTTGGGATCGCGGTGCTGAAGACGCTGTGAGTTTCGGCACGCACGTGGTGAGTGAATTACGCCTTGGCATTCTCGGACGATCGCCACATCGACACGTTCTCCAAGAACGAGCGTCTCACAAGCATGGCCACGCCGCTCCTCAGGCAAGCATCGCCGGGAAGAAGAAGAGGGTGCTGACAGGAAACAGTGTGCCGCTCAAGACGACCGACGAGGTGGACTGGGTTGGTCCTCTCAAGAACTACATCCGCCTGACCTACGACGATCCTGACAAGTTCACAGAGGTACACAGCGACAGGCAACGTGGTGGAAGAGGCCTAATTGATCATGTGCTCAGGAATGCGCTACGCTGCAGAGACTACGACAAGACACCCGCGGCGCAGGCAAAGACACGACTGGCCGCGATCTTCTCTACCGCTACTACGGCCAACTCGAACTTCTCGACCTTCGTTTCCCTATCGACGAAAACAATGTCCGCATCAGCTTTGTGTGGTACGACGCCTTCTCCAAGAAGTCCATCTCCCAATACTCTCTCGCCTACGAAAAAGCCTCTATCATCTTCAACATCGCGGCTACTCTCTCCGCCATCGCCTCCTCCCTCGACCGCAGCGATTCCGATGGTCTGAGACATGCGTTTCATTCGTTACAGGCATCAGCGGGGATGTTTATGTATATCAATGACAATTTCTTGCATGCGCCAAGTCAAGATTTGAGTCGCGAGACAGTCAAGTTGTTGAGTGGGATTATGTTGGCGCAGGCACAAGAGTGCGGTTGTCAGAAACAGATCCGGGAGGGGAAGACCGGGAAGACTGTGGCCAAGTTGGCCAATCAGGCGAGTATATTGTACGGGTCCACTTTGGACGGGGTCGATGGAATAGTCAATCAGGGTGTCTTCGAACGGTCTTGGCTGACTTTCTTTTCGGTTTTATCCCTGCATTTTTAGGTTGGGAACTAACTTTGGGGCCAGGCGAAGAAACAGTATTTTTTGTCGTTGGCACAGTATCATCATGCTTTGGCGGATACGGCAGCGGAACAAATCGGCCACGCCATTTCCCGACTCACTCTCGCCGAAACAGCTGCCAAGGAAGCCCAACGTACAATCCCGTATCTGAGCGCGTATTCTACTACAATCCCTTCCGACAGTAGCTCAATCCTTATTGAAACTGTGAAAGCCCACTTGACTATCGTTACGGACGCCAAAGCCGCTGCCCAAAAAGACAACGATTTCATCTTCCACCAACTCATCCCCGCCGAAGCGCAACTCCCGCCCATCGGAAAACTGAGTCTTGCCAAACCGACAAGTTTGGCAGAGTTGTACAAACCAGAGGAAGTTCAGCGGATTATTGGTGGGGATTTGTTTGCGAAATTGATTCCGATGAGTGTGACGCAGAGTGCGAGTATGTATTCTGAGGAAAAGGCAAAATTGTTGCGTGCCGAGCAGGAAAAAGCCGATGTTGCCGATGGAGAATTGGTCGCTGCACTTGATCATTTACAACTCCCTGGCTCCCTGAAACGATTCAAAGAGACAAAAGAAGAAGTTCTGAAGGAATTACGGAAACCGGCTCCCATCGCACAGGACCTAGCAAGGGAAATTGCTGCCGCCGAACGGAGTGAGAGGACAGCCAATCTCATTGGCAAACTCCAAGTCCTCCGCTCCAAAGCCAAAGAAGGGATCACTAATGCCCTCCAACAACTAGACGAAGAAGCCCGAGAATGCGAAAATATGCGAGCTATGTACGGCAGCGACTGGACTCAATCCCCGTCCGCGGGAATGACGGCTTCCATGCGACAAGAGTTGAATGCGCATAATGATACTTTGTCCCAGGCTCAGAATAACGATGATTTGCTCGAGGCGCAGTGGCTTAAGTATCGCGCTGACATTGAGATTTTGGCAAGCGGGGAGGATGGACTTCCGTTGCGTGAGGTGTTTAAAATGATCGGGATGGCGAGAGCTCCACCGTCTGGGGAGGGCAGTCTTCTGGACTTGGTGGATGAAGAGGGACCGGAGGAAGTGGGCCGTCTCGGGGAACTTGTACGATCGGTAGAGAAGGGACTTGGAGGGTTGAACGTGATTAAAAGGGAACGTCAGACGACACTAAAGCAATTGAAGGATGCTGTATTCTCTGAACTCCCGGTCTATTCTAACGTGTAGGCGCACAATGATGACATTTCCAATGTCCTTATCCTCAATCGCAAGAACCCCAATATCGAGGCCCAGTTATTCACATCCGAACTCGAAAAATTCAGACCCTATCAAACTCGTCTCGCTGGTTTGATTCACAAACAACAAGAACTCCTATCCGATGTTGTCCGCGCATTCAAGGCCCTCTTATCCGACCAATCTGGGAGTAAACAACAAGCTGACATTGAGATGGCACAGCATCAAGTCGATGCCATGAACGCTCGTTTCCGCGCCGCGAGAGGAGGCTGGGAAGACGTCCGGGAGGGTTCTGAGTATCGCTCGCCATACAAAACATTATCTAACGTGGGTAGGAAAGGGATCCATTTTTATACCTCTTTGAATGGACTGTTAGACCCGTTGTTAACGAGGGTGAATAAATTCATTGCCGATCGACGGAATGAAGGACGGACACTATGCAATACAATTCAGGTGGAGAAACCACAAAGGCAGCAGGAACGATTACGAGAGGACTTGAGTCGCTTAAACTTGAATTACGGGAATCGTCCGCCCCCGCCGATTCCGGCTCAGCAACCACCGACGCGAACACCTACGATGCCCTTGAGCAGAGTAGGGCACACGTATTCCACTCCAGCGACATCGACAGCGTCACCACCACCGCCTTCACAACCCATTTATTCATATCCCTCGACATCACCGCCTCCCCCCCGACCTCCTCCACCACAGAGTCCACAGAGTTACACATCTCCGCAGCAAAGGTATGGGCCTCCACAACAGGGCTTCCCACCCCAACAAGCCCAAACATACCCACCGCAATCCCCGCCGAGTTCGCAGCACCCGTCCCAGAATTCATATGTGTATCAAGGACAAGGACAACAACCATACACTGGACAACAATCCTGGGGAGGACCGCCTCCGCTACAACCTAAACCGGGACAACAACCGGGGTATCACCAAAGCACACCGCCACGGCCTCCCCCTCCTCCTCCTCCACCCCCACCACCTCAACAGGGCTATGGATATCGATCGCCATATTAAATAACGTCATGTATCTAGGATAGGAAGCATGGAGGTGCAAGGGGGGAGATCTGAATTCACTATATACCAAAGTATCTTATGAGCATCTCAACCCAAGTAATATCCTCGTTGTGAATACATCCAAATTAACGAGACCGCTGCCACGTCACGTCAACATTTGTTCCATAGAGACGAAGAGGAATTCGTGAGGCGGGGGATGGGATAAAAGGTACTTGAGACGATGACGGGACTGAGGAGACCAGCACCAGGGGCTGCAGTCTTATAAACAAACCACTCACTCGTAAAATGAAACCACGCAAGATTAAATGTCCAAAGAGTAAGGTTATACAATCTTTTGTCCATTAACCTCAGAGAACGAAGGAGCGGGTACGTATGATTATGAATGTCGTACGCCGCCTGCAAGCGAATGACTCCAGCGAGAATGGTCCACGCTGCGAATGTTCTTGAACTTAGTCCAGTCACTTCCATTAACCCTTTTCTCTGTTGCGAAGGGAATTTGTTGTTCGGGGCACACAAGAAATTAATTAATTACCTTCGTTCGGTTTTCCCGAATAGACGCGTTGGGTGAGTTTGATGGATGCAAAGTTTTGGGCGGAATTGAAGAAGGAAAAGGCCGAGACTAACAGGAGCCACTTTGGGAGGAGGTCATCGGGGATCCCTAATGTCATTATTGACTGTCAATGGAAAGGAGTACACGACGACATTATGAGTGTATTATCGCATGCCCCCGAAGGTTGTTCATACGTGAGGTGGAATTTGGTTGGTTTTGCAATATGGCCGCCATCTCAACGGACCAATCTGGATAGTTGTAAGACGAGTCAGTTCGATGACCCAGATTGATATAATGCTAAATGAATCCTTCTTTTAATTCGTCCGTCAATAATTAAGTTCGGGAGTAGCCTCCTGCGGAGCATCTAAATCCCGATAACCCCTCATTGACCTCATATCTCTATCCTCCCTCCCACCACGCCGCTCGTAAGGATGATCCCTCTCATCCATGATTCCCCTCCTCATCGGCCCGATTCTTCTCCCCCTCGGCCCGTCCATCGCCATTGGCGGGCCATACCCCCCCATCTGCTGCTGCTGCCAATCCATCGGACCAAACATGGCGTTCGGGAAGCCTTGGAACTGTGGAAAACCTGTGAATTGCGGGATGACTGTTGAGGGGGGAGGATCGGACTTTGAGCCTGAGTATTCTTTTTCGTGTTTTGTGGTGAAGGAGGCGGGGGGTTGTTCTACTGCCGGTGGGAGAATGCGACATGGATCCAGGACGTATCGGTTTAACATCGCTGACTACCAAAATATCGTCAGCACAAACTTCAAACGGAAATAAAATAAAAAAAAGAATAGGAGGGGAAAGAGCGGGGTGAGGGATGGCACCTCGACATTAGCCCGTTCCAACCATTCTTTATGCCGTTTTTGAATATGTGACCGTACAAATTTCTGCTCGAGAAAGAGTTTCGTGCATTTGGGAACAGTACACCGCCATCGGTCTTCGGCTTCGCGACTTATGGATGCGTCCATGTGGGTCTGGAGAGCTTCTTCTGGGTCCACACCGCCTAATTTGACGACATCCGCTCCCTCAGGGGAAATTAATAGATTCAGTTTATCCAGCCATGGCTTTTGGACTGCCCCTACTCTCGTTAAAGCTGTGTCCCAAAAACACACAAAAAGGAGGGGGAAATGGCAGGAGAAAAGGCCCTGTATCGGGAAAGAATGAGAGGGATTACCCGCTTTTGCGTCAACGGGTCCATCGGGCGGAGGCCGGCGGAAATGTCCCGCATAACATTTCCTCTGTAATTCATGAACCGAATCCCCCTCCGCAACACAATAAAAACAAAAGGAATAGACCCTCCGAAAATACTCAATACACAAATCCAACAACTTTTTCATCTCCGCCAAACTTCCCAGCTCCACATCTTCCTTAACCATTCCCTCTTCATCCTCCCCAACATCGACTTCCTGCGGCGGCACAATTTGCTTTACCCGTTCGCGTATCTTTTCAAATCCTGCAAATCCAACGCCCAACTCGGCCTCGAATTTCTTTGTAGCCACAAGGTATGCGAGACGGAGATCACGCGCGATATTCTCAGGGGTCGAATGGGATTCTGAAAGAGCTTTGCGAGGCGCTTCTTTGGTGGAAGTGTGGATTGCGCAGTGGATGGTGAAGGGACCGTATATCTCGTGCTGAATACGTTGGGAGTCGAGGGTGCGGACGACTTGGTCAGGGTTTGCAGGGGGTTCATCGAGGATTATCCAACCTACTCGGGCGTATTTTTTAGTTGGGTTGGGGTCGCTGATGGAGAGGTAGCGGAAGCCCTCGATATCGCCTAGCAACTAAAAACCGCGTCAGTCTCATACACAGAACGTTTGTTTGGCGGGCAAGGGTGTTCAGGGGGGATACGGCCTCGAGTTGTGTCCGTGTCACCGTCGTATTAATCGTTTTTATACACGGCGTGCGTTTATCAGCCATGGGATCAGAAGGCATCCTCGCCAAGGCAGAACACGTCGTTAAAGCGTCTTCCTCGCCAATATCCCCCTCCTTCTTCGACCCCGGACTCACCTCTCCGCCGCCACCACCGTTCTCGGCAAAATACCGACGGGCAGCAGCCCCATCCAACGTCACCTCATCGAACTTGCCCGCCTCCAAATCCTCCATAAACTGTGCATACAACCACCGTCTATACTCCACCAATTTCCCCCTTGTCTGCACCCTTAGCACAGGATCATATTTCTCGCGAAACCAAGCTTCGTTCGCGTGTTCCTTGCAAAAGTCCTTGGCTGTGCGCGCCAACAGGTCCTCGCGGTACTTGATGAATGAGTCTTGTAATTCATCGGGGGTGGGCTCGGTGTTTTGGCGGAGGGTGCGGGCGTTGGTCTGTTTGTACCATTCGCAGAAGTAGGGGAACGGGACTATGTGGTTCAGGGTGTAGGGATCCGGGGGTGTTTTTTGAGGGCCCGGGGTGCGGTCGGGGGGTTTGCGTCGGTATGCGTCGCCACCTATAGTTGCGTTAAAATCAATGTCCAATGAGGGAAATGTTTCGGTGAGTGGGAGGGGCAGTACGTCGCTGGCGTTCGGTGGGGTCGCGTTTGTAAGGTGGAGAGGGGTCTCTGTCGTTTCTTTCTGTCCATGACTCCCGTGGTCGTTCAGACCCTGCACCATTTGCATCTACAGAAATTAGCCTTCACATGCACTTACGAACATTTTCATAGTTACCTTCATCGTAATCGAGAGATCGCGGAGGATAGTCTCCTCTTCGTGGTGGATAGCCCCCGCCTTCTCCTCCTGTTGCTGCTGCTGCTGCTGCTGCTGCTTGGTAAGGATTCATGGGGAAGTTTGTGCTGTATGGGGCATAGTCTTCTTGGTAAGGCAAGTCCTGGGGGAATGCTACGGGCTGGTAATGATGATCATCGTTGTACGGATGGTACGGCCGATTGTACGACATTTTCAGTGAAGCACTGCCCGCGTGAAGACTAAGAGAAGGGAGAGAAGAAATGGATAAAGGGTTAGGCGTGGAAGAAAGATGAAAGAACGGATGAAATGCGGACGCAAGAAGAACGCGGGCTGACTATTGATGATCGCCGAGAATGAAGAATTGGCTGGTAGATTGTACGCCGGAATTATTGAGAGAGAAGAACTTGAAGATGAGGACGCAGTGAGACGAGATTTGAGGGACACGGTTTTGACAGAAGCTCTTTTTCTGCACAACGTATTTTGTCCCTTGTGAAGGGTGTCCCTCCGCCAAGACATTTCGGAAATTTGCTGAAACGACGCTCTGATTACGTAACCGGACTCGATCTTCAGGGCCCCGTCAGCGCTTGGGCTTCGGTGCCAAGGCCGCTGGTGAGTTAGCTGAAACACAGCAGGATCAGGCCCCATTTCCGCCTGGGAGAGACGATGCCGTTTGAATACACGCTACCAACAACAGGAGGAATTTCCTTCTCTACCTTCGTTTCCACGCCTCCAGTCCGCCTGAATGCCCCTCTCGCAGAGGCCGCAGCGCAGAGGGGAAGACTCCGCGATATCCTCAAGCGTCTGAAGCGTGCCGATGACAAGGACATTCTTGCTGTCATCAAGGTTGGATTTTGTGTCTCTTGCAGCGGATCTAACTTACAGATCATTGAAGATTATGTACCGTATTTGCTGAGCGTGGACCATTGTCTTGATCACGGCATTTTCGTGCTCGACAATGAAATTGGTACGTTGTATGTTATTGTGGAGCTCATCGGAGTGACGTCATGGCGATGTACCCTCACAGATTCCAAGTTGAAGAATCAGCCGCGAATAGAGCAACCGACGATATACTATGAAATTGCCTTTGTATTGTTGACGTATGCTTATGCCCTGGTCAACTGGGCTGGTCACGGACTCGCTGGAAATGACCCTCCAGATAGCAAACTGAATCAAGTTTTATCCGCTTTGATAATTCGAGACTAATTTCCGGATAGGCTGCGGATTGTCTATGTCGAGCGGCGGGAGTATTCTTATATGTCTACGAAACTGTATTGCCCAAATTCTACGCCGCAGTAAGTCTCGTCCCTGGGAAAAAAGAACACCCCCCTGTCGACATCTCCCGTGAGGTCGTCCAAGCCCATTACCGGTACACCCACCAACTTCCGCCTCCTCCTTATTCCGAGGGCTAACGAGCTTAGGATGGCCCTAGCAGATGCGCAACTCGTAGCCGTCCGTCGCGCCTCCCAAAAACCAACCGTCTCCCCGTTCCTCATGGCCCGCATTTCCTCCGCAGCTGCAGATCACCTCTCTGCCGCCCAAGGAATCCTCGCCTCCTGCCCTCAAAGAAAAGACCTTTCCGACGAATTAACCGCATACGTGACGCAAGACAGGGAACTTGCACAGGCAGCCGTGTACAGATGGATGGGCGTCGATGCCGATAAAGCGGGAAAGGTAGGGGAATCGTTGGGCGCCATCCAATTGTCGCTCTCTTTGTTAAAGAAATTGAGAGGGTCAAAGTTGGGGGCGATTACGGAGAGGGCTAAAAGCGAGCTAGCGGTGTGCGAGGAGTTGGAGAGGAATTGGCGCAAGTATAATGATAGTGTTGCGTTTGAAGTAGTGTTGGATTCGGCGAGCATGCAGGATCGGGTGCCTTCTGGAAGGGAGGCCCTAAGTGTTAAGGGCTTCGTGGTGCCGAAATTGAAGTTTGGCGAGTTGGTTGATGATGGGGATTTCAACGAGAGGATTGCCGGGTTGAGGGTTGAGGATCACGGGGATCAAAGTGAAGAGGAGACGAGGAGTTATGCGGGCAAGGGAAGTTATTATTAAATGGAGCAAGAGAACGCATGTAAGAATTGCAGACTCGGGGGCGTATCGTGTACGAATCAAAATGAGTTCGAGTGATGTACATGGTTACCGTTGCGGGTTCGTCTATCATACAATAACATTACAATCATTGAACCCTTACGCCATCTGAAATGGAACCGGAATCTCGATTGAAAGGAAGACTCGTCAATGAACACCAGATATTAAGCTTAAAATTCACGGTGACATTCGCAATCTCCTCTTAGCGTTGACAACGGTAAAGGCGTAACTATTAAGAGCGGAAAGAGTGCAAAGGGTAGAGATTTGGAAAGAGGGGACTGCTCGAAAGCTCACAGGGCCCCGCCTTCGTCTCCGGTCCCAATTCGAGCTCCAGGTGAACAAACGGCTTTCTTTGACGTCCCAGATCTCGGCAGCAGGCGAAGTAAGAACGAAACCTAGTACCGTCGCAGCTGGAAATATCCTACATTTTCGCACCAGTTTCCCATCAGTTCATGAAAATCATGCTAAAACGAAAGGTGAAAGGGCATCAAAATCCAAATAAACGATTGAGGTTAAAGATAACAAGTGAGGGTCTTTACGCAACTTTATCAATATATGAAAACGTCAAAGGCCTGAATGATTTCCAGAGGATTAAACCATTCATGTTTCCAGAGCCCGGGACAAATGCACAGTTAGCTTTTTAATATCTATGATCACAGCTTTTTGGTGTGAAGTGGGTGTCGTAGATGGAGGAATTTGGATGGATGAATCAGCGACGTGAATCGTCCAGGGGGGGTTGGTGAATGAAGGATAAGGTTAAGAAGGTTAAAGTAGAGTTGATTGC
>Ga0335081_10022876_pt1 | contig 10112 bp, 11 predicted proteins | sample Lox_Sample_35_FD_206713 | JGI IMG/M metagenome (GOLD analysis project Ga0335081, IMG submission 206713) | Soil microbial communities from Loxahatchee National Wildlife Refuge, Florida, United States - Lox_Sample_3.5 | ecosystem: Environmental > Terrestrial > Soil > Wetlands | place: USA... | reverse complement strand
TTTCAATGTTCCGAGATCACCCGTTGCCAAAATCGTTTTCATGTGCGCCGAGTCGCCGCAGGTTTTGCGGAATTGTTTCAGTTCATCGTACAGCGATTTCCAATCGCCGGTCAGCACGTGATTGCGTGAGATAACCACGTCAATTTCACGCGCGCCCGATTCAATCGCTTGCTCGATCTCCTGGATGCGTTGCGGCAATGGAGTCTGTCCGGCAGGAAAACCTGTCGCAACGGAAGCGACTGGAATTCCAGAACCTTGAAGCGCTTCAACCGCATCTTCGACTCGACCCGAATAAACACATACCGCGCCAACGGTAATTCGTTCATCGCCGACGCCGAGCCGTTCTAACATGTCGGGTCGAATCGGTTGTTTGGCTTTGGCACACAGTCGTTTGACGCGTCCGGGCGTATCGTCGCCGGAAAGAGTCGTCAGGTCAATGCAAGTGACGGCGCGCAACAACCAGGCGGCTTGCCATTCCTTTTTAACGGTACGCCGCTTCGGCAGAGTCTCGACGCGGCGTTCTACCGCACTTTTATTAACATGCGCGCCCATCACCCAATCCAAGTCAAGTTCCATACCGGGATTGCGTTCTTCGTGAACGGTCGCCAAAGTTTTTTGAAGGTTAAGAGTTGCCATTTTTCTCTCCACACTTATTATACAACTTGATAGGAATTCGATTTATAATCCGATGAAAGAATGGATCGAATTAAAAGCAGACGCGACGATAAAACGATGTGGGGATTGATTCTGGTTGCGGTCATCGTTTGGATTTTATTTCGCTTCCTCCCGACTTTGAGCGGCAGTGATGAAATTGACGGACTCTTCGCTGTGTTGCTCGGCTTGTACATCTGCTCCAAGCCTGCGACTCACGTCGTGGATCTGATGATCTTCGGGCGCGACATCCACCATTGGATTTCCGCGGTGCAAGCCGATATCGGCTGGACACTCCTGAATCTACTGGTCATCTTCAGCGGATTGAGTCTCATCGTTGCAGGAACGACCCGTTTTTTTCGCGGCGGCTGATCAAGTCTGTGGCGCACCGTTGGTTGTATAATTGGTTGGAGACGATAGAAATAGGAGCGCGGATATGCTGGACAAAACGATTACGGAACTTGAAGAAAGAATCAAAAAGGCAGATTCCATCAAAGGCAATGATCAATCCGCCTTATTGAAATTGGTCGGTGACTTAAAGGTCGAGATCACGAATCTTTCCAAGACCCATGAGGAAGAAGCGAACAGCATTGCGGGCTTTACTCAAATCGCGGCGCATGAAGCCTTGCGCCAGGAGAAAAACCCGGGCTTGTTCAAGATTGCGCAAGATGGTTTGGAAAAATCTGTGGAAGAGTTCGAGGTGACGCACCCGACGCTGGTCAATACGATCCGCGAAATAAGCGACGTGCTATCGAATCTGGGAATATAGAATCATCAAAAGAAAAGTGGCGCAGATTGAGTGCGCCACTTTTTGATTCACAAATCTTTAGCTAAGCTGCTTTGGCGACCACTTCTTCCAGCATCTTGGTCGACAACGACTTCGGACGTTCAATCGGCCAGCCCAGCGCACGCGCCCAGACATAATTGGCAGTCACACCGAGGGCGCGCCCGATGCCGAAGAGCACGGTATAAATATCGAATTCGCGCACACCGTAATAATATTGCAGGGTTCCGCTGATGGCGTCCACGTTCGGCGCAGGATTCTTGGCTTTGCCTTGTTCCCTCAACACCTGCGGGACCACATCAAAGACCAAATCCGCCAGGCGGACCAATTCGTCGTCAGGGAAACGCGCCTTGGCAAATTCCATCTGTGCCATGTAGCGCGGATCGGGCACACGCAGAACTGCATGACCATATCCAGGAATGACGTGGCCGCCGTTGAGCGTATCCCACGCGAACTTATACAAATCTTGGCGCGACGGGACCCCGCCGAATTTATTCTTGACCTCGATCAGCCAGCCCAGACATTCCTGATTCGCGAGTCCATGCAAAGGACCAGCCAAACCATTCAACGCCGCAGAGAAGGAAAGGTATGGATCGGACAAAGCCGAACCAACCAGATGCATGGTGTGTGCTGAGACATTGCCCGATTCATGATCGCTATGCAAAATGAAATACAAGCGGGCCAATTCGGCATAACCTTTTCGGTCGGCAACGCCCATCATCTTGGAGAAGTTCAGCCCGTAATCCCATTTCGGATTGTATTTTGGCTTCTTGGTCTCGTCAAAATATTTCAACCGATAAATATAAGCCGCAATGACCGGCAGTTTTGCGGTCAGTTCGAGGCTGTCCTCCAAAGCGGCTTCCCAATATTCATCCTTCTTCATCGAATGATATTTCTGTGCGAAGACGGAATGATTCTGCAAAGCCAGCACCGCCTGGGAAAACAACGTCATCGGATGGGTCTCTTTGGGCATGGTCTTGATCATCTTGAAAACATAATCAGGGACCAGCGCGCGCCGGCCCCACTCGGCTTCGACTTCCAACGCTTCTTCCTTGGTCGGAACTTCGCCGATCATCAACAGGTAATACAGCCCGCCGACCAGCGGCATCCTTCCGCCGCGCGCTTTGGGAAGTTTCTTTAACACCTCAGGGATGGACATGCCCCGGAAACGGATGCCATGCTCCGGGTCCACAAATGAGACGTCGGTCAATAACGATTTGATATCGCGCATCCCGCCGACGATCTGTCCGACCGTGACGTGATCCACCACCACGTCGGCGTGATCTTTTGCCAGAACCTTCATGCGTTCACGCCAGGCAGGAAGTTGTGCGGAAATTTTTTCATGCAGTAGCATAGGGCCTCCAAATATTTTTATAGGGGCGAAGCATGCTTCGCCCCTATAAATTATATCTTCACCAGCTTCTTCAACGCTTCATGTGTTTCCTCGACCGATGCGGCGGATTTATCGAACAACGCCTTTTCATCGACATCGAGTTTATATTCAATGACCTTCTCCATGCCTTTGCGGCCAAGCTGAACCTGCACGCCGAAGAACATATCTTTCAAACCATATTCGCCGTTCATATAGGCCGCACAGGGAACGATCAAATGCTTATCCTTGAGAATCGCTTCCGCCATTTGCGCCACCGCTGCGCCGGGCGCATAATAGGCCGAGCCGCTCTTCAGCAGGTTGACGATTTCACCACCGCCTTTGCGCGTGCGGTTGACAATCGCTTCGAGTTTATCAGCAGGCAGATAATCCTTCAAGGAAATGCCGGCGATATTCGATAGGCGCGTCAACGGAACCATTTCATCGCCGTGCCCGCCCAGCACATAGCACTGAATATTTTCCACGCTCACGCCGGTTTCCATGGCGACGAAGGCACGCATGCGCGCCGAATCCAGAACACCGGCCTGCCCGATGACGCGTTCGCGCGGCAGCTTGTTCATCTTCATGGTGAGGTATGCCATGGTATCGAGCGGATTCGTCAAAACAATGAAAATGGCGTCCGGGGAATATTTCAAAGATTCGGCTGCGGCTTTGCCGACAATATCTGCGTTGGTCTTGAGCAAATCATCGCGGCTCATGCCCGGCTTGCGCGCAATGCCCGCTGTGATAATGACGATATCCGAATCTTTCGTGGCGGCGTAATCATTCGAACCAACGATGTTAACATCCTTATTGACAATGGGCAGCGCTTCGAGCAGGTCCAGCCCTTTGCCCTGCGGCATTCCTTCGATTACGTCCACCAGCACCAGATCCGCCAGCTCGCGTTCGGCCAGCCAATGAGCGGAGGTCGAGCCGGTCATGCCAGCGCCGATGATAGAGATTTTGTTCATCATTCCTCCAAGAAAAGAGATTTGATTATTCTATCCGATAGTGGCGATGCGAAAAAGTACAATTTGTCATGTTTTTTTATGAATACATACTAATAAGAAAAGGGCCTCTCTTGATATTCATCAAGGAAGCCCTTTCGCTCATTCCGGATCCTAGCTTGACTCTGCTTCGAGGAAATGTGTCGCCTCGATGGCTGCCGCCGCACCCATGCCCGCGGAAGTGACGACCTGGCGGAAATGCGAATCTGCCGCCTCGCCTGCCGCAAAGACTCCGGCTTTGCTGGTCTGCATCTTTTCGTCAATCTTGATGTAACCGAGAGCGTCCAGCTCCAACTGGCCCTTGAACATCTGCGTATTCGGCGTGTGACCGATGAAGATGAAGACACCGTCCGTTTCGAAGTTGGTTTCGGCGCCGGTCTCGACGTTCTTCAAGCACACAGCCTCGACCTTTTCAGTGCCAATCACCTCGGTCACAACGCTGTTCATGACGAAATTCATTTTGGGATTTTCCCTGGCGCGCATCTGCAGGATGGGACTGGCGCGGAATTCTGCGCGTCGATGGACGACGGTGACGGACGAGGCGTATCGTGTGATGAAGAGTCCTTCCTCGAGGGCGCTATCTCCACCGCCGACGATGACCACCTTCTTATCCTTGAAGAACCAGCCATCGCAGGTGGCGCAATAAGAAACACCGCGTCCGGTCAATTCTTCTTCACCCGGAACTTTGAGCTTATTGGGATCCGCGCCGGTTGAAATGATGAGCGTGTCCGCCGCGTACTCGCCGCTATCGGCCATGACTTTGAACGGTCTCTGCGATAAATCCACTTCGCTGGCGGTATCGAATTCGACCTTGGCGCCGAAGTGTTCGGCCTGTTTTTGGAACAACTCGCCCAATTGCGCCCCGCCGACACCTTCCGGAAAACCCGGATAGTTCTCTATGGCATAGGTCAATGCGGCCTGCCCGCCAAGTTGAATGCCGGTCAGCACCACCGGTGCGAGTTCGGCGCGCGCCGCGTACAGCGCCGCGGAGAGTCCTGCGGGGCCTGAACCCAACACCAATACCTTGACATGATTTGCATTACCGTTTGAATTCATTTGCTCAACACCTGACCACAATTTTTCGCCTCCATTGTGACGAGGCATACAATACATATATTACATCTACATTCTATCAGATGCAAAAGGAAGCGATAGGTTGCAGGGAGGTTTTTCGAATCCGGCTGAGGGTCCGTTGAGGTTGTCGCTCCCGGCGCTTTAGCTGCACTTTGCAAACGGGAAGCTTCCACTGCCTAATGCCAAGTGTAATCTGACTTATTCGGTGGGATATGCCTAGCCCGCGCTGGGACAATTGGTTAAAATAGCGGCGCCCTAAAATCAATACAGGAGAACATTCATGACGAACAATCCGGAATCGGTGGGGAAACTCTTCGAGCACGCCATCGAACTTGAAAGAGCCGCACAATCCTTATACAGCCAGTTCGAGAATAAATTTTCAAATTATCCTGACGTTGCACTTTTTTGGAAAAAGTATGCCTCGAGGAAGACGGGCACGCCGCCTATCTGGAACGCATCGGGAGCGAGGTGGAACAAAGCCGCCTTTCCAGCCCGGCAGATAAAGGTATGGTGCAGAAGGTGCACCGCTGTCTGCGTGATGCCGCTCAAATAAAAATGGAAAAAATCAAGACCCTCGAAGATGCCTATCAGGTGGCAACCGAGTTGGAAAATTCGGAAACCAATGCCATCTTCGAGTTCATGATCGTCAATTTTTCCACGGATGAGCTGGCAAAATCCCATCAATTCCTGAGGACACAATTGAGCACGCATATCGCCAGGCTCGAAAACGATTTTCCGGGTCAATATAAAAGCAAGCTGGCCCGTCAACAAGCATTCGCCTTGAAATAGCCCTCAGCCGGCCCCCTACAACCAATCCACCTGACTGCCGCAGCAATCCCTAAATTTACAGGGATTGCTTTGCCTCATCCCGTACTGCGTAAACGTCGCTCCGGCGCCCTCGGCAATGATTCTCGATTGGCAGATTTGTATATACCGGTGATATACTCGGCATGCGGCGGGCAAGAATGTTCCCCGATCTATGAGACAAATGAGGAGGACGCATGGCTAAAAAACTAACAGCGCTCAATCAATTACGGCCCAGAATTGTCAGTCAAAACCTGGTGGACCTGGAGGAAATAGCTAGGCGAACCTCCACGAATACCACCTACAATCCGCAGGAAGTTTCCAGCATCCTGCGGCTTTTCGTGACCGGCTGCATCGCCGCCCTGCAGGCGGGTGAGGCGGTCAAAATTGACGGGCTGGTGAGGATGACGCCCAACATGAAAGTCGGCGGCGGAGTGGACATCGCCTTGCGGTGTGACCGGTCGGCGATTGCCGGGTTGAACAATCCCGAGCTTTGGACTGCCGATCGGGTTTCCAATCACGCCAATCTGACCAAGGATGCGGGTGAATTGGTGGCCTTGTGGAACACCAAGCACCCCGACGACCCAGTCGCATAAGGACAAGCACTAACTAATACAAATCAGGGGTTTCCGCCCGCCGTCGACACGCCGTGTAGATCCAATTAACACGGCGTGTTGTCTTGTGAATCCCGCCGAGTCAGGTGAGTTGACTCGGCGGGGTAAGTCGGTTGACTCGGTGAGTCAAGTGGATTGACTCGGCGGGTTAAGTCAGTTGACTCGGTGAGTCAAATGGATTGACTCGGCGGGATATTCAATCCAACGGGCTTTTGACGGCCAGCCCGCCGCGCTGGAGGACATGAGTGTGATGTATAATGCGAAGAGGTATTCTGTGGGTTTTCTGCTGTTTAGGTTGAGGAAGCATGTTTTACCAAGCCCTGATGACAATCAAAAACTATAAGCGGTTATGTGGTGTTTTTCCGCCTAGCGCGTAGTTGGACGTTTCTTTACAAAACAATGGTATAAAATAAGGTAATCAAATTCATGTATCATTTGCTCGTAAGTTTCACCGGCTGGGAAAACAGAGATTTACTAGAAAGCGATAGGATTTTCGAATATACCCAAGATGGGCTGATAAGATCATTTAAGTCAAATGGAGTTTTAGATCAATCCAAAGTATCTCAAATTCCTGCTTTGTTTATGAGCGAAATTCATGGAGAAGGAATTCAATTTGCCCGTGTTGGTTTTATAAATAAAGTCGAAAATCGGGGGAAAGAAGTAAGGCTCGATTATTATTTTGATTCAGGCATTCCACCGATATCAAATACAATGATCCAACAAATGGCTTCAGAACTTGATATTGATGGATACGAATTTTCAAGAACACATTGGGCAATCAAGAACGTAGATTTGTTTCGCATTCTGCTAAAAAATCAACCATTCACAAAAATAGAGCCTAAAGTTTTCAAATTGGACGAGTTTAGGGCTATAGACGAAAAGTTAATATCTGTGATGATGCCGTTTGCTAGTCAATTCGATAAAGTTTACGAAACGCTTCAAGTCCTCTCAGACAAACTATCTCTAAAATGCCTTCGGGCGGATGATATTTGGGAAAATGAAGTCATCATTCAGGATATAGTGTCTTTGATACATCGATCAAGAATCGTTATTTGTGATTGCACAGGTCGTAATCCAAATGTCTTTTATGAAGCAGGAATAGCGCATACAATTGGTAAAGATGTAATTCTTATTGCCCAAAACGAAAGTGACATACCATTTGACCTTCGCCATATTAGGTATGTGACATATTTGAATAACAATGAAGGACGAGAAAATCTGGCGGAAAAGGTGTCGCAAAGAATTCAAACGCTCTTGCAAAAATAAAACACGCCCAACACCGCGTTCCTGAAGTTCGCAGGGATAACCCCAGAAGTTCACTGGGGCATTGCACCCCGTTCTCGCTACGCTCGACGGGGCGAACGGCCGGACGGGGCGCATTTTGCCAAGTTTCGTGCAATAGTATAGGGGAGCCTTGCTCGTCCGCCCCGCCGCGCTTCTCAAATCGGGAGTGCTGCGCGAGCGCCAGCCGTTGGGTGACACATTTAGAGAAAGGATTGCTTCCATGAAGGCTTCACTGGAATCCGGTCAATCAATATCCTCTTCGAGAAACCTGCAAGAAATAATGCGAAAACATCCTTTGTTCTTCTTCTTTCTCATGTCGTATGCATTCACCTGGATCGTTTTGATTCCCTACATCCTCTCGGTTTGGGGCGTCATAAAAGGCAATTTCGATTTCTTGTACATCATAAAGCCGTTTGTGGGACCGACCCTGGCCGCCATCATAATGACTTACATCACCGAGGGGAAAGAAGGCTTGCTTCACTTGCGGAAACGCCTTGGAAAAAGACGCACGGGCTGGCAATGGTATCTGTTAATCCTGGTAGCCATCCCGACGCTGATCTTGCTTGGGATCATTGTCCAGCCAGGGACCCTTGCTAGCTTTCAAGGTCTAACTCCCCGCTTACTGGTGACTTATCCGCTGTACTTTGTCATCGTCTTCTTCGGGGTCGCGTTGCCCGAAGAAATCGGATGGCGCGGCTTTGCGCTGCCTCGCATGCAACCGCGCTATGGGCCACTGTGGGGAACCCTGCTCCTGGGCGTCTTGTGGTGCTTCTGGCACCTTATATTCTTCCTCACACCCGGTCAGGGCGGAGGACCGGGCACCAGCTTGACCACCGTTTTCGTAAGCTTCGCCTATTTCTTTGTCATGGTTATGGCGCTATCTATTATCTTCACATGGGTCTTCAACCACACCGGAGGAAGCGTTTTCATCGCCAACCTATTACATGCGGCCATCGATACCCCGCAACTTGCCTGGATACCACTCTTTCTCGCCGTTGACGAGACCAAGTTGAACTTGGCCAGCCTCATCGCCTTTGGAGTACCGGCCATATTGATAGTAGTTCTGACCAGGGGTCGGCTTGGTTACCAGCCGGGAATTTCCTTTGAGGTATCAGACTCTGAAAAACAAAGCTCATGATTAGAAGTGGCGACAACACCCAGTCTCTGAAGTGCACACTTCAGGGATGTTCCGCCAACCATGGATGAGGTCCCCTCATGCCCTTTTAGGCTGCTTATTCCCTACTTTTCCTTTTGAATCTTATTTCTCTGCTGTTCCCATATCTTTGTAAATCTTTCAAAGACATCCGAGATGATTTCCAATTCGCTTTCTGAATAGCTTGAGACAAGTTCGTCTTGCGCGCGTCGCGCTGACTCAAACCCCGACGCAACTTTTTCAGCACCCGATTTAGCGGGAGCGATGAGGGTTCCGCGGCGATCATCGGGGTTCGGTTGCCGTTCGATCAGCCCTGCCTTCTCGAGACGGTCGAGCATGGCGGTGGTGGCGCCGGAAGTGAGGCCCGTATGCCGGGCAAGTTCAGAAGGTGTGGCAATGCCTTTGAGGAATAGAAGCCTTAGACATTCCATATCGGTTACATTCAAGCTCAGCTGTTCACTCATCGCATTTCGGAACCGCGTCAATTGAATGCCGTAATCCCTCACCGCCATTAGAGCCCGCTTCTTCAAGTTTGTCTTCGTAGATTTCGTCATAGAGATACCCTTGACATTATCTTTATTTTCAAGTATCTTTATTATATAACTAAATTCTTGGAGATGCAAGAGGAGCTTCTTATGAATAAACACGTCAAAACAATTATCAAAATAAGAGAGGAGCAAACGAGATGAACTCGCACGTAAGCGCAATCCTGCTTGGCGTAAGGGATATGGAGCGCTCCAAGCGCTTCTATACAGACGGTCTCGGTTGGAAGATCCAGAACGACTACAAGATCTCGGTCTTCTTCGTTCCCCATGGCGGCTCGCTCGTTGGTTTCTATGGCCGCGATGGCCTGGCCGACATGGTGGGGACGAGCCGCGACGGCAGCGGTTTCAGTGGTATCGTATTCAACTACGTCGTGCGCAGCGAGGCGCGGGTCGACGAGGTGCTGGAGGAGGCCAGGAAGGCTGGCGGGAAGATTCTCAAGCCGGCGGCGAAGCTGCAATGGGGCGGATATGGCGGAACTTTTGCTGACCCAGACGGTTACGTCTGGAGTATCGGCTACAGCGCCACAGGAGAGAACCAGCCATACGCTGAATAGCAATAAAATGATAACACTCAAGTAATTTAAGAGAAGCATTTGTGATGAGGAGTAATATATGACCCCAACCAAAAGCACGACGAAGAAATCAACAGGATTCACGGACGAGGAAAAGGCCGCCATGAAGGCGCGCGCCAAAGAGTTGAAGGCGGAAGCGGAAAAGGCGGAAGGCGAAGGCGCCGCACTCGAGGCGATTGCCAAGCTGCAGGAACCAGATCGCTCCATAGCCAAGCGGCTTCACAAAATCATCAAAGCCAGCGGCCTGTCCGCGAA
>Ga0335081_10022875_pt1 | contig 10112 bp, 8 predicted proteins | sample Lox_Sample_35_FD_206713 | JGI IMG/M metagenome (GOLD analysis project Ga0335081, IMG submission 206713) | Soil microbial communities from Loxahatchee National Wildlife Refuge, Florida, United States - Lox_Sample_3.5 | ecosystem: Environmental > Terrestrial > Soil > Wetlands | place: USA: Florida... | reverse complement strand
AAACGGCGGACCGTCTTGTGCTGACCATCGGCAAATTCGGTATCTCTGATATCTTCGACACCAACAAATATGCGAATAATCCCAAAAGCGACTTCTTGAACTGGTCGCTCATCAATGCTGGAACCTTTGATTACGCCGGCGACGCTTGGGGTTACACATATGGCGGCGCGGCTGAATTATATGTCGATCACTTTGCCTTCCGCGCCGGCGTCTTCGACTTATCTCAAACGCCGGCGGGCGGGGCCGGCAACGCGCCCGCCTATGGCCTCGATCCATACTTCCATAATTTCCAATTAGTCGGAGAAATAGAGGAGCGGCACACGCTGTGGGGGCAGCCTGGCAAACTCAAAGTGACCGGCTTTCTCAGCCGGGGCGACGCAGGAAGCTTTCAGGATGCAATCAATCTCTCCGAAGCAACCGGTTTGGATGTGAGCGACGCGCTTGCCGCGGATCGCCACTATCAGAGCAGGCCCGGTGTGAGCATCAACTTGGAGCAGCAAGTGTCTGACACCGTAGGCGTATTTGCGCGGGCCGGCTGGGCCGATGGCAGCGTCGAGCCGTGGGATTTCACGGATATCGACCGGACGCTTGCTGGGGGCGTTTCGCTGAATGGCAAACAATGGGGCCGCCCTGATGATACGTTTGGTATTGCTGGCGTCCTAAACGGGATCTCCGCCATCCATGCAGCCTATTTCAATGATGGCGGCTTGGGCATTCTGATCGGTGATGGGCAACTGCCTTATCCCACGCTTGAGAAAATCTTCGAGACTTATTACAGTCTTGCCCTAACGCCAGCGCTGAAACTGAGCTTCGATTATCAGTTCATTGGCGCCCCCGCCTATAATCCGCAGCGTGGGCCGGTCTCGGCCGGTGCCGTGCGGTTGCACGTACAATTTTGAGCGTCCGTCTAATGATCAAACGCGGATGCGGCCAATCTTGAGGCACCCGCTTCCGTGGCAGAGGTGGCTATTATGTGACGTTCCCCCGAATTTGTGGCACCCGGATGGAATGCGTTGGAAAAAGAACGATTGGGGGAACAGCGCTTCGTTGAGATTCCAGGACGTTGCGCGACAGTTTGGGATTGGTTGATATGCCAGCAGCCGAATTTCGAGTGCGGTGCTTTCAACCGCTCAGCCACCTCTCCGCAGCCTTGAGCGGATTCGCGCACTTACCATAAGGAGGCCGCGCGTTACAAGGGTGCGCCGGAAACCAAGGTGGTCATCGCGGCGCGGCCTCGGGTTTCAAGCTGTCCGGGTGCGGCATGAGAATGATGTTATAGCCGGCGTCCACATTATGAATTTCCCCGGTGACACCGCTCGAAAGCGGAGACAAAAGATAAAGCGCGGCGCCGCCGACGTCGGCGAGGTCGAGATTGCGGCGCAGGGGTGCATGGGCCTTCTGAAAATTGAATAGGACCCGCCCGTCGGCGATGCCGGCGCCCGCCAGGGTGCGGATCAGCCCTGCGGAAATCGCGTTCACCCTTATGCCTTGCAGACCATAATCGGCGGCAAGATAGCGCACGCTCGATTCGAGGGCTGCCTTAGCGACGCCCATGACATTGTAGTTGGGCATGACCCGGTGCGCGCCAGCGAAAGTGAGGGTCAAAAGCGCGCCGCCTGGCTGCATGAGAGGGGCCGCCCGCCTCGCAATCTCTGTGAAGGAGAAGGCCGAAATCACCATGCTGCGCACGAAATTTTCCCGCGTCGTATCGGCGTAGCGGCCCTTCAGTTCGGCGCGGTCCGAATAGGCGAGGCAATGGACGACGAAATCAAGTCCCCCCCATTTTTTTTCGATGGCCGCGAAAAGCTGATCGACGGAGGCAATATCCTCGACATCGCACGGCAAGACGAGTGCCGCGCTAAGGCTTTGGGCGAGGGGCGCAACGCGCTTGCCCAATGCCTCGCCCTGATAGCTAAAAGCGAGTTCCGCGCCATGGGCGCGAAGCATCTTGGCGATCCCCCAGGCAATCGAGTGGTCGTTGGCAACGCCCATGACGAGGCCGCGCTTGCCGCGCATCAAGCCTCCGCGGCCGCTTTCCGCCGGCTCCTCAGGCGTCGACATGTTTGAAAATGAGGCTGGCGTTAGTGCCGCCGAAGCCGAAGGAATTCGACAGGACAGCTCGCAATTGCACGCCGTCGCGGCGCTTGCGCACGATGTTCATGTCGGCGAAATCCGGATCGAGTTCCTCGATATTTGCGCTTTCGCAAATGAAGCCATTCTGCATCATCAGCAAGGAGTAGATCGCTTCCTGCACCCCGGTGGCGCCGAGGGAATGGCCAGTCAAGGATTTGGTCGCGGCGATCGGCGGGCACTTTTCGCCCCGGCCAAAGACCTTTCGTATCGCTTCGATCTCCTTCAGATCGCCGATGTCGGTCGAGGTCGCGTGCGGATTGATGTAATCGATCGGCACATTCACGCTTTCAAGCGCCATGCGCATGCAGCGCACCGCGCCCTCGCCGGACGGAGCGACCATGTCGTGGCCGTCCGAACTCAGGCCGTAGCCAGCGATTTCTCCGTAAATTTTCGCACCGCGCGCGCGGGCGTGCGCCAATTCCTCGAGGACCACCACGCCCGCCCCGCCAGCGATCACGAAACCGTCCCGGTTCTTATCATACGCCCTCGATGCGACAGCGGGACGGTCGTTGAACGAGGCGGACATCGCGCCCATCGCATCAAAAAGCACCGAAAGGGTCCAATCGAGCTCTTCGCAGCCCCCCGCGAACATGATGTCCTGCTTGCCGTTTTGGATCATCTCGAAAGCGTTGCCGATGCAATGATTGGAGGTCGCGCAGGCCGACGAGATCGAATAATTGACGCCCTTGATCTTGAACCAGGTGGCAAGCGTCGCGGAAGCGGTCGAGGACATGGCCTTCGGCACCGCGAAAGGGCCAATTTTTTTCGGGCCCTTGTTGCGCGCAATATCCGCCGATTCGACAATCGTGCGGGTTGAAGGGCCGCCCGAGCCCATGATGATTCCGGTGCGCTCATTCGAGATTTCGGCGGCTGAAAGGCTGGCGTCAAGGATGGCCTGATCCATCGCGACATGGTTCCAGGCGGTTCCCCCAGCATGGAAACGCATGGCGCGGCGATCGACGATTTGGCTGGGATCAAGCGTCGGGGCGCCGTGAACCTGGCTGCGAAAGCCGAGTTCGGCGTATTTTTCAGCCTTGACGATGCCCGGCTTGGCCTCCCTCAGCGAGGCAAGCACCTCCTGGGTATTGTTTCCAATCGAGGACACAATCCCCATTCCGGTGACGACGACCCGTCTCATATTCAAAACTCCTGCTTGGCTTGGCCCCGGCCCCTGGCAGGGCGAGGGGACCATCCGTCAGGCCGCGGATGGCGCCTCGGCCTTGAATAAGCCCACTCTGAGATCCTTGGCTTCGTAGATGCGCGCTCCGTCGGCTTCAAGCCAGCCATCGGCGATGCCGAGCACAAGTTTGGACTTGAACACGCGCTTTAGATCGACCCCATAGATGATGCGTTTGACGGCTGGCAACACTTGGTCGGAAAATTTGACTTCGCCGACGCCGAGCGCCCGGCCGCGGCCGGTGAGGCCAAGCCAGCCCAGATAGAAGCCGAGAAGCTGCCACAGCGCATCAAGTCCAAGGCAACCCGGCATGACCGGATCGCCCTTGAAATGGCAGCCAAAAAACCAGAGGTCCGGCTTGACCGAAAATTCGGCCAAAATCACGCCCTTTCCGTTGGCGCCGCCCTTCTCCGAGATATCGACGATTCGGTCGAACATCAAAAGGGGCGGCAGTGGCAACTGGGGATTGCCCGGCCCAAACAATTCTCCGCGCCCGCAGGCGATGAGGTCTTCGTATCCGAAATTGGCACGCCGCTCGTTCATGTTCGTTTAGCTCTTGTGTCTCGCCTCCGGCCATCGAGGTCTTTCCGGCGAGTTTTGCGCGCCTTCTAACATACCGGCAAACCGGATGCTATCGGGTGCAGGTCCCTAATCCTGCGCGGACAAGGCGTCCGCCGGCCGGCGTTCTCCATCATTTTGCCAAGTTTGCGACACTTGCTTAAGCACAATCAACTCCAATTAAAGCGGCCGCCTTCGGGCCGCTCTTTCTCAATTTCGTACCTAAACCCGATTCGAACACCAACCCAATTCGATACCAGGATGCGATGGTCTTTCGTCACGCAGCCAGATGCAGGTGAAGCGCGAAGGCATAACGACTTTCCCGCGCAGGACTCCATGCACGGCGAGGATATCAATCGAATCAGCACCGAGAGAAGGGGCCAATGAAGTTCCGCTATGATATCAATGCCCTTAGAGCACTTGCGGTGACAGTGGTTGTCCTCTTTCACTATAAGGTTGATTTCGTTCCCGGCGGATTCGTTGGCGTGGATGTTTTTTTTGTAATCTCCGGCTATCTCATGACGTCGATTATCATGGGGAGGCTGGCGAAAGGCAAATTCAACGTTTGGGAGTTTTATCAGGACCGCGCCAAGCGAATTGTTCCTGGCCTCTTGGGGGTATGTTTCATCCTGCTCGTTGTAGGATATTTCTTCTTTGAACCAGCCACCTATCATTATCTTGGTTCCACTGCGATTTCCTCGCTCCTTTTCTTTTCGAATTTCCGGTTCTGGAAGGCAACCAGCTATTTCGATCCGACAAGCGATGCCAAATGGTTCCTGCATACTTGGAGCCTTTCGGTGGAATGGCAGTTTTACATGCTTTATCCACTTATCATCTTGGCATTGCATAAATTTAACAGAACACGACAGTACATTATACCAATTCTTTGGTCGATCGCAGGTTTGTCGTTTGCGCTCTGCATTTATTATTCGAAAACAGAACCCGCATCAGCGTTCTATCTGCTTCCACAAAGGGCTTGGGAGTTGCTGGCTGGCGGTATTGTGGCGCTTCAATTCCAAAATAGCGCCCGGAGATATTCCAGAATACTTCTATCAGTTGGGTTTCTACTGATTCTCGTTTCGATCGTGAGATATGATCAATACCTGCCTTGGCCATATTATTGGGGCCTGTTGCCCGTCATTGGCACCTGCCTCGTTATTGCTGCCAACCGGCCGGACGCCGCAGGCTTCAAGATTCTTCCTGTGCAGATAATCGGGAAATGGTCCTATTCGATCTATCTCTGGCACTGGCCGATCGCAGTCGCGGCGATTTATTTCGGTTTTAGAACAACAACCGTTTTCAAAATCGGCTACGAGCTCCTGATTTTGGCGGGGGTCATCGGCTTTGGCAGCTTGCTTCTTGCAGCGTTGAAAATGATTTTGAAGGGAACATGGGGGGACAGACGGCTTCCAGCAGTAGCGGCCGAGGCAGTAGCCCTGGCGCTCACGGTTTTGATGGCGATCACGGTCACCGTGAATGACGGCTTTGCGAACCGCCGGTCGGATCGGGAACGACAGCAGCTTGAAACCTACAGGGCCGCCGCCAACGACTGGACCTATCCGGACGAATGTAACGGCAGGGATTCGGAGAACAATTTGCGGCCTTGTCGGCTCGGCCCAGCAAACGGCAAGGATACTTTGTTCCTCGGTGATTCTTATACGATGCAAATCTATAGTCGCTTCGTTGAAAACGCGAAGCTCAATCCCGAAAATTCCTATACGTTCCTCGCGACCCCTGCCTGTCCGCCGATCACTGGAATTCGCATTGTTCACGACCGCTTCAATTGCAACGGGTTTGTCGAACAGGCCCTCCAATTCGCGGAATCACGTCACTTCAAGCAGATCGTTCTGGCGGCGAACTGGTATGCCTACTTTTATCTTCCTAGCCACACCGTCTGTTTCGTCGAAGGGGATAGCTGCACGATCGACCAGGATCCGGCGTGGTTCTATAAGCACCTCGATACAGCATTTGCCTCATTGCATGACCGTCTCTTGGAATTCAAGAAACAGGGCGCCGAGATTGTGATTGTGGGAGCAACGCCCTCGAGCGACTGGGATGTGCCGGCTGAACTCGCAAGGCGGGTATTTTGGGGGGGAGAGACACGGGAGGTCGAATATATCGATCGTGATGTATTCGAGGTAAATGCTGCGCCGACGAAGACACGGCTGATGTCGCTTGCAACGTCCCTTGGCGCAAAATTCGTCGATCCGCTGAATTTCCTTTGCGACGACCATCGCTGTCCTACGGTGGACAAGGATGGGGTGCCTTATTTCAGAGATGAGGGTCATTATCGTTCTGACGCAGTCAAGACGACACGGTTCCAATTTCTGGACGATGCTACGGGGGTCAATAATAGGTTGAGCGCCGGCCCGATGCCTCTTGCCAGCAATCCCTAAGAGTTTTGTCGGGATTAAAGAGAAACCTTGCGGCTCGATTCGAGCCTGCGGAAATGCCGGAGCGGCCCGCCGCGAAGCCCTTTGCACTTTATACCTTGACCTCCCATATAACCGCTGCAGGACTAACGTCTTTCGCACACTTTCAGCTGTAGGATGTCTTCCATGGCGTTTCGCCACAAAACCTTGATTTTGGCCCTAGCGGCGGCGCTTGCGCTCGGCTTTGCCGGTGATGCCTCCGCCCGCGCGGGCAGCGGCTTTTCCTTCGGCAGCCGGGGGGCTCGGACATTTAGCGCCCCCTCGGCAACGCCCACGGCGCCAGGTGTTGCGCCGATCCAACGGTCGATGACCTCGCCCGATCAGAGCATTTTTGGCCGTCCATCTCCCTACGCTTCAGGGGGCTTTTTCTCCGGCGGTTTCGGCCGCGGTCTCCTTGGCGGTTTCATCGGCGCTGGATTGTTTGGCCTTCTATTCGGCCACGGCCTTTCCGGCGGCCTTGGAGGCGGCTTGTCGATCCTCGGTCTGCTGCTTCAGATTGGGCTTTTGATCCTGCTTTTTAAATTCGTCATGGGTTTTCTGCGCGGAAATCCGGCTTTCCAGGGTGCGTCTTACCGCTCCGGGCTAGGCCAGGGCAGCATGGGCGCGCCGCGGGGTGTCGCTGGTTTTGGCGAGGCTGCAGGAAGCCCACCACGGAAGCTTGAGCTCACGCCGGATGATTTCAGCGTTTTCGAACAGCGGCTGGGGGCGATCGAAAGCGCTTTTGGCGTCGAAGACTTTGATCGTCTGCGCGCCTTGGTTACGCCGGAGATGGCCTCTTTTTTTGCTGAGGAACTCGCGGCCAATGCCAAGAAGGGTTTGGTCAACCGGGTCTCAGGGGTGAAGTTCCTGCAAGGGGATCTTTCTGAGGCCTGGTGCGAGCCGCAAGGCGAATATGCGACGGTTGCTATGCGCTTTTCCTTAATAGACACAATGGCCGATCGGGTCTCGGGCCGGATCGTCTCCGGTGATCCGGCGGTGCCGCAGCAGGCAACCGAGGTCTGGACCTTTATTCGCCGCGTAGGCGGCGGTCCTGGCGATTGGAAATTGTCGGCGATCCAGCAAGCCTGAGAGAGCTGGCTGGAATCCAAAACGCTCATTTCGCGACGGTCGAAATTCCCAACACTTCGAGGTCATGGTCGCGAATCTCATTAGTGATCGGGAAGAACCCGCCTTTCTCCGTTTGTGTCTGACCATCCTTGGAGAGAATGTATTTGATGAATTCAGCGCGCAGAGGGTCGAGAGGCTCGTCCGGTTTTTTGTTCAAATAGATGTACAAGTATCGTGCGATTGGATATTTGCCAGAATAAGTCGCTTCAGCGGTCGTTTCGTAGCATGGTCTACCATAATATGCAGCCAACGGGACAGTGCGGACGCCGTCCGTCTTGTAGCCGAGTCCGGAATATCCGATTGCGAATTTGTCATGAGCAACGCCTTCAACAACCGCTGCCGAGCCGATCTGTTGCTTCACGCCTTCCTTGTAGTCGCCGCCGTATAAAACAGTTTTCTTGAAAAACTCATAGGTTCCTGAAAGCGAATTGCGGCCGTAGATCGCGATCGGCTGTGTCGCCCATTCTCCGGTCATGCCAACGTCACCCCATGTATCAATGCTCCTGCTTCCACTGCCTTGGCGCGTCGCAGAGAAAATCTGATCCACTTGCTGCAACGTCAAACATGGGATGGGATTGTCCTTGTTGACGTAAACGGCGAGCGCATCGACGGCGACGCGGAAACGGGCAGGCTTATAGCCAAATTTCTTTTCAAAAGCGCTGATTTCATCGGCGGTCATCGGACGTGACATCGGAGCGAATTGCGAAGCGCCTTCGACGAGCGCCGGTGGCGCCGTCGCCGAGCCCTTGCCCTCGATCTCGATTTTGACATCGGGATACTGCGCTTCGAACCCTTTGGCCCATCGTTCCATTTCATTGTTCAACGTATCGGACCCAACTGATTTGATCTGTCCGGAAATGGCGCTGACGGCCTGATAGGCCGGAAGGTTTGCATCGAGCGCGGTTGCAGCGGGTGTCGCCACCAGAGTCACGGCAAGGGCAGTGGCGATGAGCCTCAGCTTCATGGTGTTTCTCCAATTGCAAGCAGATCAGGCATCACGCGCGCCCGCTTTGGCGATGACAACTTCGCCGTCCTCCTTCGTAAACGTGCCGATCCTCGGGTTCGGGAGGATATCGAGCACCTTTTCGGAAGGTCGGCAGAGCCGCACGCCCTTGGGTGTTTCGACGATTGGCCGATTGATGAGGATCGGGTACGCCAGCATGAAATCCAGCAGCTCATCATCTGTCCATTTGGGATCGGCAAGGCCGAGTTCTACGTAAGGCGTGCCTTTCTCGCGCAAGAGCGCCCGTACCGGAATCCCCATCGCCTTAATCAGTTCCGCCAGCCGCGCGCGGCTTGGTGGATTCTTCAGATACTCGATAACAGTTGGTTCCTCGCCGCTTTGCCGGATCATGGCGAGGGTGTTGCGGGACGTGCCGCAGGCGGGGTTGTGGTAGATGGTGATGGTCAAAGGGCGGCTTCCTTTTTCGCTGTGGCAGGCCGCATGGCGGTGTCTCGCTCGTACCAGCTACGCGAACGGCGGACGAGATGGACGACAGATAGCATGACTGGCACCTCAACCAGCACGCCGACGACGGTTGAGAGCGCCGCTCCCGACCGGAAGCCGAAGAGGGCAATCGCCGTTGCCACAGCCAACTCGAAGAAGTTGCTGGCCCCGATCAGCGCCGAGGGCCCGGCAACGCACCAGGCAACGCCGAGACGGCGGTTCAGCCAATAGGCCAGCCCAGCATTGAAATAGACCTGTATCAAGATCGGCACCGCTAGGAGCGCGATGACGAACGGCTGCCGCATGATCTGTTCGCCTTGCAGGCCGAACAGCAGAACAAGCGTTAAAAGCAGGGCTGAGAGCGATAAAGGCGCCAAGGTGCGAAGCGTCTTGGCCAGCGCGACCGGCCCGCCTTTTGCCAGAAGCATGTGCCGCCAGAACTGCGCGACGATCACTGGCACAACGATATAAAGGATGACCGATAGCAAAAGCGTGTTCCACGGCACGGTGATCGAGGAGAGGCCGAGCAGCAGGGCGACAATCGGGGCGAAGGCCACCACCATGATCGTGTCGTTGAGCGCGACTTGCGACAGAGTGAAATGCGGTTCGCCATCCACGAGATTCGACCAGACGAACACCATCGCCGTGCAAGGGGCCGCCGCCAGCAGGATAAGGCCGGCGATATAGGCGTCGATCTGTCCAGCGGGCAGGAAAGGCCGGAACAGATAGCCGATGAAAAGCCAGCCGAGCAGAGCCATTGAGAAGGGCTTGATGAGCCAGTTCACGCCAATGGTCACGGCGATGCCGCGCCAATGCGCCCGCACCTCCCCGAGAGCGGCGAGGTCGATCTTGAGCAGCATGGGAATGATCATCAGCCAGACCAATCCCGCGACCGGCAAATTGACTTGCGCAACCGTCGCTGCGCCAATGGCATGGAACAGATCGGGCAGCATCTGGCCAAGCGCGACACCTGCCACGATGCAGAGCGCGACCCACAGTGTCAGGTAGCGTTCGAAGGCTCCCATTGAGGATACTTTGGCCGATACCCTATCGGCAGTCCATGCAGCTTTGTTCACGACGTTCTGTTCTCCTAGGGTCATTGCAGATTAACCGCCACCATCAGTTAACCTTGATGGCGGCACGTGTTGCGCCTTCGAGCCGGCCGATCTCGTGCAGGCGCGCGGTCAGAGACAATTTGTCGAGACTCCTGATCGGGAGCGAAATGAACACAGTGATTCTGTTCCGCGCGTAATGGAAG
>Ga0335081_10022874_pt1 | contig 10112 bp, 9 predicted proteins | sample Lox_Sample_35_FD_206713 | JGI IMG/M metagenome (GOLD analysis project Ga0335081, IMG submission 206713) | Soil microbial communities from Loxahatchee National Wildlife Refuge, Florida, United States - Lox_Sample_3.5 | ecosystem: Environmental > Terrestrial > Soil > Wetlands | place: USA: Florida... | reverse complement strand
CCCGCGATGGCGTCGCCGCGGACAAACTTGGCCGCGCCGTCCATGGCGCCGTAGAAGTCGGCGTAGCGCTGGATCTCTTCCCGGCGCCGCCGGGCTTCGGTCTCGTCGATGAGGCCCGCCCCCAGGTCGGCGTCGATGCTCATCTGCCGGCCGGGCATGGCGTCCAGGGTGAACCGCGCGGCGACTTCGGCCACGCGCCCAGCGCCCTTGGTGATCACCATGAAGTTGATCACGATGAGGATCAGGAAGATCACGAGGCCTACGACGTAATTGCCGCCGATGACCGCGTTGCCGAACGCGGCGATCACCGCGCCCGCATGGCCGCGGCTCAGGATGAGCCGGGTGCTGTTCACGTTGAGCCCAAGCCGGAACAGCGTCACCAGCAGCAGGAGGCTCGGGAAGATGCTGAACTCGAGGGGATCGCGAATCGAGAGCGTCACCAGCAGCACTAGTATGGCGATGGCGAGGCTCATAGCCAGGAGCGCGTCGAGCACCGGCGGCGGCAGCGGCACGATGAGGAGCGCCACGACCACGACGACCGCCATTGCCAGCCACACCTCCGCCCCGCCACCCAGCCGTTCCAGGACCGTCGGCGCGGCAGGACCAGCGGCGGCGGCACGCGGGGTCCGGTGACGGGGCGCTCCCGCCCCAGCCGATGACCCGCCGGCACCGGCAGGAGGGGCGGTGGCGACTGCCGCGCTGGGCGTCGTCATTCACTCCTCCGAACCGGCAACGCCGTGCCGCGCATGCGGAAGACGAAGGCGATGACTTCGGCGACGGCCACGTAGAGGGCCGGCGGAATCGCCTTGCCCAGCTCCGCGTTGGCGAGGAGCGCGCGGGCGAGGGGTGGGTTCTCGATGATCGGCACGCCGGCCTGGCGCGCCAGATCCTTGATCCGCTGCGCCAGGAGCCGCTCGCCCATGGCGACCACGATCGGTGCCGCCGCGATCAGCGGATCGTACTTGAGGGCCACGGCCACGTGGGTCGGGTTGGTGACCACGACATCCGCCGTCGCCACCCGCGACAGCATCCGCTTCCGGGCCATGGCGCGCTGCAGCTGACGGATCCGGCCCTTGATGGCCGGGTCGCCCTCGGTGTCCTTGTGCTCCTGGATCACCTCCTGGCGTGTCATGCGCAGCTTGCGCTCGTACTGCCAGAGCTGGAAGGCGTAGTCGAGCCCGGCGACCGCCAGGAAGGCGAGCCCCACCAGGAAGGCAAGACGTATCGTGAGACCGCGGGTCTCGGCCAGGATATTCGGGACCGGTGCCCCGCTCGTGGACAGGATCTCGAGCCAGGCATGGTGAAAGACGGTCCACGCCACCCAGCCGATGATCAGAAGCTTGATGATGGACTTGAGGAGGTTGAAGAGCGCTTCCGCGCTCAGAAGCCGCCGCAACCCCTGGATCGGATCGATGTGGGAGAGCTTGGGCACTACCGGTTCGATGGCGATCACGCCCCGCGCCTGCACCGCGTTCACGAGAAGGGTGAAGGCCAGCACCCCCGCCAGGAACGGCAGCAGGGCCAGCATCGTCTCGCGGGCCACCTGCTCGAGCAGCACGATGGCGCCGGCCGGCGTGATCGGGTCGGCCGTGAGCCAGGCCCCGCCGGCCCGGACGATCTTCACCGTGTGCTCGGCCAGAGCCGCGCCGCCTGCCAGGGCTAGCGCACCGGTTCCCGCGAGGAGCAGTGCCGCCCCGGACAGCTCCTGGCTCCGCGGCACCCGCCCTTCCCGGCGGGCTTCTTCGCGGCGCCGCGGGGTGGCGGCTTCAGTCCGTTCCTGGCCGTCTTGCTCAGCCATGGCTCACCTCACGGCCGCCGCGGCCCCGAAGGCCGCGATCAGGTTCGCCGCCTGGTCCGGAAGCGCGGCCACCGTCCCCGAGAGGTAGGCACCGAGAAACGGCAGCGAGGTGCCCAGGGCGACGAGGCCGATGGCGATCGTCACGGGAAACGAGACCATCATCACGTTGAGCTGGGGAACGGCCTTGCCCAGGATCGCCAGGGCGACGTGCGCCAGCAGGAGGGCGATGAGAACCGGCGCCGCGGCCTGGATGCCGCCCTGGAAGATCGTCTCCGCCAGATCAACCACCGCGCGGCTCCCGCCCAGGCCCAGCAAGGCGTGTCCGGGTGGGATGGTGGCGAAGCTCGTGGCCAGCCCCTGGTAGAGGGTCAGGTGTCCGCCGAGCATCAGGTAGATCGAGAGCGCGAAGTAGCCCTGCAGCTGGCCGACGCCCACCGTCGTTCCTTCGGGGAGCGAGCCCAGCGCCTGTCCCAGCGACAGGCCCATCTGCAGAGAGGCCACGTCCCCGGCGATCACCACGCCCTGCAGAACCAGGGCACCCAGCATCCCCATGGCCATCCCAAGCAGGGTTTCGCCTCCGAGGAGGAGGCTCATGGCGATCATGTCATCGGGGAGGCGCGGAGCCGCGGTCAGCGTCGGGAGCAAGGCGACGCTGAACACGACCGCCATGGCGCCCCGCACTGTCCGAGGCACGGCCGTGATGGCCCAGAGCGGCTCGACCATGAAGAGCCCCGCCACCCGGGCACTCACCAGCACGAAGGCGGGCCAGTTCTGGATCCCCACCTGGTCGAGGAGCGATGGCGCGATCATCCGGTGAGGCCTGGAAGGAGGTTCAGGGTCTGGGCCAGGTACTCGATCAGCTGCCGCATCATCCACGGCAGCGAGAGCAGCAGGACCACCGCGATCGCGACCAGCTTCGGAATGAAGGTGAGGGTCTGTTCCTGGATCTGGGTGAGCGCCTGCATCAGGCTCACCAGGACGCCCACCAGCAGCGACGTGACCAGCAGCGGCCCCGAGACCAGGAGGCAGACGAAGACGGCGCGATGCACCAGCTCGATGGCGATGCCGGGCGTCATGGCCTAGACCTGGTAGCCGGCGACGAGGCGTTGGACGACGAGGCTCCAGCCGTCCGCGAGGACGAAGAGCATCAGCTTGAACGGCAGCGACACCATCGCCGGCGGCAGCATGAACATGCCCATGCTCATCAGCACGGACGCGACGATGAGGTCCACCACCACGAATGGCAGGAAGATGACGAACCCCATCTGGAAGGCGGTGCGCAGCTCGCTGGTGACGAACGCCGCCGTGATGGTGAGCGTCGGCAGCGCCTCGACGCTGTCGGCGTTCTCCTGACCCGTCATCTGCACGAAGGCGCCGAGGTCCTTCTCCCGGGTGTTCGCGATCATGAAGTGGCGCAGCGGCTCCGCGGCCTTATGGTAGGCATCGGCCTGGGTGATCTGACCGCTGAGGTAGGGCTGGAGCGCCTCGGTGTTGGCGCGTTCCAGCACCGGGTGCATCACCACGCCGGTGAGCAGCACGGCGAGCGCGACGATGACCTGCCCCGGGGGCGCCGTTTGCGTGCCCAGGGCGGTGCGCAGGAACTGGAGAACGATGACGATCCGGGTGAAGCTTGTGGTGAGCAGGAAGATGGCCGGCAGCAGAGTCATGGCGCCCATGAAGACCACGATCCCCACCGCGCCGGAGAGCTGAAGCTGCTCGGAGCCCTGGCCGATCGTCACGGTCACCCGCGGCGCGGCCGGGCCCTGTACCGTCGCCAGCGGAGCGGCCGCACGTCCCCGGTGGGCCCGCCCTGCCTGCGCCTGCGCCGATACGGGAAGGACGAGCAGCGCCGCGATCAACGGGAGGTATTTCAGAAGCCCGAGCCTTCCGGGCCGGAGCAGTGCCCGGGCCGGAGGCTGCGGCGCCTGCAGCGCCTCGGCGCGATCGCTCCCCTCGAGTTCGGTGAGCAGTCGCGCGCCGTCGTCGCCCATCGACACCAGCAGCACGCGCTGGCCCACCCGGAGCAGCGCCACGCCCTGCTTGGGGCCGAGCGACACGCGGCGCAGGATCTCGATGGCGAGGCCGGCTTCGCCGCTTCCGCCAGGCGCCCACCGCCGGAGCGCCCAGATTCCGAGCGCCAGGCAGCCGATGGTGACGGCGAGTGATGCCACTACGGAGAGCATTACACCGTCTCGCGCTGAGGAGTGGGCAGCTCCGAGCCCGAAGTGATCCGCGTGATCCGCACGCCGAAGTGCTCTCCGATGACGACAACTTCGCCCTCGGCCAGCTTCCGGTCCGAGACGTAGATGTCGATCGGCTCACCGACCATGCGGTCCAGCTGAATCACCGAGCCGCTGCCCAGTTCGAGCACCTCCTGCACGGTCATGTGGGTGCGGCCGAACTCGATGGCCACGGGCAGCGACACATCGAGCAGCGTGCCGAGTGGTGCCCCGGCCACGCCGGGGACGGCCGGTCGCGCCGCGGCGGCCGGCTTGAGTTCGGAGAGGTCCGGAGCCCGGGTGTGCTGTTCCGCGCCCGGTTTGCCGGCGCCGGTCAGGCGATCGATATCCTTTTGGTCCATGGCTTATACCAGTCTTCCGCGTGACGTCTTGGGCGCCCCCTCGGCCCGATCCGGGGCGAGGGCGTGGGAGATACGAAGGCCTACGTATTGCCGGCTCTGGCCCAGGGTGCCGAGAAAGCGGCGCTGTCCCCGCACCAGCAGCTCGACGGGAACATCCGAGGGATGGCCGGTGTGAATCACCTGCCCGACCTCGAGATGCCCCAGGTCGGCGGCCCGCAGCTGGAACACGGGGAAGCGGGCGCGGACCTCGAGCCGTGAGGCCCGGAGGGTCCGTTCGATCGACCGCCGCGCCGCGTCCCGCTCCGCCGGCGTGGTGCTGACGTTGTGCAGGTGGCGGGTCGGCTTTTCCTGGAGGAACGACTCGAGCGACAAGAGCGGGATGCAGATGGTGATGAGCGAGGTGAACGCTCCCGAGCGCACCTCGATGTTGCTCACCAGCACGTTGTCTTCGCGGTTGGCCACCTGCAGCGCGTCGGGCGACGACTCGAACCCGGCATACTCGGGCTGAAAGGTGAGGTGGTCCGCCCAGGCCTCCTGGACCAGGCCCCAGGCCTTGTCGGCCATGCCCCGCACCACCCCGCGCTCGAGCACGGTGAGAGGCCGCTTCACTTCGTCGGGCTCTCCCGGCCCCCCGAACAGGCGGTCGATGAGGTACAGGGAGAAGTCGGTGCCGAGGTCGAGCACGCCCTGGCCCACGATGCGGTCGCCCAGGGTGTAGACGTACGCCGCGCACGGCGTCGCCAGCGAGAAGATGAATTCGGCGAAGGTGGCCTGCTCCACGCTCGCGAGGGTCACATCCACCGGCGTCCTCAGACGCGAGGAGAAGAGCGACTGGAGCGCCACCGCGATCCGCTGGTAGATCCCGTTGAGCAGCGCCTGGCGGTCCTTCGCGATCCGGGGCGGGCGTAGGAAGTTGTACGGGATGATCTCGATGGGCCCCGCGTCGGTTCCCGCCCGCGCGGCGCCCTTGAGCAACGAATCGATGTCCGCCTGCGAATAGACGTCGGCCATCAGGCGCTCACTGAATCACGAATTGGGGAATGAAGATCCGGAACGACACCTTCGGGCCGGCCACCGAGCCCACCACAGCGGCGATCTTCTGCCGCAGGCTGTCCCGCGCGCTGGGCGAGGTGAGCTGGATCATGGTCTCGGATTCGAGGATCGTCGTGATCCGGTCCCGAAGCTCCACCTCGCGCTCCTTCAACGCCTGCTGGGTCTTGTCGTCGGACACGGCGATCGCCACGCTAGTCATCAGGAAACGGGTGCCTTGGGAGCCCGCCGGGTTGACGATGATGTTCGACAGCTGGACCAGCTTGGTGTCGGCATTCTCGGCCCCAGCCTGCTTCTCGGTCCCGGCCGACTCGCCCTTGGCGGCCGAGCCGGCGGCGGGCGGAACCGCCGCGTCGCCGTGGGCCACCGGCGGGGCCGTGCGAGGCATGAAGCGCGGCGCCACCACGAAGGCCGCGGCAAGCCCGCCCAGCAGCGCGCCGCCGAAGGTCAGCCCGGCGATCAGGCCCAGCTTCTTGCCGTTCCCCGCCGCCTTCCCCTCGGGGGTCGGGGGGACGGCCACCGCCGCTGTCGTCTCCGCCATCGCCTGATTCTCCTGGAAGGACCGCCTGACCGGGCCACCGCTCTCGGGACCCCTTTGGGCAACGTGCGTACCACACGAGAGGAGATCCCTAACTCGTGATGGCATCGCGTACTAGCGGGCTCGCCGGCCCCTGCGAGCGATCGGGATGGAAGTTTCTGCCGGAGCCCTCGGGCGTGACTTGCCGGCCGGATCCGCAGCCCACGAAAGGCACAGGGGCAACCGCTCCGCCGGCTGGCGGAGCGATTGCCCCTTAGAGCGTGCTAGATAGCCCGACTTACTGCTTGAGACCCACCAGCGTCTGCAGCATCTCGTCCGAGGTCTGGATGACCTTGGCGTTGGCCTGGAAGCCGCGCTGCGCGATGATCATGTTGGTGAACTCCTCGGACAGATCGACGTTGGAGTTCTCCAGCGCGCCCGGCGTGATGGTGGACTGGTTGCTGGTCCCCGAGAAGCCGATGATCGGCTGGCCCGAGTTCGCCGACTGGGAGTACATGTTGTTCCCGGCCTGCAAGAGTCCGCTCGGGTTGTTGAACGACGCCATCGCGATCTGGGCCAGGGTCTGGTTCACCCCGTTGCTGAAGTAGCCCGTGATCACGCCGCGGCTGTCCACGCTGATATCCTGCAGGTTCCCCATCGGGTACCCGTCCTGACTGCTGGCCACCGCGTTCGACGGACTCGCGTACTGGGACAGGCCGTTGATGTCGCCCAGCTTGCCGCCATCGAGGTTGATGTCCACCGGGCTCGCGCCGGTACCCGGATCGAACTGCAGGCTGCTCGCGCCTCCGTTGTAGCTGAAGGTCTGCAGGTGCCCGTTCGAGTCGAAGGTCACGGCGCCCGTCCCGCCACCGGTGATGGCCGCGGGCTGCGGCACCGAGGCCGACCAGAGCCAGCGATTGCTGGCCGTGGGGTCCTTGGTGAACGTGAGCGACAGGCTGATCGGGGTGCCGATCGCGTCGTAGACGGTGATGGCCGCCTGGTCGGTCACGTCGGTCGCCGCCTGCAGCTGCACGTAGTTGCCGGGGTCGCTGTTGAAGACCGTGTTGAAGTTCGTCGCCCCCGCCCCGCTGCTCTGGATGTTGATGGCGCTGAGGGCGTTCACCAGGCCGCCGTCCCCGTTGATCACCATGGCCCCGGTGGTCGGGTCGATATGCGCGCCCGAGATATTGGTGATGCCGAGCGTCGTGTTCACCGTGGTGAGAAGCTGGCCGTAGGTCGTGCCGGCGCCGATGGCGAGGCTTCCCTGCGGGGCGGCGGTGGTGCCCACCGTCCCGTCCACCGTGATGGTGTTGCCGGCGGTGAGCCCGAGGCTCGCTCCGCTCCCGTTCCGGAGGTCGGTGAGCAGATCCGACTGGGTGGCCTGGTGGCTGAACTGATCGGTGATCCCGGTCGCGCCGGCGGCGAGGACGCCGTTGGCCGAGCTCAGCGCCTTGAGCAGCGCGGGGTTGGAGCTGCCGATGTTGAGGTTAATCCCCGCGACCGCGGTGAAGTCGATGGCGCCGGTCGCGTTGTCCTGCGCGGCCGTCATGGTGTTGAAGCCACCCGCGCCGAAGTCGTTGTTGATCTCGGCGACCAGGTCCGCCAGCGAGTGGAAATCCTTCTTGCCGACGCCGGTGTCCTGGGTGACGTAGGTATAGGTCTCGGTGTTGGTGCCGTCGCTCACCGTGACCGTGGTGCTGTCCGGCACCATGCCGGTGATGTTGGTGTTGGCGGCGCCGGAGGCGTAGAGGCCACTCACGTCGGACCCGCTGCCGCCGTTGGAAGTGCTCTGCTCGGTGGCGTACACCGCCCCCGCGGTGGAGAGGATCGTCCCCAGGGGCTGCTGCTGCGAGTTGAGGTTGCCCGTCAGCGTCACGCTGGTCGTGGCCCGCGCCGGCGACTTCTTGCCGAAGGGCAGCGCGATGTCGGTGATCGCCGAGCCGGTCGAGAGCTGGCCGGTCGAGTCGGCGTTGATCCCCTGCACCTTGAAGCCGTTGGCCGGCGAGACCAGGTTCCCGTTCGCGTCGAGCTGGAAGTTGCCGGCGCGGGTGTAGAAGGAGCGCGACCCGTCGCTCAGCACGAAGAGCCCGTCGCCCTGGATGGCCAGGTCCGTGGTCCCGCCCGTCGACTGCAGCGTCCCCTGCGCGAAGTTCTGGTCGATGCTCCCGATCTTGGAGCCCAGCCCGATCTGGATCGGGTTGATGCCGCCCAGGTCACCCGGCGGACGCGACGCGCCCTGCAGCAGCTCGGCAAAGGCCTCGCTGAAGGTGACTCGCGACGACTTGAACGCCACCGTATTGACGTTCGCGATGTTGTTGCCGATCACGTCCATCTCGGTCTGACTGTTCCTGAGCCCCGAGACGGCGGAAAAGAGGGACCGCATCATGGTGTGGCTGCTCCGTCAGTTGGTGGTGATTCGGGCACTGGAGACGGCCGCCAGCGCCGCCGCACCCGCGGATGACTGCTGCACTTCCACTGCGTTATCGAGCGGGATCGCGAGCGATCCCGCCTCCAGGATGACGGTCCCGTTCTGGAATGAGACCCCATCCACGATCCCCGTCGTGTAAGTCGTGACCGGGACGCTGTCGCCCGAGGCGGACGTCGTCGTGACCGCGTAGCTGTAGGTCCCCGCCGGGAGGTTGCCGAGGTTGAGCGTCTGTCGGCCGCTCGCCATGTAGCCGAGGTCCTGGGTCAGCACCGTGGCACCGGATGCATCCGTCACGGTGACCTTGGTGTCGCCGCCGCCCGGGCCGATATCCACCGTGGCGCTGGCCGCGCCGGCCTGCGGCAGCTCCAGCTGGTTGCCCGCGGCGATGACTTGACGCCCGATGAACGAGGCGCCCAGATCGGCCTTGAGCGCCAGGGTCGAGAGCTGGCTCGCCGTACTCTGGCTCTGCAGGAGGGACTCGATGTTCTGCATCGCCTCGAGGCTCGAGAACTGAGCCAGCTGCGACGCGAACTGGGAGGGGTCCGCCGGACTGTCCGGACTCTGATTCTTGAGTTGCGTGATCAGGAGCTGAAGAAACTGCTGCTCCCCCATGGCCGAGCTGCCCGTCCCCGTGGCGGCGGACGCGGTGCTCACGGGCGTGGTGGGCTGCGCTGGCCCGATCGGGCCTTGCGTTACCGGGGCGGTCATCGGCCTCGCTTACCTCCCGCGATCCATCGGATCGCGCTTGGGGGACTCGTGGCGGGAGTGCTGACGACCGCTCCCACGCTCCTGTCCCTGCTGGCCTGTTCCCTGGCGCTGATCACCCGACGGCTGTTCCCTGCCGCGGGACGATGTACTCGTTGTCGGAGTCGTGCTGACCGGCGCGCCGGCTGCCACTACACCCAGCCGATCGCTCCCCCCGCTCGCGGCCTGGACGGTGACCTTGGGGTCCACGAAGCCCTGCTTCGTGAGCGCCGCCTGCAGGTCCTCCATCCGCCCGGACAGCTGCCGCGCCGCCTCCGCATCAGGCGGCTGGATGACCGCGCGAACCTGATCCCCACGTACCGCCACTCGGATCCGGGTCTCGCGCCCGTCGTCACCCTGCACCTGCAGCGTCACCCGATCGGCAACCCCTGCCGGTCGCGTCTCCGTCGGCATGCCACCGCGCAGATTGCGTGCCTCGGCCTGAGCAGATTCGGAATCGGTCGCTGCGCGAGTCGTTAGCGCTGCGTCGCGAAGACCCGAGATTGTCGAACTCGCGTTGGGCGTGACACTTGGCGCGGTCTCTCGCGCCAGCGACTCGCGCCTGGGCTCTGAAGACGACTGCGGTCCGCGCGACGGCTGACTCGGCAGCTCTTTCCGGGGTGCCGGAAGGTCCGGGCCCGTGGTCGAAGCGGAACTCAGACTCTGAACGCGCTGGCTCACTCCACGCGCCGGCCGATGCGACCCCGGAGATGGGCCCTGACCCGCGGCACTCGGCCCGGGGGCACTCTCGTCAGCCGCGAGGAAGGAGGAGCGCGTGGCTCGCTGTCCGGCCGGGGCGTTCGATTCGGGAAGAGGAGTAGCCAAGCTCAGAGACGCCGTGGATGGCTCAGCGGCAGGCGCGGGCGCCGCGGTATCCGCAGGCGCAGGGACCTGCACGCCGCTCGTGGCCGCATCGCTAGCGAGCGGAGCGAGCGCTGGGCCTGTGCCGGGTGCCTCCGAAGCAGCGGTGCGAGCAGCATCCGGAGCGACGCTT
>Ga0335081_10022872_pt1 | contig 10113 bp, 9 predicted proteins | sample Lox_Sample_35_FD_206713 | JGI IMG/M metagenome (GOLD analysis project Ga0335081, IMG submission 206713) | Soil microbial communities from Loxahatchee National Wildlife Refuge, Florida, United States - Lox_Sample_3.5 | ecosystem: Environmental > Terrestrial > Soil > Wetlands | place: USA: Florida... | reverse complement strand
CGCCCTGCGCTTGCAAGCGCAGGGCGTTTTTGGTTGAAACCATTATTGCACTTCTTTCACATTTTCCTTACTTTGCAAGGTCTGATATACGTGCATGATTTGGAAAGCGATCTTATCCCACGTATAGGATTGAGCATATTCGGTGGCGCGCCGCCCCATCATCTCGCGCAGATGTGAATCGTTCAACAGCGTTGACAGCTTATCACAAAGCAGTTCGGGGTCGCCATTCGGAATCGTGTAACCCGTCTCCCCGTTTTGCACCAAAAACCCCAGCCCTCCAACTTCAGAAGCAATCACGGGTGTGCCGCAAGCCATCGCCTCCAATGCGACCATGCCAAACGATTCATAATGCGATGGCATCACCAATACTTCGGCCGCGGAATAATAATACGGAAGTGTATCTTGTCCACGTTTGCCTAAAAAGACCACGCTTTGATCCAGACAAAGTTCATCGCACAATTTTTGCAGACGCGCCATTTCCGCGCTCATATTGAGCGGACTTGCATCCGGTTCGCCGCCGATAATAGCGAGGTGAATGGGATGTTCGGGATGATTTAGCTTCAAGCATGACATCGCCCGAATAAGTGTGTCTACGCCCTTGAGCGGCTCGATGCGCCCGACAAATAGAATCATGCGGACATCCGGTCTGATCCCTATCACCATTTTGGCTTCATCGGCGGGGATTGGATAAAAATGACTCGTGTCCACACCCGGTGGGACGATGATAAGTTTACGGTCATTGGCTTTGTACAAGAATCGTAATTGAGTTAACTCTGCCAAGGTCGCCGCGATGATTCGATCTGCGCGCGCCAGCACACGCTTTTCACCTGCGATGCGTTCGGGGCCTTCGCGTTCATCGTCGGATTGAGCGATGCGGTTCTTCATCTCGCCCAAGGTGTGGAACATGTGAACGATTGGTGTTCCGCCCCAAGCGTCCGAAAGCGATTCAGCGGCCAGTCCCGACATCCAATAGTGGCTATGAATGATGTCGTAATGGATTCCTTTTTCCGCGGCAAAGGCTTTGATGCCATCTACAAATTGAGGAATGTAATCCGTTAATTCGCGCCTCGCCAGCGGCACCTCAGGACCGGCCGGCACATGGACAACGCGGTTTCCATAACCGAGATCATGCAGTACATGCGGCACGTGTTCATCCTGCGAGCGCGTAAACACGTCCACATGGATTCCTAATCGCCCCAATTCACGGGTTAGATCGCGCACATAAACATTCATCCCGCCGGTATCTTTTCCACCCAGAGTCGCTAACGGACAAGTGTGATACGAAAGCATTGCAATACGTAACATTATTTCTCCCAATCATTATAGACGATGCTTGCAAAGAAAAACTTGCGAGTTTGGTCTTTCTACTTTATAATCCCCGCCGCTCAATAATCCAGCCACCATAGCTCAGTCGGTAGAGCAGACGTTTCGTAAACGCCAGGTCAAGGGTCCGAATCCCTTTGGTGGCTCTTATGTCAAACTTCCGAAGCCTTGAAGGCTTCGGAAGTTTGATGTTAAAAAAGGAAACCCTTCAGCTGAAAATCATTGGATAGTAGCTATTAACGCGCCTTCAAAGATATTTAATCCTTCATTGATTTGCTCGCTGGTCACATTCAACGGCGGAATCCAACGAACCACATTATCGTATGTGCCGCAAGTCAGCAATAATAAATTATTATCTTCGACTAGATGAACAATCTCTTTGACCATCGGCTTGGCTTTATCAGGGCGATCTTTGACCATAAACTCCGCGCCGATCATCAAGCCTTTGCCGCGCACATCGCCAATCTGCAGATATTCTTCTTGAAGTTTTCGCAAGCCGATCATTAATTGAATGCCGCGCGCGTTGGCATTCTCGATCATCTTTTCTTCTTTCATCGCACGGATCGTCGCCACGCCTGCCGCGCACGCCACCGCATTGCCCCCATACGTTCCACCAATCGAACCGACTTCGAGTTTCTTCATGATGTCAGTACGGGTAAAGACTCCCGATAGCGGCATGCCGGATGCGAGTCCTTTCGCGACCGTCATAATATCCGGCACGATGCCATAATGTTCAAAGCCGAACCATTTTCCGGTGCGACCGAATCCCGATTGAACTTCATCCAGAATTAACATGATTCCATTTTTATCAGCGATCTCGCGCAAGCCTTTCATGAACGATGTAGGCGGAACAACATATCCGCCTTCGCCCAAAACAGATTCGATCAAAATCGCGGCAGTCTCTTGCGGAGCAGTTTGAGATGCAAGCAAATATTCAAGTTGCTCCAACGCATATTGAGATGCTTGCTCTTCGCTCATGCCAAGTCGAAACGCATATGGAAATGGGGAAACAAAAATTCCGGATGGTAATGGACCAAAGCCGGTGCGATATCCGGTTTTGGATGTGGTCAATGCCATCGTCGCGGCAGTGCGTCCATGGAAAGAACCATTGAACACAATGATATTGGGTTTGCCGGTTGCGACGCGCGCAACCTTGACGGCGTTTTCCACGGCTTCCGCGCCGGAGTTGGTGAAGAAAAAGCTGTCAATCGAAGATGGGACAATCTTTCGCAATTCCTCGATCAATTGCAACATCGGTTTATGGATGACAATGTTGGCTTGGGCGTGAAGGAAGAGTCCAGCTTGCTCGCGAATCGCCGCGACCACTTTCGGATGGCAATGACCCGTGTTGGTCACGCCGATGCCGCAGGTGAAATCAAGCAGCTTGCGACCATCGTCGGTATAAATATAAGAACCCTCAGCTCGTTCTGCAACGAAGTTGAAGATGCGACTCCAAGCCGGAGTCATATGCGGGAAATTTTCTTCGTAAAGTTTATCAGCCATAAGTCTTCTTTCTGAATGGACGGTTATGAACTTTGTCGAATGGCGACCATTTGAATGTTGGTCATCTCTTCCATCGCGAACTTGACACCTTCGCGTCCCAACCCACTTTGACGGTTGCCGCCATACGGCATGTGATCGGCGCGGAAGTTCGGCGTGTCATTGATAATCACGCCGCCGAAGTTCAAGCGCTTGACCGCTTTGAGAACGCGGTCAATATCCTTAGTGAACACACCAACCTGTAATCCAAACTTTGTATCATTGGCCCGCCGCAGGGATTCCTCAAAATCATCGCATGAGATCACGGATGCAACCGGCGCAAACGTTTCTTCTGCAACAACTTTCATATCGGCTTTGACATCTGTCAGCACGGTCGGATAATAAACCGTTCCATCGCGTTTGCCGCCGGTCAAAACTTTGGCACCTGAAGACTGTGCTTCCTTGATCCAGCCTTCGATGCGGTCAACTTCCTTCGAGTCGATCATCGGACCGACATCCACCCGCTCCTCAAGCGGATCCCCGACCACCATTGCATCCGTGGCTTTGATAAACTTTTCGGTGAATGGCTCGTACACTTGTTTCTGACTGTAGATGCGTTGAACTGAAATACAGACTTGACCCGAGTTGTAATATGCACCGACCGCGCAACGCTTCGCCACAAAATCCAAATCCGCATCGGGCGCAATAATGACAGGCGATGTGTTTCCTAATTCAAGCGTCACCTTTTTGATTCCCGCAACTGCCAGAATATGCGCGCCAATCGGCGGACTTCCAGTAAACGTAATCTTATCGATACGCGGATCAGTGATCAACCACTCGCCCACCGTTCCTCCCGAGCCGACGACCAAATTGATCGCGCCCGCAGGCAAGCCAGCATCCTGTAATGCCTGACATAATTTCACCGCAGCCAGCGGCGTGGATGTAGCTGGTTTAAGCACCAATGAATTACCCGAGGCAAGCGCCGGCGCGACTTTATGCGCGACCAAATTCAACGGAAAGTTGAACGGGCTGATCGCGGCAATCACTCCAACGGGACGGCGAACCCAGAATCCGAAATAGCCTTCACCCGCTGGAACCGCGTCCAGCGGAAAGGTCTCGCCATGTAAACGCTTCGCTTCTTCCGACGCGATCGTGAAAGTGCTGACGGCGCGATCCACTTCGGCACGCGCAAACTTGAGAGCCTTGCCTGCTTCCGCGGCAATGGTCTTTGCCAAATCTTCAGAACGCTCACGCAATAGAGACGCGGTTTTGAAAAGAATTTCAGCGCGCTGATAAGCAGGCATATCCGCCATCACCTGTGCGGCACGCTGAGCCGCGGCAATCGCCGCGTCCACATCCTCCCGGCGCGCGGTCGGCAAGGATGCAACCGTCTGACCGTTGTATTTATTTTTCACTTCCATCATTGGGCCGGCATGCACCCATTGTCCATCGATGAAAAGTTCATATTCCATATTTGCGACTCTCCTCACGTGATTATGCTTGAGCAACCATCACATGCTTAGTGATTTGATAATCACCAATTGCTTCGGCTGACAAATCCTTGCCGAAGCCTGATTGTTTGAATCCGCCATGAGGCGTTTCGGATGTCAGCGGTAGATGATCGTTAATCCAAACGGTGCCAAATTCCAGTTGCGAAGAGATCCGCATCGCGCGTCCAATATCTTTCGTGAAGACCGATGCGGCGAGTCCATACAATACATCGTTGCCCTTAGTCATCGCGTCCGCTTCATCATTGAATTCTTGAATCGTTACGACCGGACCGAAGACTTCATTCTGAACAATTTCCCAATCTTGTTGAACATTAGTCAAGACGGTCGGTTCGTAATAATAGCCCTTGTCGAATCCTTTTGGAACTCCACCGCCGGTTAACACTTTCGCGCCTTGCGCTTTGGCTCGATCCACAAAACCGGAAACGCGTTCACGTTGAACCTTTGAAATCAACGGACCCATTTGAACACCGTCATCGAACGGCAAGCCTACTTTGACCTTCTTCATCGCTTCGACCACTGCATCTTGCATAACCTTGACTTTATTCTTCTCGACGTACAAACGCGTCGCGGCCGTGCAATCCTGACCCGTGTTCATAGTTGCCGCGAAAGTAGCTTTTGCTGCAACCAATTCAGGATCTGCATCATCGAAGATGATGAATGGCGCTTTGCCTCCCAATTCCAGATGAACGCGCTTGAGGGTATCAGCAGCAGTCCGCATGATCTTTTTACCGGTGGCAGTGGAACCAGTTAGACTCACCATGCGTACATCGGGATGTTCCACAATTGCTTGGCCCGCGTCATTGCCGCCAGAGATCACGTTCACTACACCATCAGGAATACCAGCTTCTTTGATCAACTCAGCAAATAACAATGTGGTGAGCGGTGTGCCGGGCGCCGGCTTTAAGATAATGGTGCATCCTGCGGCAAGCGCGGGACCAATCTTCCACGCCGCCATCATCAACGGATAATTCCACGGAGTGATCTGTCCAACCACGCCCACCGGCTCGCGTCGATACATGGACGTGTATCCGGTCATGTATTCACCAGCATGCGATCCATGTGTATCACGCGCCGCGCCTGCAAAAAAACGCAAATTATCAACCGCAAAAGGGAGATCGCCTCCGAGGCTGACATACGCGTATGGCTTGCCCGTGTTTTCTGATTCAACTTTTGCCAATCGTTCGGCATTTGCTTCAAGCAAATCGGCAAGTTTCCATATCGCCTTGGAACGCTCTGCAGGTGTTTTCCTCGACCAGCGGCCATCATAGAAAGCTCGCTTCGCGGCTTGCACGGCACGGTCCACATCCTCACGGCTGGCATCAATGACCTCGGCAATCTTTTCTCCGATGGCAGAATTTTCAATTGCCATCATCTTACCGCCCTTGCTATTTTCCCATTTACCATCGATCCAAAGTTTGTAATCCATTTCGTCTCTCCTTTTGGCTTAGGATACGTTCTAAGTTTGATTTCCCTATTATATGGACGGAAACCACAATCAGCAAACCATATTTTCCGAAAGCGACAGCGGTCAGTGCTAAATTTTTAGAAGTCGCTCTGCATTCTCGTGTGCGATCCGGTCTTTATCAGCGGCGCTGACCGGTAATTTATCTAAGAAGTCTTTTCCCTGCGCCATAGAGGCGTAAGGATAATCAACCGAAAACATGATTCGATCCACGCCGACTTCCATTAACAAAAGAAGGAACACTGAAGTGTAGTTCAAACCACTAAACGTATAATGGATATTTTCCCGAAGATAGGTGCTCATGGGACGCTTAAGTCTGGTCGTTTCTGTGGACATAATACGATCCATTCTCTGCAACATAAATGGAAGCGTCTCCCCCATATGACCGATGATGATTTGCAGCTCCGGATACTGGTCGAATACCCCGCCGAGGATGAGACGGATCACATGAACGGCGGTTTCGATATGCCAGCCCCAACCTGCGCCGATCAGCATGTTCGTGATGGCCGGATCAAAACCTGAATAGGATGCATCAATCACGCCTTGTGGAGGTTGCGTGGGGTGGAGATAAATGGGAACATGAAGCGCTTCGGCACGCTCCAGAATCGGCCAGAAGAATTTGTCATCGAGATAACGTCCTTTGACGTGACCATTGATGATAGCTCCTTTGAAATCATAATCTCGGACAGTACGTTCCAATTCGGTGGCTGCCGCTTTGGGATCAGCCGTCGGCAATGTAGCAAAGGCGGCAAACCGTTGGGGATGACTTTTTACTGCCCCTGCAAGAAAATCGTTCGTTTGTTTGGCAATCTTTTTTGACTGTTCAGCATCCAATTGCTCGACGCCTGGAGAATTTAGGGACAATACTTGTACATCGATCCCAGCGGCATTCATCTCCGCGATTCTTTTATCGCCTAAATCGCATAATTGTCCAAATAACCTACCAATATAACTTGCAGGATTTTTCGCCTCTTCTTTTAGACCCTTACCGGGACCCTCCAAAAACGATGGGCTTACATAATGTTCTTCCAAAGTAATAGTTTTCACAGCGGCCTCGTCTTTAGCTACTTTATCAATTTAATATTGCCTATTTTTATTGTACCCGAAAGTGACTGGGAGAGCAGAGTATAGTATGAAAATTTCAGCACATGGCCATTGCGAAAAGTATCTTCGATCTTGGGCAGTGAGAATAAAAAATCCGCAAGCGGCTTTGCGCTCACGGAATTTGTCTTCGACTACCTAACTAGCACACTAAGCGATTTCCTTCGTGATCTCTTTGATGCCATAAGGAAATTCGTATTCCGCCATCTTATCCATGAATGGAATCGGATCGAACGCCTCAGGCCCAAGTACGCCCGTGCCTTTCCATTGACCATGTTCAATCAAATCCCAGCCGATCACCGCGCTGAATGCCGTCTGCGCCACCACCGCCTGACATCCCCAACGCTTCATGCACTCGGCGTTATCCGCAACTTGATACAGATAGACTTCACGCGCATGACCGTCTTTGATTCCCTTGACCCATGTCCCGGCGCAGGTCTTGCCATGCATCTTATCGCCGAGATGAGCCGGATCGGGCAAACTCGCCGCGACCACATCACGAGGTGCAACATCCATGCCTTTGACCTTGATCTTGTTCTTCTTATCCAAACCAAGCATATGAAGCGTTTTCAGCACGCCGATAAACTGGTTGCCCAATCCATACTTGAACGTGACCCGTTTCGCCTTTACCCAGCGCGGCACTAACAGAACTTCCTCATGTTCCACATTGACTACTTCGACCCTGCCAATCTCCGGAAAATCAAACATCTCAGGCTCCGAGAAAGGTTCTGTCGTGAACCAGCCTTTCTGATCTTCATAGATCACAGGCGGATTGAGACATTCTTCAATCGTGGTCCAGATGGAAAAGTTTGGCGCAAACTCATATCCATCAATAGCAATGTTCGATCCGTCACGGACGCCAATTTCCTCGATCTCATCGAAGAGCTGATCTTGAGCAAAACGCGCAAAAACATCCGCCATGCCCGGCTCCACGCCGAGACCAACGAGGGCAAGCAAGCCTTTCGCTTCCCATTCTTTGCCTTTCGCAAATTGATAATCACCCAGTTTGACGCCCGACTTGTGGAATGGGTCGGTTGGATTCGGCTGTGAAAGAGTCATCGCCATATCCATATACATGGCACCCACATTATATGCAGCGTCAAAGATCTTCTCATTGAACTCCGGGTCCACCGAATTCATGATGAGATCAACGCTGTATTTCTTCGCGAGGTCTTCGATGCTTACCTGTTTATCCGCGTCAATGAACTCAGCCGGAAAACGTTTTGGATCTCCCATTTTTTTCTGGACTTCTTCCGCGCGCGCTTTGTTGTAATCTGCCAACACAATCTGTTCCACCCATGCGCGTTCTTTCGCGATCGCGGCTATGGCTTCTCCCACGCCGCCGACGCCGACCAGTAAGACTTTCATAATTCCTTTCGATTGGCTCCGTGTGCCCGATCTATGCGGGTGCGGACAAGTTTTGTGCCGCCTCATTTCTTCCGTAGGCGGGTCTGTCCATAATCAGCTTGTCGCTGCGATAAATCGATCTCGCTAAAATGAAGTCGAAGCGACAGCGCTTACCATGACAACCGACTAAAAATAAATCTCCTTGACGATCTTCAAGTGCATGAAGGTTTCCGATTCGCGGACGCCTTCAATGGTGTATAGTTTTTCCGTGATGAATTTCAACAAGTCCTCGTGATCGCGGCAAACGATTTCAGCCACGATATCGAATCGTCCACTTACAACCACCAGGTAAACAACTTCCTTTAATTTCGAAACTTGTTCCGCGACATCCAGCATCTTAATACCATCTGTACGAATGCCGACCAGCGCCATGGTTTTGAATCCGCGCTGGATTGGATTGGAAATGGCAACCACCTTGAGCACACCCATATTCACCAGACGGTTATAGCGTTGGCGGATCATGCCCGGCGAGACTTTGAGCTTTCCAGCAATTTGAGCAAAAGCCGCACGTCCATCCTTACGCATAGCGTCCAGAATGTGTTGGTCAATTTCATCCAGGGAAACAGACTTTTCTGTAACGGTTTTTGTGCTCATAGGTCAATTTTATAATGATTCATCATAAAAGTCAATTTAATTATGAATATTCATCATAACTATTGCGGAATTGATGCAAAACAAGGTGAGAATTCCATGAGGAGTAGTATTTGGGGAAAATTAAGGGCGAAGACAAGGGCGTAGTATGTAGAAGAAAAGCTTAAATCAAAATAGCAGAGACCAAACATAAACAAGATGCCTGATTGGGAAAGATCGAGACGACCCTTGCATCTCACTGCACGGTGGTGTCTTTCCACACCGTTGGTCGTGCACAATAATTTTCTAAAAGCACCCGGAAAGGAAAAAAACGTGAGGCCTTCCGGAATATTGGCGGCCATCCCTGCCGAGAAAGCCGCGAATGATAAATTACCGAAGGCGTTGCTTAAACCATTGTCCACGGGCGGCACGGAGGGATTTGTCCCCGATATTCGCGCGATGCTGATAGCTTATTATGAAGCGCGCGGCTGGGATGAAAAAACCGGTTATCCGACCAAAGAAAAACTTTTCGCGCTGGGCTTGGAGGATATTGTAAAAGATTTGCGGGGATAAACGGTTTCTTCAAAATAGGTTGCTAGAATTCATATCCAGCGATGCACCTTGGTGCAGTATTGTTCATAATTGTTTCCAAAGTTTTCTTTGAGACGAACCTCTTCAATAGGGATCACAAACCAGTTGACGTAAGCGATGGCAAAAATCAAAGTGAGAAGCGGCCAAACTTCGCTAAGCAATCCGGCTTCACCGAGGTAGGCAAAGACCAGTCCAAGATACATTGGGTTGCGGCTGATGCAATAAGGTCCCGAGGTCACTAGCTTGGATGACATCTCTCCCGGAACCGTTGTGGTGCGTGCGTTGTGAAACATGAGCAATCCCCATCCTGCAAGTGCTGCACCGATTAGAAATAGCACGGCGCCACCAATTTGGCTGACGAGCAACACTTCGGACGAAAGAGGCCCCAAAGGAAAAAGAATTTCCAGACCAACGCCAAGAAGGTATGCTAATACAAATACCCATGGCACTGGAATATGCAGGAAGGGTTGCCTTGGACTCGCTGGTTGATTCATATTTATGCTCATAACGATATCATTTTCTTTTGCCTGATTTTATCTCAGCCCTTTTGAGATTCTCTTTGACTCGAAACTTAACGATCTTGCTGACCAGCTTCAACGGCAACGGTTTATCGAGTGGAAATTGGATCGCGCCTTTTGTGCTGGCATACTTTGAAGTTTCCCTGAGAAA
>Ga0335081_10022871_pt1 | contig 10113 bp, 8 predicted proteins | sample Lox_Sample_35_FD_206713 | JGI IMG/M metagenome (GOLD analysis project Ga0335081, IMG submission 206713) | Soil microbial communities from Loxahatchee National Wildlife Refuge, Florida, United States - Lox_Sample_3.5 | ecosystem: Environmental > Terrestrial > Soil > Wetlands | place: USA: Florida... | reverse complement strand
GGAATATCACAATGAAGATGGCATCGTCCGCTTGGAAGGGCCGGTGCTCCTGCATCAGGGAACGCGCGAAATCGCCTGTGCCACGCTCACCCTCGAACTCTCGCAATCGCTGCGCGCGCGCCGCATTCTGGCCGGCGGCCGTCCCACCCTCACCTCGCGCGACCCGCAGGGCACCACCGTCCTCGCCTCCGACTCTGCAACCTTGGATTTCACTTCAACGGGCCAGCCATCTCATCTCCACGGCGAAGGCACTGTCCGCGGCACACGTAACGCGCAGACAATCTCGGGCGAACAGCATCTCTCGGCCGACACGCTTGATGTGAATTTCGACGAGCACACCGGCGCGGTGCGGCTGGCCAAAGCGGACGGCAACGTTCGCGTCGATACGCCGCCGCGAAAGCCGGCGGAGGGAACAGCACGCGTGTCCAGCGCGTCGCTGATTATGCATTTTGTCACGCGTCCCACGGGCCGAACCGAGTTGCAGCAACTGGAGAGCCCCCTTCCCGCGGTGATGGAATACTCTTCGCCGAAGGACGCGACCGTGCTCCGCTCACGCCGCGTGATAGCAGATTACGGCCCGGGCACGCACATCCGGCAAGTCCACGCGCATCAGGACGTCGAAATCGAGCGCAGGCTACCCGGCCAGCCGCTGCAGGTCACGCGTTCAGAGGAAGGCGAGGTGGATTTTGCCGCCGACCACTGGACCGAGGCGCGTCAGAACGGCAATGTCCGCTTCGAGGAAGTCGGCCCGCTCGGCCGCCACGGGCATTCCGAGCGCGCGCGTTCCGTACAATCCACCGATGCGCTCACGCTCACCGGCAATGCCGAGCTTTCGGACGCGGACACGGATTCTGCCGCGCCCACATTCAACATCGACCAGCGCACCGGCGAGGCGCACGGCGAGGGCATTGTACGCACCACATATCGCCGCGTGGATCCAAACTCCGTCGCCAACTTCGCGCCGCAGCCCGCGCATATCATGGCCGACCGCATGACCGGGAGCCGCAACTCCAGCCGTGCCGTGTATTCCGGCCATGCCCGCCTTTGGCAGGGCGACGCGGTAATTCAGTCGGACACGCTCGAACTGCGCCAGCAGGAGCGCTTGCTCCTGGGAACCGGAAATGTGAATGCCCGCCTGCCGCAGGTGCAGCCGCCACCGGGGGCGGAGATAAAGCCCGGAGCGGCCGCCGCGCCGGCCGTGAAGGCCGCAACACTACCGGGCGCCAAGGGTGGCGCCGCCGGCGCGGGTTCCGGCGAGCCGGTCGTGTGGGCCGTGCGCGCCGCGCGGCTCACCTACCGCAGCGCAGATGCGGTGGCCGAGCTCGATGAGAACGTTCGCGCGGAATCGCGCCTGGGCAAACTTGCCTCCGCGCACATGAATCTCATCCTTGCGCAGACCAATGGTGTTCAGCAGTTGAACAAAGCCGTGTGCACGGGAGGGGCTACGGTGTGGCAGCAGGGCCGCCATGGAACCGCGGACCGCGCCGACTACACCGCGAGCGACGGAAAATTCGTTCTCAGCGGCGGAAATCCTACGCTTTACGACGTCGATCAAGGCACGACTACGGGCCGTGAATTGACCTTCTTTTTAGCGGATGATAGGATTCTCGTCGATTCAGGGAACGGCACGCGAACTCTCTCGCGTCACCGGATTCAGTGATGAGCCGGAATGTCGAAATTACAAGCCGTCGAGGTACGAAAATCGTATAGGGGCCGTGTCGTCGTTGATGACGTAAACCTCGAAATCACCCAAGGCGAAGTCGTCGGACTGCTCGGTCCGAATGGCGCGGGTAAAACCACCACCTTTTACATCCTCGTAGGCCTCGCCAGACCCGATTCTGGCGCCGTTCTTCTCGACGACGCGGACATTACCGATTTTCCCGTCTACCGCCGTGCGCGTTCCGGAATCAGCTACCTGCCGCAGGAACCCTCCGTATTTCGCAAGCTTACGGTGGAAGAGAACCTGTTGGCCGTGCTGGAGACTCAGCCGCTTTCTCCCGAAGGCCGCCGCGACCGCCTGGAGGAATTGCTCGCGCAGATGGGCCTCGAGGCCGTGCGCCACAATCAGGGCGGCACACTCTCCGGCGGCGAACGGCGCCGGCTGGAGATTGCCCGCTCGCTCGTGCTGCAGCCATCCTTCATCCTGCTCGACGAGCCGTTTTCCGGAATCGATCCCGTCACCGTAATCGACATCCAGAAGATCATCCAGGGCCTGCGCAACTCCGGCATCGGCGTGCTGGTCACCGACCACAACGTTCGCGAGACGCTGCGCGTCACCGACCGCGCCTATATCATTCACGGCGGCCGCATCTTCCTGGCCGGCTCGCCGGACGTGCTCAGCAGTGACCCTGCGGTACGCCGAATCTATCTCGGCGAGAATTTCCAGCTAAACTAGAATTATGGGCCAATGGCTACAGCCGAAGCTCCACTTGCGCGTCGCGCAGAAGCAGATTCTGACGCCTGGACTCGTGCAAATGGTGAGCGTGCTCGCGCTCAACCGGCTGGAGCTGCGCGAGATGGTGACCGCGGAGATGGTCGCCAATCCCATGCTGGAAGAAGTGACCGAAGAGAATCTTCGCGCCGACAATTACACCGACGAAGCGTTCGTCAAAGCGGAATCCGAAGCGCCCACCGAGGGCGAGAACACCAATCCCTTCGATGAGTTCGACGTCGGTGCGTTCTTCAATCAGTATCTCGGCACGGGCGGCAGCGAAACCAAGGGCGAGCACGAAGAGATTGAACGGCCCTCCTTCGAGAAGTTCCTTTCCTCGACCCAGGACCTCACCGACCACTTGACCTGGCAATTGGGCGCGTCGCCCATGCCGGAGCGGCAGCGCGAGTTGGCTGACGCAATCATCGGCAACCTGGACGAGAACGGCTACCTGACCGGCACGGTGGAAGAAATCGCGGCCAGCGAAAACGCCCAGGTCAGTGAGCTGGAAGAAGCGCTCAAGGCCGTGCAGGACCTCGATCCTCCGGGCGTTGCCGCGCGTTCGCTGGCCGAATGCCTGGAGCGCCAGCTCCTGGATCTCGATCCGGAGAACTCGCCGCCCACGCAGCTTGCCGTGGCGATTGTTCGCGATCACCTCAAGCTGATCCAGAACAACCAGTTCAAGGAAATCGCCAAGGCCGTTGGCCAGCCGCCTGAGCAGGTGAAGCTCGCGGTGGATGTGATTAAGAAGCTCGATCCGCGGCCGGGCCTTCGCTACAACAAGACGGAGCCGCGCGTCGTCGAGCCCGACGTGTTCTTCCGCAAAGTGGGCGAAGAGTGGCAGGTGTTCCTGAACGACGACGATATGCCCCAGCTCCGCCTGAGCCCCACGTATCGGCGGCTCCTCGCACGCGACGCGGCGGACCGCGACGTGCGCAATTACGTCAAGGAGCGGTTCACCGCCGCCGTGCAGCTCCTGAAAAACATCGAGCAGCGAAAGCACACCATCCTGCGCGTTTGCCAGATCATCCTCCGGCACCAGCGCGACTTTTTCGAGTTCGGCATGGATCACCTCAAGCCGATGATGATCAAGGAAGTGGCGGAAGAAGTCGGAGTGCATCCCTCCACCGTCAGCCGCGCCGTGGCCAACAAGTATTCGCACTCGCCGCAGGGAGTGCTCGAGCTGCGCTTCTTCTTCTCAGAATCCGTCAACGGCCCGCAAGGCGCGGGCGTCTCGTTGCTCACACTCAAGCGCCGCGTGAAAAAAATGATTGAAGAAGAAGATGCCACGCATCCGCTCACCGACGAGCAAATCGCCAAGAGACTTTCGGAAGAAGGCATCGACGTCACCCGCCGGACCGTGGCCAAGTACCGCGAAGATCTGCGCATCCCCAGCACACATCAGAGACGAGTGAAGGAGTAGGTGGCGCGCCGCGTCGAGCCGCAATCATCCGCGCCGCGACCCGAGGCTACGGGTCGGCGGCTCGTGCTTCTCACGGGCCTGAGCGGATCAGGCAAGGGTTCCGTCCTCCGCGTTTTTGAAGATCTCGGTTACTACTGCGTGGACAATCTGCCCGTCGAGCTGATTCCCAACTTCAGCGAGCTGTTCGATCGTGGCGCGGGTGAATTGGACCGCGTGGCGCTGCTTGTGGACGCTCGCGAGGGCGAGATGCTGCGCCGCCTGCCCGTAATCTACCGCCATCTGAAACGCGACCACGAAGTCACACTCGTGTTCGTCGAAGCGGGCGACGACGCGCTGATCCGGCGATTCAGCGAGACGCGCCGGCCGCATCCGCTCGGCCGCCAGGCAAGCGTTCGTGAAGCCGTGCGGCACGAGCGGCGCATCATGGCCCCGATCCGCAAACTCGCGGACGTGGTGCTGGACACGACGCGATTCAACGTCCACGAGTTGCGCCAGTTTGTCACCGAACGATTTCTGAAGCTCGACCGCCAGCCGCTGATGGTCAGGGTCACCAGTTTTGGATTCCGCTACGGCCTGCCGCAAGACGCGGACCTGGTGTTCGACGTCCGTTTTCTGCCGAATCCGCATTTCCTGCCCAAGTTCCGCCCGCTCACGGGAAGCGATTCGCGTGTGGCGCGCTACATCCGGTCGTTTCCGCAGACGCGGCGATTCCTGGCGCGGGTGACGGAGCTGCTGCGCTTCCTGCTGCCGTTTTATATCCGCGAAGGGAAGAGCTACCTGACGATTGCGTTCGGCTGCACGGGCGGGCGCCATCGCTCGGTGATGATGGCGGAAGCAATTGCGCGGTCGCTGCGTGGCCGCGTTCCGGGAGTGCGCGTGGTGCACCGCGACGTTGACCGTTCGGCGTCTTGACAACGCTGCGGCGCGCCCATAGCGTACACTTCCTTTAGATTTACGGTGCACGCGCAGGGGGTTGCGCAGGCGCCGTTTGATCGGAGCACGTTCGTTTTGGCATTCTCGCTCTCAGCCGAGTTGTCGCGGTTGTTCAGCTATCTCCGGCCGCACCGCCGGCGATTGGTTGTGGCCATTCTCCTGATGTTCCTCGTGGGACTCACGGAAGGCGCCACCGCGCTGATGATCATCCCGGCGATGGACAAGGTGCTGGACCCGACGATATCGGACTCAAAGCTCTCGCTCGTCCGCATTCCGTTCACCGACCGCACACTGATGCTGAATTCACTTTTCCCGGCAACCATTCATCATGTGTGGGCGGTGTTTTCGATCTCGCTGCTGTTCCTTTTCGTGCTCAAGGGCGTGTGCGAGTTCATTTCAGTTTCGTCTATCCAGTACGTGGGACTGTCCGCGGTCACCATGCTGCGCAATCAGGTGTACGCGCGGCTGATCCGGCAGCCGGTGGCATTCTTCGAGCACAATCCGACGGGCCGGCTGATGTCCACGGTGATCAACGACGTGGAGCGAATCAAGGGCGCGCTCTCCGAGTGGTTCGCCGATTTCTTCCGCCATACGTTTTCGTTTTTCGGATGCGCGGTGGTTCTCTTCCTGATCGATTGGAAGCTGACACTCCTTTCGCTGGTGATCCTGCCGATGGTGGTGATTCCCGTGGGCAAACTGGGCCGGCGCATCCGGCACTCGGTGCAGGAAAGCCAGTCGCGGCTCGCCGACCTGAGCCAGATCCTGCAGGAAACCGTGACGGGCAACCGCGTGGTGAAAGCGTTCGGGATGGAGTCGATCGAGATTGAAAAATTCCGCGAGACGTCGCGGAGGCTGCTGCGGGAAAACATGCGCTGGATCCGCGCATGGATCGCCAACGCGCCGCTGATGGAACTGCTGGGCGCGGCGGTGCTCTGTTTTGCCCTGCTCTATGCGCGCGACCGGATCAAGACGGGCGCACTGACGCGCGGCGCATTCATCGCGTTCATTTACGCGCTGTTCCGCGTGTATGAACCGATCAAACGGCTAGGCGGGATTTATCACCAGTTCATGCAGGCGCTGGGATGCACGCCGAATGTGTTTGCGCTGCTCGACCTGCCGGAAGAAGTGCAGGAGGCGCCGGGCGCGGCGACGCTCAACCGATTCTCCGAGCGCATTTCGCTGGAAAACGTGAGCTTCGCGTATCCGGGCGGGCCGCCGATTCTGCGCGGGATCCGGCTGGACGTGCGCGCGGGCGAAGTGGTGGCGATTGTGGGCGCGAGCGGAGCAGGCAAGACCACGCTCGTAAATCTGCTGCCAAGGTTTTACTCGCCGACAGCCGGACGTGTGGTGATGGACGGCCACGACTTAACCACGCTCAGCCTGCGGTCGCTCCGCGAGCAGATTTCAATCGTTACGCAAGAGACCATCCTGTTCAACGACACGCTGGCGAACAACATCTGCTATGGCCGGCCGGGAGTAAGCGAGGAGCGCCTGGTGGCGGCGGCGCGCGCGGCGCTGGCGCACGACTTTATCTGCGAGCTGCCTGAGAAGTATCAGACCATGATCGGCGAGCGCGGGCAGCGGCTTTCCGGAGGGCAACGGCAGCGGATCGCTATCGCCCGGGCGCTGCTGAAAGATTCGCCGATACTGATCCTCGACGAGGCGACATCCGAGCTGGACTCGGAGTCGGAGCGGCTGGTGCAGCAGGCGCTGGCCAATCTGATGGCGGGACGAACTGTTTTTGTGATCGCGCACCGGCTTTCCACGATTCGCAGCGCGGACGTGATTCTGCTGATTGACGACGGGCAGATCCGCGAGCGCGGCACGCACGAAGAACTGCTGGCCCGCGGCGGAATGTACGCGCGGCTCTATGAGCTGCAGTTCGGAGCGGAAGCGCTGGCGCGGATGCGGACGAACGGGGAGACAGCCTGACCGTGGCTACGCGATCCAACGGAATCCGCTCAATGACGGGTTACGCGCAGGCGCGGGCGGAGGAAAACGGCCTGGCGCTGCGCGTGAGCATCCGGAGCGTGAATCACCGCTTTCTCGATTTGCACGTGCGGCTGCCCGAAGGATGGGAGCAGCTCGAGCCGCGGCTGCGCCAGCGCGTACGGCAGCAAATTCGCCGCGGGCACGTGGACGTGACGCTGCGGATTGAGACCACGGGCCCGGCAACGGTGCAGCTTAACCAGCAACTCGCGGCGGCCTATGCGCGCGCGGCGCAGGAACTGAGCCGGGAATTTGTGGCTGCTCCGGCGATCGACTTTGTGGCGCTGATGCGGCTGCCTGGCGTGGTTACGGGAACGGGGATTCCGTCGGAGGAAGAGGTAGAACGCACGTCGGGACTCGCGATGCGTTGTCTGGACGACGCGCTGGTGCGGCTGGACGAGATGAGATGCACTGAGGGCGCGGCGCTGGCGGCGGAAATGCGCGGGCGGCTCTCCAGCATCGCGGACCGGGCGAAGGAGATCGATAAGCTCGCGGCAAATCTGCGGCCGGAATACGCGCGGCGGCTCTCCGAGCGCCTGGCGGATTTGCTGGCAAACACGTCGATCGAGCCGGCGCGGCTGGCGCAGGAAGCAGCGCTGCTGGCCGAGCGCTCCGATGTAAGCGAAGAGGTGGCGCGGCTGCGGAGCCATTTGCAGCAGTTCGACGGGCTGCTGGAGAGCGATCCCGAGGCGGGGAAAAAACTCGATTTTTTGCTGCAGGAGATGCAGCGGGAATCGAATACCATGCTGTCGAAGACGCCCGGCGTGGAGGGGCAAGGTCTGGCCATTACCGATCTGGCGCTCGAGGTGAAAGCGGAGGTTGAACGCCTGCGCGAACAGATGCAAAACGTGGAGTAAGACCGTCCAAGGGGGCCGGCTCACAAACACACATGTCCTCATCTCATCCACCGATCGCGTTCATCGTTTCCGGCCCATCGGGTTGCGGCAAATCAACGCTGGTCGAAAAGATGCTCGAACTACCGGAAATCATGTTTTCCATTTCCTGCACTACGCGGAAGCCGCGCCCGGCGGAATCCCCCGGGAAATGGTACAATTTTGTGTCCGAAGCAGAGTTCGAGCGGATGGTTCAGAGCGGGGAATTCCTGGAGCATGCCCGCGTTTTTGGCCGGTATAATTACGGGACTCCGAAGAAGTGGCTGGACGAGTCCCTGGCAAAAGGCTGGGACCTGGTCCTCGAGATTGACGTGCAGGGGGCCGCGCAGGTCCGGCCAAAGCTTCCCGATTCCGTCTCCATTTTCATCCTGCCTCCTTCGCGGAAGGCGCTCGGCGAAAGGCTTCGCGCCCGGGGACAGGACACGGAAGAGGAGATCGAGCGGCGGCTGGCACAGGCGCAGCAGGAGATTCTGGAACACGCGAACCGGTACGACTACATTGTGATCAACGAAGATTTGGAGCACGCCGGCCGCCGGGTGCAGTCCATCGTCCGCGCGGCGCGCAGCCGCAACAAGACTGCGCTCGCTACCGACGCCGTCCGCGAAGTGCTCCGCACGTTTGGAGGATAGAGGCACACATGACAGCCGCAAAAGAACCGCCCAGCAGCCAGTTTGCATTTGTGCTCTTGGCCGCAAAGCGCGCCCGCCAGTTGATGGCCGGGGCGCCCATGCTGCTGAATCACACGCGCGCCCACAAGCCCACGCGGATCGCCGTCGAAGAACTGCAGCACGAACTGCTGGATTTCGACGTTCCCGACATCGCAGACGCGGAATCGACCAAGGAAGGCAAGCGCCGCAGCGAGTAGCCGCGGGGAACGCCATGCGCGTCGCCGTTGGAGTCACCGGAGGGGTCGCCGCATACAAGGCGGCGGAGCTTGTCCGCGCGCTCCAGCAGGAAGGGCTCGAGGTGGAAGTGGTGATGACGCGCGGCGCGCGCGAGTTCATCACCCCGCTCACGTTTGCCGCGCTCACCGGCCGAAAAGTAATCACCGAGATGTTCGGGGCGGAGTCTTCCGGTTCGGGGGGCGCGCCCGCGAACGTGGAAAGCGCAATTGAACACATTGCCGTAGCACAGCGGATTGACGCGCTGGTGATTGCTCCCGCCACAGCCGATTTCCTCGCACGGATGGCCAACGGACTGGCCGATGACTTCCTTTCCACGCTCGTGCTGGCGACGAAAGCGCACGTGATTGTGGCTCCCGCGATGAACGTCAACATGTGGGGGCACCCGGCAACACAGGAGAACCTCACACGCCTGCGGGCGCGCGGTGTGCGCATTGTCGAGCCAGGCGAAGGCTATCTGGCGTGCGGAATGACGGGAGCGGGCCGGCTGGCGGAGGTGGATGAGATCGCGCGGGTGGTGTGCGAGACGCTGGGAGTGAAGCACGACCTGGAGGGCGAGACGCTGCTGATCACGGCCGGGCCGACGCGCGAGGAAGTGGATCCGGTGCGGTATCTCACGAACCGGTCATCGGGAAAAATGGGGTACGCGCTGGCGGAGGTGGCGCTGCGGCGCGGAGCGCGCGTGATCCTGGTGAGCGGGCCTGTGTCGCTGGCTCCGCCGGAGAATGCAGAGTTCGTTTCCGTACGCACGGCGGAGCAGATGCGGAAGGCAGTGCTGGAGCATCTGCCGCAGGCAACGGCAGTGCTGATGGCGGCGGCGGTGGCCGACTATCGTCCCGCGAAGCCTGCGGAGCACAAAATCAAGCGGGGCTCGGGGCCGCTGACTCTGGAACTCGCGCCCACGCCCGACATACTGGCCGAAGTTGCCGCACAGAAGGGCGAGCGCACACTGGTGGGATTTGCCGCGGAAACGGAAGAGCTGGCAGCGAATGCGCGCGGAAAACTGGCGCGCAAGGGCGCGGACCTGATCGTGGCGAATGATGTGACGCGGCAGGGCGCCGGGTTCGACGTGGATACGAACATCGTGACCCTGGTGCGGCGCGACGGCTCCGCGAGCGAGCTTCCGCAAATGAGCAAACACGATCTGGCAGCGCGCCTGCTGGACGAGGTTACTGAACTCCGCCGCACGGCCCGTGGGGGCCGCGCCTCCTGATGTCTTCCCCTAACCGGCCGCAAATCGAAGCCTGGCTGAAGTATTTTGACGATCTGGGGCTAGGCCCGTTCTATCTCGATCGCGCCGCAGCGGAATTGCCTGCAATCGAAGCGGCTGCTTCGAAGAAAGCTGCCGCGCCACGCACCTCGCCTCGTCCGGCGGCACTGCCGATGCCGGCGGCCACGCCGAAACGATCGCCGGAGGTAGCGCTGCCTGTGCTGCCATCGCTTTTCGATCCGACTCAGAAGATTGAGGGCGATTCGCTCGAGCGGATTCGAGAAGACATTGGGGACTGCAAGCGCTGCCGGCTGTGCGAAGCGCGGAACAAG
>Ga0335081_10022870_pt1 | contig 10114 bp, 6 predicted proteins | sample Lox_Sample_35_FD_206713 | JGI IMG/M metagenome (GOLD analysis project Ga0335081, IMG submission 206713) | Soil microbial communities from Loxahatchee National Wildlife Refuge, Florida, United States - Lox_Sample_3.5 | ecosystem: Environmental > Terrestrial > Soil > Wetlands | place: USA: Florida... | reverse complement strand
CTTCGCTGTTTCATTTATTTTACTCGCTCGACCCCTCACCCTAACCCTCTCCCCGGTCAGGGAGAGGGGAGCCTGGGCTCAGCACTATCGGCCCCAAGCGACCCTGCTGGAACGCCCGCACCTCGCCGCGCCGGATCAGCTCGAGCAGGGCGAGGAAGGTCGCGATTACCAGCGATCGATCTGTAATGTCCTCGAAGAGGGCGAAAAACTCGACGCGCTCGGCGCGGCCGATCGCTTCGAGCACCACCGGGATGCGCTCCGCGACCGGGATGTCGCGCAGCACTATCTGGCGCGGAGCCTTGCCGGAGAGCCGCTTCAACACCTCGCGCAGCGCCTCGACCAGGTCGAAAAGCGAAGCGCGATACTCGACCGGCTCACCGGATTGGATCGTCTCACCCGGAGCGGTAAACACATCGCGGCCGAGCATCGGGCGCTCGCCGAGCTTGGCGCCGGCCTCGCGGTAGCGCTGGTATTCGAGCAGGCGCGCCACCAGGTCGCGCTTGAGCTCTTCGCCGTCCTCGGTATCGGCCAGCTCCGGATGGGGCAGCAGGGAGTACGATTTGATCAGCAGCAGCGTCGCCGCCATCACCAGGTATTCGCCGGCGAGATCGAGATTCAGCGAATCGAGCAGCTCGAGATACTGCAGGTATTGCTCGGTGATGATGCTGGCGGTGACTTCCTGCGGATCGAGTTCGTTGCGCTTGATGAGATGCAGCAGCAGATCGAGCGGGCCTTCAAATACCGGCAGGCGAAATCTGCGCGGCGCGTCGTCGTTTCTGACCGGCTGCTCACCCTCGGCGGCCTCGTCGAACGCGGCCGGCGCGAGCGGCTCGCGATCCTTGTTGGCGTCGCTGTGCGAGCCTTGGCTCATAGCAATACCTGAGTCACCGCTCTGATGATCGGGTTGATCACCGAGTCGACCCAGCCGGTATACAGCAGAATTAGCAGGATCAGGAAGCCATAGGGCTCGAGGCGGGCGAACTTGCGCGCCATCGGCAGCGGCATCAGCCCGGCCGCGACCCGGCCGCCGTCGAGCGGCAACAACGGAAAAAGATTGAACACCCCGAGCACCACATTGATGAACACCGAGGCGCGCGCCATGTAGATCAGCGGCAGCGCGATCGAAGGTCCCCACGGCGTCCTCAGATTATCCATCATCAGGCGCATCGCGATAGCGCTCAGCGCCGCGAGCGTCAGATTGGTCAGCGGGCCGGCCGCCGCGACCACGATCATTCCGGTGCGAGGATTTCGCAGGCGGCGGAAGTCAACCGGCACCGGCTTGGCGAAGCCGAACACCGGCAGATGCAGAAACAGCAGCAGCGCCGGCAGAAACAAAGTGCCGAAGGGGTCGATATGCGAAATCGGGTTGAGCGTCAGCCGGCCGGCGCGGGCAGCGGTGTCGTCGCCCAGAGCTTTGGCTACAACCCCATGCATCACCTCGTGCAGGATAATCGCGAACACCGTCGGGATCGCCCAGATCGAAAGCTGAATCAGGAATTGTTGCACGCTCGGCACCGATATTTATCGCGCTGCGCCGGCGGGCTTGTCCGCGATCGCGCGCGGGTGAAACTCGCGATGGACCTTGCGCAGGTGGCTCTTGGACAGATGAGTATATATTTGCGTTGTGGAGATATCGCTGTGGCCGAGCATTTCCTGCACCGCGCGCAAGTCGGCGCCGCCCTCGAGCAGATGGGTCGCGAACGAGTGGCGTAGCGTGTGCGGGCTGACCCAGCTCAGGCGTGGCTCGCGTGCCGCCCATCCTTTGAGCGTCTTGAAAAACCCCTGACGAGTCATCGGGCGACCACCCCGGCCGACAAAAACCGCGCCGCTCGATCGGCCCTTGAGCAGCTTCGCGCGCGGCTCGCCGAGGTAGAACTTGAGCGCCCGCCGCGCGGCTCTGCCGACCGGCACGATTCGTTCCTTACCGCCCTTGCCGAACGCGGCCAGCATCCCGGCGGAGAGATCGAGCTGATCCATCCCCAGGCCGACCAGTTCAGAAACCCTAAGCCCGCTGCCGTAAGCGAGCTCGAGCATCGCACGGTCTCGCCCCCCGCGCGCGGTGCCGGCGTCGATAGCTGCCAGCAACATCTCGATATCCCTGGGGCTCAGCGTCCGCGGCAGCGGCCGGGGATGGGGCCTGAGTTTGACGCCGACGGTCGGATCGCGAGACAGCACGCCGCGCGCAACCAGTTCATGGACCAGGCCGCGCACGCTTGCCAGGTACCGGCGCTGGCTGCTCGCTCCGAGGCCACGCGCCGCGAGCCGTTCCAGATAGGTGATGAGCGCGGCGGGGTCGAGCGACTCCGGCTCGATTCCTTGCTCGATGCAAAAGCGCGCAAAATCGGCCAGGTCGCGGCCGTAGGCGTCGAGCGAGTTGCGGGAGAGGCCGCGCTCGACCGCGAGCCGGGCGAGATGGCGGTCGATCGCGGCGTCCCACGCGAGCGGGCCGGAGATGGCGGCGGAAGGTTTCAAGCCTCCGCGCGCTCCGCCGGATTGGCGTCGAGCTTGGCGACCAACGTCTCGCGCAGCTCGCGCAAGCGCGGGAGATCGGTAATCTTCGCGCCAGTTTGGTCGCTGACGTAAAAGACGTCGAGCGCCTGATCGGCATTGGTCGAGATTCGCGCCAGGTGAATCTGCAGCCCAAGCTCGAACAGGGTATGGGTAATCTCGAACAGCAAGCCCAACCGATCCTGGGTGAAGACGTCGACCACGGTGAATTGCTCGGAGGTGCGATTGTCGACGGTGACTTCAGTCGCCATGCGCTGGATGAACGGCTTCTGCGTCATTCCCGAACGATGGGCGCGGGCGACCAGTTCTTCAACCGATTGCCCGCCGCTCAGTACCGCGCCAAGGTCGCGCTCGACCCGTTCCCAGCGCTGCTCCTCCATAGCCATCCCTCGCACGTGAGACACGCGGAACACGTCGAGCACGATGCCGTCGGTGGCGGTGGTGATGCGCGCCGACAGGATGTTGAGTTGATTAGCCGTCAGCACGCCGGCGATCTTGGAGAACAGGCCCCGCTGATCGTGGGTCAGAACGATGAATTCGCTGAATTCGCGTTCGGGGAAATGGCGATGATGGCAGGCCAGAGGCTCGCTGCCCAGCCGCCTCATCAGCTCGAAGTGAAAGGCAAGGTCGCTCTCGGGCGCGGTCAGGAAATAGCGATCGGGCATCCGCTCCAGAAACCGCTCGATCTCCTCCGAAGGAGCGCCCGAGGCAGCGAGCTGCGTGCGCAGCGCGCCTTTGAGCAACTCCAGCCGGCGCGCCGGGTCCACCGCTTCGCGATCGCCCTGTTCGAGGACCTTGAGCGCTCTCATGTACAGGTCGCTCAACAGCAAATCGCGCCAGTTGTTGTAGACATTGGGAGCGACCGCACGCATGTCGGCGAACGTCAGCAGGTAGAGCGCCTTGAGGCGGTCGATCGAACCAACCGTGCGGGCGAACTCGGCCACCATGGTTTCGTCCTCGAGGTCGCGCTTCTGGGAAGCTTGCGACATCAGCAGATGGTTGCGCACCAGGAATACCACCAGGTCGATTTGTTCGCTGTTGAGTCCCAGCCGGCCGGCCACTTCGGCGGTCAGCACCGCGCCACGCTCATGATGTTCGTGGCCGTGACCCTTGCCGATATCGTGCAGCAGCAGGGCCAGGAAAATCAGCGGCAGACGATCCATCTCCCGCGCCACTTCGGTCAGCACCGGGGCGGTGCCCTTGTATTCGCCCCCGCACAGCCGCTCCAGCTCGCGGACCGCGGCCAGGCAGTGCCGATCGACGGTGTACACGTGATAGAGATCGTGCAGCACGCGCGCGTAAAGATTGCCGAACTCCGGAATCAGCGCGCCGAGCACCCCGGCCCGATGCATCGCCTCCAGGGTCTCGGCCACCCGTCCCCGGCCGCTTAGGATCGTCATCAGCGCCTTGCCGCTGCGCGGGTCGTGGCGAAACGCGTCATCGATGCGGAACAGATTGTCCCTCGCCAACTGGTAGGTTGCGCCCGCGAGCTCGACGCGATGGGCCTGACAGTCGGCAAAAATCGTGAGCAGGTTCAGCGGATCGCGTTGGAAAAAATCGGCCTGCGCGACGGCCAGCAGATTGTCCTGGATTATCACCCCCGAACGAATCTGACGGCTGAGCCCGCGGCGGAAGAATCGCGTCGGCCCGGGCTCGATCACCCGCGCGATCAGGCCCTCGGCGAACATATGGATGGTGCTGGCCTGCTGGTAGTAGGCTCGCATCAGGGCGCCGCTCGCGCCGCCGACGCCGCCGCTGCTGGTAAAGCCCAGAATCGGCGCGATCGCTTCTTGATACTCGAAGGTAAGCTGGTCAAAGTGCCTGCCGCTTAGAAAGTGCAGCGAGTTGCGTACCCGCCATAGGAAATCGCGCGCGCGTTTGACCTCCGCCAGCTCGTCTTCGGTGATGACCGCCTTCTGAACCAGTTCCTCCAGCGAATGCACCCGATACTTGACCTTGGCCAGCCACAGCGCGGTGTGCAGATCGCGCAGCCCGCCTTCCCCTTCCTTGAGGTGAGGCTCGAGCAGGTAGACCGAATCACCGTAATGAGCATGCCGCTCGCGGCTTTCGTCGAGCTTGGCTTTGAAGAACTTCTGCTGGTTGCGGGCGAGCACTTCACCGTCGAGCGCTTTCTCCAGATCGGCGTAAGGCTGGGTGTCGCCGGCCAAAAACCGCGCGTCGATAATCGCGGTCTTCTCCTTGAGATCCGTGTCCGCCATCCGCACGCATTCCTTAACGTTGCGGATGGCGCTACCGACCACGACACCGGCGTCCCACAGCGCGTGCAGGATGGTTTCGGCGACGATTTCCACGTACGGGCCGGGCTTCCAGTCATGCAGGAACAGCAGATCGATATCCGAGTATGGATTAAGCTCGCCGCGTCCGTAGCCCCCTCGCGCGACGATTGCGAGGCACTGATGAAGGCGCGGGTAACGCCGCCCCCGCTCCGCGTCGGCCCATCGGTAGAGCGCGCGCAGCAGATGGTCGGTCGCCGCGGTGACTTCCTTGACGATGGCGGTTCCGCTGGCGCCGGCGAGGTGGCGCCGCTTGAGCTCCGCGCGCACCTGCTCGAGGTACTGACGTGAGCTTTGCCCCGGCGGTCGGCCCGATTCGAATTCGGCCGCCAGCCAGGCCTCGTCGGGCAGGCTGACAGTCACAGCGCCTTCGGCGGGCAAAGCGATGGAAAGTTCGCTGCTCACAGGTTCCCTCGCGCCGCGTCCCCGTTTAAGTAGCGAACCACGGCGGTCGCGATCGCTTGCGCCAACCGCGCTTGGTATTGCGCCGTCGCCAGACGCTCGGCTTCCACAGGATTGGACAAAAAGCCGCACTCGATCAGCACCGCAGGCATGTGAGCGCCCACCAACACGTAGAAAGGACCTCGCTTTGCTCCCAGCTCGCGAATATTAGATCCAAACGCGGCGCGCAGATCCGCGGCGCTCCGCGTTTCGATCATTTCCGCCAATGTCGCCGACTCGGCCGCCTTATAATTCTGCGTCAAATCGCTCAAGATGTAGTTTAAGTCGGACTTGGCGGCCGCGCCATCGCCCGCGTCCGATAAATTTTCCATCCGCGCCAGTCGAATCGTCGCGCGATCGGTGGTGTTGTTGAGGTAGTAGACCTCGATCCCGTTGGTGGCGGAATTGGGACTCCAGTTGAGGTGGATAGATACGAAAAGGTCCGCGTTGGCGCGATTGGCAAGGCGGGTTCGTTCGGGGAGACTCACAAAATAGTCGCCGTCGCGGGTGAGACTGGCGCTGACGCCGCGCGCGCGAAGCGCGTCGGCCAAGCGGCGCGCAATCTCCAGCGCGCAATCCTTCTCGGCCATCCCGCCAGCGCTTCGGGTGCCGGGATCGTAACCGCCGTGTCCAGCGTCGATCATCACCCGCGCCGGGCGCGCCGGCCCGTTGGCGGCAGGCAAGTCGGCAACGCCCGGCTGTGGCAAGGGCACAGGCTCGCGATGGAGCGGTGCTGAGCGAGCGGCGCTTTGGCCGCCGGCGCGGGGTGGCACGAATCGGATCGGAATCGGCGCGGCGAGGTCCGGTACCCTGCCGGCGGGCGCGAGACGGACAATCAGCTCGCCCGGGATTGTGGCAACCGCGTAATCACTCTTTTCGCTGACTTCGATGACGATGCGGGCCCGTCCGTCGCCGGCGTCGATTACCCGCACGGCGCTAACCGGCGCGCGTTCCTGGCCGAACAGCGGCCGCGGCGGAATGTCGAGCCGGGTGGCGTCGAGATCGATCCATAGCTCGGCGCCGTGCCGGCTGAGGCGCCATCGGGGATTGCCGCGCAGCTTGAAACGGAGCTCGGTCGCTTCTCCGCGCGGTTCAGCCCGCACTCCGGCGACTACCGTGCTGGATTGCGCGGGCGCGGATAGTGCGGCGATCAGGCATGCCGAGGCGATTGCCAACCAGACGCTCTTCAACCCGTTCTCCGCCGAAGCTCAACCGCTCGCCGCCGCGTCCAACGCGTATCCCACTCCACCTAACCACCCCCAGCCTTCAATCGCGCCGCGATCCGTGACAGCGCGTTCAGTGCTTCGATCGGAGTCAGCCGGTCGACGTCCATCAGCTTGAGTTCTTCGAGCACCCGGCTTTCGATCGGCGCGAACAGAGTAATCGGATTCGCGGGCGCGCGGCCGCGGCGCTCGCGCGCCAGCCGCGGCATCCCGCGCTCGTCGAGTTCGCCCTGTTCGAGATTGCTCAGGATTTCGCGCGCGCGCCGGATCACGGCGTCGGGCAAGCCCGCCAGGCATGCCACCTCGATGCCGTAGCTGCGGCTGGCCGCGCCCTCTATCACTCGGCGCAAAAACGCCACCTCGCCTCCCCACTCGCGGACCGCTACGGTCAGATTCTTAACTCTCGGCCGCTCGCGCGCAAGGTCGGTCAGCTCGTGAAAGTGCGTGGCGAACAGCACCTTGGCCCGGGTCGAATCGTGCAGGAACTCCGCCACCGCCCAGGCGATCGCCAGCCCGTCGAAAGTGCTGGTGCCGCGTCCGACCTCGTCGAGCAGCAAAAGGCTCCGCTCACTCAGCCCTTCGAGCAGGCGCGCCGTCTCGCGCATCTCGACCATGAACGTGGATTCGCCGCGGCGCAATTCGTCGCGCGCCCCGATCCGCGTGAAGATGCGATCGACCAGCCCCATCCGAGCTTCAGTGGCCGGGACGAAGCTGCCCATCTGGGCCATGATTACGATCAGCGCCACCTGGCGCAGATAGGTGGATTTGCCGGCCATGTTGGGTCCGGTGATCAGCAGCAGTTGGCGCTGGTCGCGGTCGACATCGAGGTCGTTGGGGACGAATTCGCCGCTCTTCATGCCGCTCTCGAGCACCGGATGGCGGCCGTCGTGTACCAGCAACTGCGATCCCGAGTTCACCTGCGGCCGCACGTAGCCGCGCCGGCGCGCCACCGAAGCCAGCGCGATCAGCGCGTCGAGTTCGCCGATCGCCTGCGCGGTCCGCTGAAGCGCGGCGGTACGGGTCATAAGATGGCGCAGCAGCTTGGCGAAGATTTGATGCTCGAGTTCCTTGAGTCCGGACTCGGCACTCAGGATCTTTCGCTCCAGCTCCTTGAGCTCGGGCGTGGTGAAGCGCTCGGCCGAAACCAGCGTCTGTTTGCGCTCGTACTCGGGCGGGACGCGATCCAGGTGCGGCTTGGTGACCTCGATGTAATAGCCGAAGACCTGATTGTAACGAATCTTGAGCGAGCCGATCCGGCTGCGCTCGCGCTCACGCGCCTCCAGCCGGGCGATAAAACCGCGCGCGTCCGAGGCCAGCGCCCGGAGCTCGTCGACTTGCGGATCGTGGCCCGCCCGGATGAGGTTGCCTTCGCGCGGGTTCAGCGGCGGCTCGTCGCCGAGCACCGCGGTTATCATCCCGGCCAGCTCGGGCTGCGGGTCCAGGATTTCGGCGAGCTCGCGGATCGCCATGCTCTTGAAGCCGGCCAATTGATCCTTGACGGTCGCGACCGCAGCCAGCGCTTGAGCGAGTTTCACGCAGTCGCGCGGTGTCGCCCGCATGCTGCCGATCCGGCCCGCTACCCGCTCCAGATCTCCGATGCGGGCAAGCGCCTGCGTGAGCGGGCCGCCGAGGTCACTGTCGAATGCCTCTTCGACCGCGTCGTGGCGGCGGGTTATCGCAGCTAGGTCGAGCAGCGGATAGACGATCCAGGTGCTCAGCGTTCGGGCGCCGACCGGGGTGAAGGTGGCGTCGAGGATCGAGAGCAGCGAGCCCTGCTTCTCGCCGTCGCTGGAGGCGATCAATTCCAGATGCCGGCGGCTGACTTCATCGATCAGCAGGTATTCCTTGACGCTATAGAGCCGCGGCGGCCGCAGATGGCTAAGCTCGCCGCCCAGAGTCCGTTCGACGTAGAGCAGCGCCGCGCCGGCGGCAAGCTCAAGCGCCTGGTCTTCCAAGGCGAACGCGTCGCCGAAGCGCTGGGCCAGGGCGGCGCGCGCCCGCGACGCTTCGTAGTCGGTATCCTCCAACCGGGTCACCGGACAGCCACTATTCGCAAGCGCGTCCTCAGGAAGGCTTGAGCCGCCGCGCGGCGCGAGAATTTCGCGCGGCGCCAGCCGTGCGATTTCCTCGCGGAGAACGGCGTTGTCGCTCACCCTCGTGACCAGGAATTCGCCGGTTGAAACGTCCAGCGCCGCGATCGCGAAACCGCCGTCTGAGGGCGCCAGCGCGAGCAGAAAGTTCTTCTCGTCCGCGCTCAGCACCAGCTCTTCGTTGACCGTACCGGGGGTGATGATCCGCACGATCCGGCGCGCCATCAGCCCCGGCGCCGTGCGATCGCGCGCGTCCGCCTGATCGTCTGCGGCGGCGGTTTGCTCGCAAATCGCGACCTTGTGACCAGCTCTGAGCAGCTTCGCGATATATGGTTCGACCGCATGGTAGGGCACGCCACACAGCGGCACCCCGTCCTTCGAACGAGACGTCAGTTGGATATCGAGCACGCGCGAGCCGAGCTCGGCGTCCTCGAAAAACATCTCGTAAAAGTCGCCCAGCCGGAAAAACAGGATAGCGTCGGGAACTTTTTCTTTGACCCGCAGATATTGCGCGATCAGGGGTGTGCTTTTGATCGGCACGGCTGGCCTAGAATAGCTGCGCATCGGCTTTTGAGCAAAATCGCGCCCGCCGCGATCCGACGCTAATACCGATTAAGAACGCTAATTGCCGATTAAGGCCGATGCGGTTTGTCGAACTGGCGCGATTCGATTCAACTGCCTTGATAGCGGGTTTGCATTTGTCCGAGTTGCATTCGAAAATAAGACAGCTCGGCACCCACGTTTTACTTAGCGAGTTGCTCGAAGTTCGTAATCCCGACGTGTAGCGTCGGCCGTCTCGGCCTCGACGCCGTCTTAAAGGTAAGGAGACTGAACAAATGGCAGCGACACCCGCGATTGAAGTGGCGGCTCAAGGGGCCAAGGCTGGCACCCTGGAATTCTTGAAGAGTTCGCCGAAAAAGTTGTTGATCGGTGGAAAATGGGTCCCGGCCAAGTCCGGGAAAACTTTCGAAACCATCAATCCCGCCAACGAAGAAGTCCTGGCGATGGTCGCCGAGGGCGACAAAGCCGACGTCGACGAGGCGGTCAAGGCGGCGCGCAAAGCCTTCGAAGAGGGCGCGTGGCCACGGATGCGTCCGCACGAGCGCACCCGGCTGCTGCTCAAGGTGGCCGACCTGATCGAGAAGAACGCCGAGGAACTGGCCGAACTGGAGACGCTGGATAATGGCAAGGCGATTTCGGAGTCGAAAACTATCGACGTGCCGGCGTCGGCCGAGTCGTTCCGCTATTACGCGGGATGGGCGACGAAAATCTACGGCGAGACCAATCCGTCGCCGCCCAGCATGTTCAATTATACCCTGCGCGAACCGGTCGGGGTTTGCGGCCAGATCATACCGTGGAATTTCCCTCTGCTGATGGCGTCGTGGAAGATCGCGCCGGCGCTGGCCTGCGGCAACGTCGTGATCCTCAAACCCGCCGAGCAAACGCCGCTCACCGCGCTGCGCCTGGGCGAGTTGCTGATGGAGGCTGGAATCCCTGAGGGCGTGGTCAGCATCATTACCGGCTTCGGGCCGGGCGCGGGCAGCTCGATCGTGGCCCA
>Ga0335081_10022868_pt1 | contig 10114 bp, 14 predicted proteins | sample Lox_Sample_35_FD_206713 | JGI IMG/M metagenome (GOLD analysis project Ga0335081, IMG submission 206713) | Soil microbial communities from Loxahatchee National Wildlife Refuge, Florida, United States - Lox_Sample_3.5 | ecosystem: Environmental > Terrestrial > Soil > Wetlands | place: USA... | reverse complement strand
CTCTCGACCGTGGGGCTCAGGCTCTCGGAGGAGAAGACCAGCGTGTGCCACATCAACGAGGGGTTCGACTTCCTCGGCTTCCGGATCCAACGGAAACGGAAACGAGGGACGAACAAGTCAGCCGACACGCTCATCGCGATGATCTACCTCTGCTGCGCCGGCATCCAGATCGCCCTTCCTCACCGATGAGTCACCCCCAATCGGTTAGGAGAGCCGGAAATTGAGTGCCCGTGTGAGCTCGGAAAGCGGGTCGTCGTGATGATCGACGCGCAAGTCGACGCTCGATTCCCATCGCTCCCCGGCGGCTGGGACGACGACGAGCGCTGCGGACATGCGGCCCCGGGCGTCACCGCCGGCCGTTTGCCCGCCTTCGAGGGCGTACAGGAGACGGACGGACAGGTCGCCTTCTGCGGCCGCGAATGCGGCACCCATGGCCTCTGGCCCCCAGGTGCGGCCATCATGTTCGCCTGACAGCGACAGCTCGGGCCCGCCACCTCGCCGACATAAGGAATGCAGGCCTCACCCGTGAAGCCGGCCGCCTCCCCCTCGGCGGAGAGCACCGCGACTTGGCGCCTGGCCGCTGCCGCGTCAGCGCCGACCAGCTGCTCGACGACCTCAGCAGCGCTCGCCCCCTCGCTCAGCTTCCGTAGAGCATGCGGACCGAACGAGCGGTCTGCCAGTCCCTGGCTCGCCACGACGCCGACACCCGGTTCGGCGAACGGAACGCGCATGCCCACACTCGGATACGCCGTGAACACAGCAACCCCCAGCTCGCCCGTCTGCGCGTCTCGTGCAACGATAGACGCGGTCATCTCAGGAATGCGACCCGGTTACTCGCGGCGAAGAATGTTCAGTGCGAACCTAACACCGGCCGAGCACTCGGACAAGTGCGCCGTGTCGCGGACCCGTCGTTTCCCGATCGGGCCACCCGCAGCACCCGGCTCCACCCATCCGATGCCCACGCGGGCGCCCCGGCGCCGGCTTCGCACCCGTCAGCGCCCGCGCACGGTCCCCGCGGCCAACCGCCCGAACTCGAAGGCCGCAGTTCCGGTCATCACAACCGGGTCCTGCGCGGCGAACTCGCGCAGGGCCTGCTCGTCGTCGGTGTCGACAACCGCGAGCCCGTACGAGTCATCGTCGGTGAGGACCGGTCCAAACACGACCATCTCGCCGCGTTCGAGGTACGGCCGCCAGTGGGCGGCATGGCTGTTCATGACCTCCCGCTCCGAATCGGTCAACGTCTGGGCGAAATTCGGGCGCGGAGCGATGAGACGCAGGACGAAGGTGGGCATGTGGCGGACTCTACGCCAGATGAGGTCCACCTTTTTCCGCGATCGCGATCGACAGCCGTCCTCAGATCCTGCCCGACGTGGTGGTCCGGCATCGGCGATAGCCGTAGGATTCCGATCGCACACAGACTCTCGGGCGATAGGCGATGAGCTCAAGCAACAAAGGGAACGTGTTCACGATTGGCTCCCATGTGGAGGCCACCGACGGGCGGTGCGGGCACCTGAGCCGGGTGATCTTCGACCCCGTCGCCGACTTGCTCACCCATCTCGTAGTCCAGCCCGCGCACCACGAGGAACTCGCGCGGCTGGTCCCGGTCGATCTCGTCGCGCGCGTCGAGGACGACCTGATCCGGCTTAACTGTACGAGGAAGCGGTTCGAGCAACTCGACGCGGCCGAGGACATCCAGTTTCTTCCGGCTGATGCGGACGCGACAGGTTACGGTGCTCATGCCTCCGCGTGGCCGTATTACGGGCTCGGCATGCCGCTCGGCCACCGTCGAGGCCCAATGTTCGTCGACCGCGTGCCGCTCGGCGAGGTCGAGATTCGGCGCGGTGACCCGGTGCACGCGAGCGATGGGTTGATCGGAGCCATAGAAGGTCTCGTGATCGACCCGGCCGACCGTCACGTCACGCACGTGATCCTCCAGGAGGGTCACGTTTGGGGGCGCAAACAGGTCGCGATACCGATCGGGGCCGCCAATCGCTCGGGCGGCGAGGTACGAGTCGACCTCACCAAAGCCGAGATCGAAGGCCTGCCGCCGGTGAGCCTCCGCTCACGTGGATGATCCCCGAGCCCATCGATTGTTACCGCTGACCCGCGGGCGGCGCTGGCGTGGTGCGGCCGATCGCCGCCGGCGATGTCGTCGAGCCACGTCTGAAGCGCGCAACCGAGCAACCGTCGCACGGCAATGCTGGGTCTGGCGGAGAGGCTCGAAGCGAATCGGTGTCGGCGCCGAAGCGGCACGACCCAGCCTCCGAGCGGGCACGTCGGTCAGAGCTCACCGCGCCGTGACCGGAAAGCCGACCGCGACCGGGGGTCCCGCTCCGGCGGAGTCACTTGAGCGATCGCTTGCGACGCGGTGTTGGAGCCGTGGGCGGTCGCTGGCCCGAATCGCAATCGGGCGGTTGCGGGTAACAAGTCGGGGTTCGAGGCGCTGCCGTCCAGGACCCGCGGTGCCGGTCGTGATCGATTTGCTGTGCGGGTTGTCGCTGCGGGCGCGACGACCTCGAACGCGCCGGTGTCACACGAGAGGCCGGCGGGGCGCATCACCCCTCGCGCGTGCGCAGCTGGGCAGCCTGCATTCGTCCCCGCATCGATGGCTGAGCTGCCCGGTCCCGAGCGCGGCGTAGCCTTCTTAGGCGTCTCCGCCGGTGGACGTGTTGGCGCTCAGGGTCGCGTTCGTGAGCGTGACGACGGGGTTGCTGGATCCGAAGCTCGAGCCGCCGGCCTCGACGATCCCAGCAGCGGTCGTCTTCGCGAGGTTGTCGATAAAGGTGATGACGTTGGTCGCCGACATCGCGGGCACGTTTGTGAGCATGAACAACCCGCCGCCGTCGGCGATACCCCGGTTACTGTCGCCGGTACCCGCTGAGGCGTCGGCTTCGAGCCCGCCGCCGTGGCTGACTCCACCAACCGCGCCGGCGCCGCCGGTCGCGTCGGCCGCTACGCGTCTGGTGTTTGGATAAAGCCGGGTTGTGCGTAGGCCGGGTCAGGATACGTGTAGAAGCCGCGGCCGCTCTTGACGCCGACGTCTCCGCGATCGACGAACGCCTTGAGGAACCGTGCGTTGGCGCGCAGCTGCTCGTCGTTGAGCTGCCGGGCCCAGTAGTCGGTGATCGTCCAGACCGTGTCCAGGCCGATCGCGTCGAGGGCGCCGAGAGGGCCGACCGGCGCCTTTGTGACGTGCATCCACGCGCGATCGATGTCCTCGATCGACGCCACACCCTGCTGCGCCAGCGTGATCGCTTCGCGATTGAGCGCGCTGTACATCGCATTGAACACATACCCGTGATGCTCCCGCCGCAGCTCGATCGGGACCTGGCCGATCCGACGCGCGAACGCGAGCACGAGCTGGGTGACCTCCGCCGACGTACCGGGGTGCGGCATCACATCGACGAGGTTGTTGATCCACACCGGGAGATGAAAGTGCAGCGCCAGCAGCCGATCGCCTCGGCCCGACGCCCGCGCGAACTGCGAGGGCAGCAGCGTCGATGTGTTCGTCATGAAGATCGTCCGCGGCGGACACGCGGCGTTGAACTTGGCCAGCACCCGGCCCTTGAGCTCAGGATCCTCGGGAACGGCCTCACTGAGCAAGTCAGCGTCGCGGGCCGCGGTCTCGAGATCCCCCGTAGCCGTGATTCGCGCCAGCGCCGAAGCCCGCACGACGGCCGTGATCATCCCGTCCGCCTCGAGCATGTCCGCGTAGGCATCGATGCGCGTGCTCGCCGTCTCGAGCGCCGACGGGTCGGTGTCATACAGCCTCACGTCGTAGCCGTGTCCCGCACACTGAAACCCGATCTGCTGGCCCATCGTCCCAGCACCGGCGATCGCGACCCTACGCACCTGGTCGATCCCCATCACCTCGGGCGACGGCGCGTCCATTGCCATCTCGGCGGGCCGTGAGCGCTTCGACATCGGTGCCTCAGTATCCCAGCCCGGGCGCGCGTCGTTACGGGCAGACACGCGAACGGATTGCTTCACGGGCGCGATCGATAATCGTGATCGTCGTGCAGGACGGCCGCAGCGTTGGCTCCAGCGAGGATCGCGCCAAGCTCGAAACGACAGCTGCTCGGGGTCGCTGTCGGGGCTGAGCTCACTGGCCTTGTGCGCGTCGTGGGTGACTTGGGTGATGAGCTCGCGCCATTGCCGTTGGTCGTCGGCGACGCGGTCGCGCACTGAGATCCGCGTCCGTTTGCCCTCGAACCTCGGACGGCAGAGATGCCGGAAGGGCGGTCGGTAAACCATTATTGGATGATGTCCTCCGCGCCGAGACCGGCACGGGCGGACTCCCGCCGCCCCAGCGGACGCCTTCCGATGGAGCGGACGAGCTCCCGCACGCGCGGCACGTACGACGCGTACAGATCGTGGGGCATCCCCGACGGCTCGTCACCGCCGATGTGGATGCCGGGACTCGGGAAGATGTCGGCCACCCCGGCGAGCACTTCCTCGATCAGCTTGAAGGTCGCTGGCAGCTCCGGGTCGAGCCACACGGCCTTGTACGGGTGACCGGCGGGAACTCGACCTCCACCTCGTCATGACCGCTCCTGAGCTCCGAAGGCATCCGGACGAACGCGGTGGCGTGCCCAGGGGTGTCGACCTCTGGGATGAGAGTGACGAAGCGGTGCGGCCGCGTACACGACGAGCGCGTGAAGATCTTGGGCGCTGTAGAAGGAATCCTCGAGCGCAGCCCCGCGGCCCGACCTCCGCACGGGCAGGCGCCAGCCCTGATCGTCGGCTGGGTGCAAATGCAGAACGTTGAGCTTGTACGGCGCGAGGAGATCGACGACCCGCCGAGCCTCTTCCAGCGCGAACAACGCGCGCACGAGATCGAGCGACAGACCGCGCCACGCGTACCTCGGCGCTTCGAGGATCTGCCCGGCACGGCACCGAGATCTCGGCAGCACCGCAAGGGTCGCGGCGAGGAACTGGGTGAGCGCGGTCAGCCCCGCGCGGCACCGACCGATTGCACCGCACGCAGCACGACCCGATCGGCATCGATTCCCCGCGAATGCCGCTCGTCGGCACGGACATCACCGGCCGGCGAGAGCCCCTGCAGCCCGGGGATGCCGCCAAGCTGCTTGTCCCCACTCGCAAGCTCGATCACGACGGCAGGTCCCCCGGACGTCGCCTGCCCAGCCGTTGGCACGAGCTGCAACCCCGTGCGTCGCGCGATCTCCGAGCAGAACCACTCGACGCCGGGCGCGACCTCGGCATCCGCCAGAAGCGAGCTCCAAACCTTTGATCGAGAACCGCACTGCCGCGAACCCGTCCGGTCGGAACATTCAGCACACAAACGTTCCCGCGGAAACGCGCTACTGCTCCTCGCCAACGCCTTGCACGTCGACTCGACGATGACGCCCCCTTCCGGACCGCTCTTGATCACGGCCGCTGATTCGCAGGAGCCAGCACGTGTCAGGCGGTGGGGCTCGCAGTCCAGCTGACGGTCTCGCCGCTGCCGTGCTTGAAGTGGGACGAGACCGTCCCCTTCGCGCGGCCGCTTGGGAGGAACCTTCCGGTGACCGTGTCGGTGCCCTCCGACGAGTGCGACCCGGGTGGGAAGTACAGCTGCAGCGTCACCTTGAAGGTTCCGTTGCCGGTGATCCGCGCCGAGCCAGGACCCCCGTTCGCGACGCCGCCGCAGCCTCCGTTGCAACGGAACGGGGTGTCCACCGTGAGGTGGGTCACCTTCTTGCCGTTAGCCGAGACGTTGAACGAGATCCGCTCGGTGGGACGTCCCCGGTAGGTGCCGGCGTACGACGCGCCGCCGATCGCGTGGGACGCGAAGGCGATGCCCGTGCTCGCGAACAACACAGCCGCGGCGATCAAACCGCCGCTCAGAAGTCGCGCCCCAAGCTTGTCAGGAGACTGCATGCCAAACCCCCGGTGTGTGTCTTGTGCATCCGCGCTGCCCCGCGGGCGGAACTATATCGCTGAGCACTCGCCCCGCCTGCGGCCGCGGCCCACGCCGGCGATCGCGCCGGCGAGGAGCGCTTTACGCCGGCGGGTGGTCAGGCCCGCGACACTGGTGGTCGGCAAGTAGCTGCCGGCTGACGGCGCGGCGATGATCTCGCCGGCAGCGACTGGATGCCCGGCGAGGGAAGGTGCCAGTCGACGGCTTGAAGGGCAAGCGCGGGTTGCCCAACGGCCTCGATGAGCGAAATCGCCGGACGATTGCCGACCGTCGTCCGGCGACGCTCTGGTCTCTGATTCTGCCTGCGAAGAGTTAGACCATGCCTGCTAAGCGGTACAGGACCAGGCTGCCGGCGACCGCGACGTTGAGGCTTGCGCCTTGCCCGATCATTGGGATCTCGACGCACAAGTCGGCGGCCTCGACGTGCTCGTCGGGGATGCCGTGCCACTCGTGACCGAGCAGCACGACGGTGCGCCGTCTTGCCGGTTCCAGTCGAGGCAGAGCGACCGCTCCTTCGGCGAGCTCCACGGCGACGATCTGCCAGCCGGCGGCTCGTTGCTGTGCGATCCAGCGGTCCTTGTTGGAAGTGATCCAGTGCACGCAAGGGCGCCTTCGTGGCCCGAGCGTGTCGCCGTGCTGGAGAGCGACTCGGTAGTGCGACGTGTTCGGGACCGCGATGCACGCCCCAACCGCGTCGCAAGTCCGTAGCAGGGTCCCCAGGTTCGCTTGGAACGCAACCCAGAGCGGGGCTACCACGAGGTGGTACCAGCAGCTGTGGCCGCGCTGGCGGCGGCCACGACGAATCTCGCCGGGAGCCGATTTGTAGGCGCTCAACGCGCCGGGGCTACCGCCCTTTCATCACTCATGCGCGTCAGCCTACCGCCGTCCGGCGTGATCCGGAGTTCGCCGTCGCGCTCCATCAGCCAATGATCGGGATGATGCTGGCCGCGAGCAGATACCTGCCCAGAATGTGCGGCTTCCCTGCAGCCGAGATAGTCCGTAACCGACCTTCGTCATCACCATGGCACGATGTCTTCTTCCAGTTGCTCTAGCTTGCATTAGCCGGCCCTCTCCGAGCTGCTGGCGGTTTCCGTCGGGGTCTTGGAAGTGGGCGGGATTCGCATGCCGAACAGTTTGCCTGCGGCCGCCAGGGTCGCGAACAGCGCTCGGTCCAGCGCGCGCGGCAGGGGCGTCGGATGCTCGACGTCGGGGAATCGGTTGATCACGCCAGCCGCCGTCAGAAGGTAGGCGAGCCCCTCGCGTTCGGTGTTGTTGACCGCGGTGATGTCGGCGAGGAACTCCTCGAAGCGACCCGCTGGGCGCATCTCCGCGAGGAACCGCAGCTCGCCGTCGCCCGCATTGCGCGGTAGATGCCTGGCGCCGGGTTCCACCACGAACGAGTCCCCGGGCCCGAGCAGGTGCTGCTCACCGTCGACGGTCAGCCCCAGAGTCCCCGAGAGCACCTCGAACCGCTCGCGCTGAGCTGGATGGGCGCTCATCGGCCGTCGGCTGGGGCCGGGCGCCACGGTGTCCTCAATCCTGACAAGCGCCCCGCCGCTGTCCCGTGCGGCCTCGAGCACTACGTATCGCTCGCCGAACCGCTTGTCGTAGAGCTCGTCACTCTTTCTGAACATGTCGCCTCCGAGTCAGGAATCTAGCAGTGCTAGAAAAGATATCACCGTACTACTAGCGTTGCTAGAGCTTCTGGCGGCGCTATAGTCAGCGAATGTCCGTTCGGGACCGTCGAGCCCGCGAGAGACAGCGGCGCGAGCGGCTGATCGTCACCACCGCGCGCGAACTCGCCGAAGCAGAAGGCTGGGACGCGGTGACGACGCGGCGTCTGGCCGAGGCGATCGAGTACAGCCAGCCGGTCCTCTACAGCCACTTCTCCGGCAAGGACGCGATCGTCCGAGCCGTCGCCCTGGAGGGATTCACCCAGCTCGCCGCAACGCTTCGCGACGCCCGACACGCAGCGCCGTCGCCGCGCCCCGCACTGCTCGCCCTCGCGCGCGCCTACCTCGAATTCGCGCAGACGCGGCCGGCTCTCTACGACGCGATGTTCACCCTCGCCGAGCTCCCCTTCGCAACGCCCGACACGCCCGCCCTGCTCCACGAGGCGTTCGCCGAGCTGCAACAAGCGCTCGCGCCGTTCGCCCCGGCGCGCAACGTCGACACACTCGCGGAGGTCATCTGGAGCGCGTTGCACGGCCTCGCGACGCTCACCCGCAGCCATCGACTTCGGCCCGACCACGCGGAACAGCGCCTCGCCCTACTCGTGCGCACAGCGACGACGAGCGGGCGACGCGCAGCGTGACCCCACGCGGCCGCCTGGCCAGCCCCAACGAAGAGCGTGCCGTCAGCAAAGGAGGACGGCGAAGACAGGGCGGCGATCCACCTGCTCCTCGCCAAAGGGGAAACCGCTGGACGCTGCCGGGCGCGCTCCAATCCGACCGCCGGTCAACGCCGACAGGTCCGAGCGCGACGATCCACGTCGCCGTAGGGATGGTCCGCATCCCAACGTCATGCCCTCGCTCTGGCGTACGAATGTGATCGGACTTGGCGCCGCTACCGGAATGGTCTGCCCAGCGCCAAAGCGGACAACGATCATCCCTCACCGGCTACCGAGGACTGATCGCTTGCCACGAACACGCTCGTTCGCACCGGGACGGTAGGATCGATCGCGTGGAGCGCAGTGTGCACGATCGTGGCGGTGTCCCAACCGACGAGCCGATCGATCGCGGCGAGCACACGCTCGAGGATTGGGAGGTCCTGACCGACGCACTCGTCGGCGCGCTCGCCCGGCGCGGGGTGATGAATGTCGACGAGCTCCGACGCGGAATCGAGAACATGCCACCGGACGAGTACGTGCGGGCCTCTTACTACGAACGTTGGCTGTTCTCTATCGAGACGGTCCTCACCGAGAAGGGTGTGCTCGCTCCGGGTCAGCTCGATCGGAGAGCCGCGGGATGACCTATGGGGTCGGCGAGCAGGTCACGGTCGCGGACAGAGCTCACGGCGGACACCACCGCACGCCCTCCTACATCAAGGGCAAGACGGGGCGGATTGAGCGCGTGCACGCCGCTTTCCGGAACCCCGAGTCGCGTGCGTACGGCGGCGACGGGCTCCCCGAGGTGCCGTTGTACCTCGTGAGCTTCGCGCGGTCGGATTTATGGCCCGAAGCCGCCGGCGACAGCGGCCACCAGGTCTACGTCGACGTCTTCGAGCACTGGCTGGAGGAGGCGAAATGAGCGAGCACGACCACGACCACCCGCCGATCACCAACGGCGAGGAACCCGCGGCCGCCGAGCGGGCCCGTGCGCTTGAGAAAGTGCTGGTCGAGAAGGGTGTGCTACGCGCAGAGGAAATCCGCGCCGGCATCGACTGGCTCGTCTCGCGCACACCCGCGGACGGCGCTCGCCTCATAGCGCGTGCGTGGGTCGACCCGGAGTTCAAGCGGCGATTGCTAACCGACGCCCGTGCGGCGGCGCTCGAGCTCGGCCTCGACCCCGGCCCATCCCCGGTCGTCGTCGCGCTCGAGAACACCGAGACCGTGCACCACGTGATCGTCTGCACGCTGTGCTCCTGCTATCCGCGTGCGCTCCTCGGTCCACCGCCCGCCTGGTACAAGAGCCTGCCGTACCGCTCGCGCGCGGTCTCGGACCCGCGCGGGGTGCTCGCCGAGTTCGGGCTCCAGATCGGCGACGACGTCCAATTACGTGTGCTCGACTCAACCGCCGACATCCGCTATCTGGTGATCCCGCGCCGTCCGCCGGGGACCGATGAGCTGAGCGAGGAGGACCTCGCCGCGCTAGTCACGCGCGACTCGATGATCGGCGTCGCACAGCCAGCCGCTCCCGCCTTCGCCTGACGGCGCCTGACCCTAGACCGCCGCGCTCATTGGTCATCCTTAGGTCGTCGCGACCGTTGAGGTCGTGGCGGCCTCGACCGCCGCCGGGAGCGGGCCTCCAGTGCTTGCCCGTTGGAGGGCGCGTGTGAGACCAGCCCCTCCCGGCGGGGTGAGGTGCCGCTAGCAGCGACACGACGTAGCCCGTTGGAGGGCCAGTCAATGAGCGCCCGCAACGGTACCCCACGGTCGGGGTGCTGTGAAGTCCTGACCGATGAGGAGTAGCGATGGAAAGCAACTACGCGGGCGTCGACGGGGCGTCCGAGAAGCACGACGTGGCCGTGCAGGAC
>Ga0335081_10022866_pt1 | contig 10115 bp, 8 predicted proteins | sample Lox_Sample_35_FD_206713 | JGI IMG/M metagenome (GOLD analysis project Ga0335081, IMG submission 206713) | Soil microbial communities from Loxahatchee National Wildlife Refuge, Florida, United States - Lox_Sample_3.5 | ecosystem: Environmental > Terrestrial > Soil > Wetlands | place: USA: Florida... | reverse complement strand
TGTTGAGTATACACCTCATCCGGAAATACGGACCGCCACGAGCACGTTGGCGCTGCGCATGTCGCTCAAACGGTGGCTGAGTGTCGCGATCTGCGCGGCGGCGGCGGCCACTCCGCTCCTCGCTGCGGTCGATCCGAACTCCCTCGACGAGGTGATCCGGAAAGTTCAGCTGCAGCAGAAGAACACTTCGACGCTCGAAGCGGACTTTCGCCAGGAGAAGACGCTCGCGCTGCTCGCGAAGCCCGAGGTCTCGACCGGCCACTTCACATACTCGAAACCGAACAATGTCTTCTGGCACTATGACGCGCCGAAGCGGGTCGACATGCTGATCGCGAACGGCATGCTGACGACGTACTATCCCGATCTGAACAAAGCGGAGCAGATCGAGGTCAAGCGCTATCAGGACCGCATCTTCAAATACATGGGTGCGAGCGGCGCGATCGACGAGCTCGCGACGTACTTCGATTTCACGTTCACCAATCGCGCGGACGAGCCGTCCTACGTGCTCGATCTGCAGCCGAAGACGAAGAGCATCGCCAAGCGCGTGCGGCACATCAAGATCTGGATCGACAAGAAGAGCTACCTCACCACGAAATTCGAATACACCGAGGGCGACGGCGATCAGACGCGATACGAGTTCACGCACGTGCGCGTGAATCAGCCGATCGAGCAGGGACGCTTCACGCTGAATCTGCCGAAGAGCGTCCGCGTCGAACAGATCAAACTGCAGTGAGCCGGGACTGAGGACTAAGGACTGAGGACTGAGGACTGAGTTTCGTCTGCGACAGACCGACGGCTCCGCGCGCCTGACAAAGCTCACCACGGCTCATGGCGTCATCGACACGCCCGTGTTTATGCCTGTCGGTACAGCCGGTTCCGTGAAATCCCTGACGATCGAACAATTGAAATCACTCAGTCCTCGGTCCTCGTTCCTCAGTCCTGACTCACTCAGTCCTCAGTCCTCAGTCCTCAGTCCTCAAATAGTTCTCGTGAATACGTATCATTTAATGCTGCGTCCCGGCGTTGACCTCATCGAAAAGCTCGGTGGCGTCCACAAATTCATGTCGTGGGACGGCGCGGTGCTCTCCGACTCCGGCGGATTCCAGGTCTTCTCGCTCGCGTCGATTCGAAAAGTGCGCGAGGAGGGCGTCGAGTTTCGAAGTCACATCGACGGATCGCAGCACTTCCTCTCGCCCGAGACTTCGATCGACATTCAATCGCGCCTCGGCGTTGACATCGCGATGGCGTTTGATGAGTGCCCCGCCTACGGCTTGTCGCATGCCGAGGTCGAGCGGTCGGTGGAGCTGACGCATCGCTGGGCCAATCGAAGCCTGCTCGCCGCTCGCCGCTCGCCGCTCGCTTTGTTCGGCATCGTCCAGGGCGGCATCTACAAAGATCTGCGCAAGCGCAGCGTCGACGAAATCGGCGCCATGGACTTCGACGGCATTGCCCTCGGCGGCATCGCCGTCGGTGAGTCGAAGGAAGAGATGTTCGACATCGTCAACTACGCGGCGCCGATATTGCCGGCGGACAAGCCGCGGTATCTGATGGGCGTCGGCACGCCCGAGGATCTCGTCGAGGCCGTTGCGGCGGGAATCGACATGTTCGATTGCGTGATGCCGACGCGCAACGCGCGCAACGGGACGCTCTTCACGAGCGGCGGCAAGGTGCACATCAAGAACGCGAGATACGCGGGCGATGCCGCTCCGCTCGATTCCGGATGCGAGTGCCTGACGTGCCGCACGGTTTCGCGTGCGTACCTGCGGCACCTGTTCGTTTCCGGCGAGATCGCCGGGCTTGTCTACAACACGATCCATAACCTCTTTTACTACCTTGACTTGATGCGAAAGGTGCGGCAGGCTATCGCGTCCCGGACCTTCGCTGAGTTCCGCGGAGCCTTCCTGTCGCGGTCGATCCGAGAAGACGAATCATGAATACAGTTGCTCTGCTCCTTCAGGCCGGCGGCAATTCGACCGCCGCATTTCTCGTGCAGGTGCTGCCGATCGCGGCGATCTTTCTCGTTTTTTATTTTCTGGTGATCGCGCCGGCGAACAAGCAGAAGCGCAAGACGCAGGAAATGTTGAACTCGCTCAAGAAGGGCGACCGCGTCGTGACGTCCGGCGGGATTTACGGGACGGTCCAGGGTGTTGAGCCGGACGTCGTGTATCTCAAGATTGCCGACAACGTGCGCGTGAAAGTGGCCCGGTCGGCAGTTACCGGTCTGCTCGGTCCCGAGGGCGAGCAGCAATCGTGATCTGGAGGAAGTCTTGAACCGAAGTCTGTGGTGGAAAGTCATCCTGATTCTGGCGGTGCTCGTCGCGTTTGCCGCGGCGGTCGTGCCGACCAGCAAGGACCCTGAGCCGATCAAGCGCGGCCTCGACCTCAAAGGCGGCACGCATCTCGTCATGCGGGTCAACGTCGGCGACGCAACTCGCATCGAAGTCGATCAGGCGATCGAGTCGATGAAGACGCAGGCGACAAAGAACAACATTCCCGTGCCGTCGATGCGCCGCATCAACGACACGACGTTCGTGGCAGTGCCCCCCGCGGGCATCGGCACCGACGATTACGAACGGCTGGCGAAGGATTACCTGCCGTCGTTCGATGTGAGCCTGCAGCCGGACGGGTCGATGCAATTCAAGATGAAGCCGGCGGCGCAGAGCGGCATCGAGCGCGACACGATCGACCATTCCGTCGAAACGATCCGCAACCGCATTGACGCGCTCGGCGTCACCGAGCCGCTGATTGCGCCCGAAAGCGGCAACCGCATCGTCATCGAGCTTCCCGGCGTCGACGATCCGGCGCGCGTGAAGGACATCATCAAGACCACGGCACAGCTTCAGTTCCGCCTCGTCGAAGGCACGCCGGGACCCGATGTGAAGAGCACGCTCGACAGCGTCCCGGCAAACCTGAAGAACGAGGTCGACATCCTCCCGGGAAATCGCGAGGACGAGTTGGGCCGCATCGCCGGCGTCGAGTACTACGCCGTTCGGAAGACGATTCCGGTCACGGGAACCGACCTCAAAAACGCGCGCGTGCAGAAGGGGCAGGTCGGCCAGCCGAACGTCGGCTTCTCGCTGACTCCTGCCGGCGCGAAGAAATTCGGCGATCTGACCCGAGCCAATGTCGGCCGCCAGCTCGCGATCGTGCTCGACAACAAGGTCGTTTCCGCTCCGAGCATCAAGAGCGAGATCGACGATCAGGGCGTGATCGAGGGCAACTTCACCACACAGCAGGCCGCCGACCTCGCGCTCGTCCTGCGCAGCGGCTCACTGCCTGCGTCGCTGACCACGCTCGAAGAGCGCACGGTCGGACCGTCGCTCGGACGCGACTCGATCCATCAGGGCGTGCTCGCCTCGCTGATCGGCTTCGCCGCGCTCGTGCTTGCGATCCTGCTCTTCTACAAAGGCGCGGGCATCAACGCAGTCCTCGCCCTTCTCCTCAATCTCGTGATCATCCTCGGCATGATGGCGATCTTCAAAGCGACGCTCACGCTTCCGGGCATCGCCGGCATCATTCTGACGCTCGGTATGGCCGTCGACTCGAACGTGCTCGTCTTCGAACGCATCCGCGAAGAGCTGCGCGACGGCAAGACCGTGCGCGCGGCGATCGAGAACGGCTTCGCGCGCGCGTTCGGAACGATCATCGACACGCACATGACGACGATCATCTCGGCGCTCTTCCTCTTCCAGTTCGGGACCGGCCCGATCAAGGGTTTCGCGGTCACGCTGCTCATCGGTCTGTTCGCGTCGGTGTTCACGGCGTTCTTCGTCTCGCGCGTGATCTTCGACTTCTGGTACAAGCCGGAAAACCGGCCCCAGACGATCAGCATCTAATATGACGAGGACTTAACATGCAGATTTTTGTCAACACCAAATACGACTTCGTAAAGTACCGCTTCTACGCGGTCGCGTTTTCCCTGGTCTGGGTCATCGTGGGCGTCGGCTTCTACATGAAGCACGGCATCAACTGGGGCATCGACTTCTCCGGCGGCGCGGACATCGTCCTGAAGTTCCAGGGTCAGCCGCCGCTCGCCCGCCTGCGCGCCGACTTCCCGAACGCAACGATCCAGCAGTACGACAAACCCGAAGCGCACGCGATCCTGATCCGGCTTCCGGAGCTGAAGCGCGAGACCGACTATGCGGGACAGGTCGTGGCCAAACTCGATCACGACCTCAACGGCGACCATCCGGGCAAACTCGATTTGAATTTCCAGGGCCGTGACGCGCTGACCGATCTCCTCGCCTCGGCCGATCCGGATGCCAAAGGGACGCGCCCCGACGCACGCCAGTACTACGCGACGATCGCGCAGAACATCATGGCCAGGCGATCGGAGCTGGGCGTCTTCACGAACATGCAGCAGGTTCTGACGGCGCCCGGCGTGACCACCGGCGTCGCGCGCGTCGTCAACGACAAGTGCATGCTCGGCGCCTTCAATCGCTATGACCAGGAGACCGTGGGACCGCAGGTCGGCCGCGAGCTGCAGCAGAAGGCCATCTGGGCCGTCGTGCTCTCCACGCTGGCGATGGGCGTGTACCTCTGGCTGCGGTTCGATCTCATGTTCGGTGTCGCCGCGGTCGTCTGCATCATCCATGACGTCTGCGTCTCGATCGCGTTCCTCGGCATGATCAACGGCGAGCTCTCGCTCGACATCGTCGCCGCGCTGCTGCTGATCGTCGGCTACTCGATCAATGACACCGTCGTGACCTACGACCGCGTTCGCGAGAACCGCCGCAAGCTGAAGACGCGCGCGACGCTCGCCGAGCAGCTGAACCTCGCGATGAATCAGACGCTGTCGCGAACGATCCTTACGTCCGGCTCGGTCGTGATCGTTCTGATCGCCCTGATCATCTTCGGCGGCAAAGTCATTCACGAATTCGCGTGGGTGCTGCTGATCGGTGTCATCGCCGGTACGTACTCGACGGTCACGATCGTCCCCGCAGTGGCGATCGCGTGGAACAACATGACCGGACGCAAGCACGACATCTCCGGCCCCGCCGCCCGCCCAAAAGTTGAAGCGGCGGCGCGCGAAGAGACGCCGCAGCGGAAGCGAAAAGCAGTCTAACCAGGTCCCAGGCCTCAGGTCTCGGGCCTCAGGTCTCAGGCGTCAGCACAGGAACCTGTGATCGCCGCCGCCTGACGCCCGGCGCCGGACGCCTATACAATCCGCCGCCATGGCGGACCGCGACGACGCACTCGAATATCACTCCGGCGGACGGCCGGGAAAAACCGAAGTCGTTCCTACCAAACCGACAGCGACGCAGCGCGATCTGGCGCTCGCGTACACGCCCGGGGTCGCGAAACCCTGCCTCGAGATCGCGAAAAACCCGGGCGACGTCTACAAGTACACGAACAAAGGCAATCTCGTCGCCGTCATCAGCAACGGCACCGCCGTGTTAGGCCTCGGCAACATCGGACCGGCCGCGGGCAAGCCGGTGATGGAAGGCAAAGGCGTCCTCTTCAAACGTTTCGCCGACATCGATGTGTTCGATCTCGAGGTTGCGACGCGGGATACCGAGGCGTTCATCAATGCCGTGAGGGTGCTGGAGCCGACGTTCGGCGGCATCAACCTCGAGGATATCGCCGCGCCGGAATGCTTCGAGATCGAAGAACGCCTCAAGCGCGAGATGAAGATCCCGGTGTTCCACGACGATCAGCACGGTACGGCGATCATCTCCTCCGCCGCGCTCATGAATGCGCTCGAAGTCGCCGGCAAGAAAATCGAGAAGGTCAGAGTGGTCATCAGCGGTGCCGGCGCGGCGGCGATGGGCTGCCTGCGGCTGTACATCAAGCTCGGCATGCGGAAGGAAAACGTGATCCTTTCCGACAGCCACGGTGTGATTTTCAAAGGGCGCACGGTCGACATGACGCCGGCGAAGGAGCACTTCGCCGCCGACAGCAAGGCGCGCACGCTCGCCGAAGCGATGAAGGGCGCGGACGTTTTCATCGGCCTGTCGGTCGGCGGCATCGTGACGAAGGAGATGGTGCAGTCGATGGCGAAGAACCCGATCGTCTTTGCCATGGCCAATCCCGATCCGGAAATCACCTACGACGACGCGACGGCGGCACGCAGCGACGTGATCATGGCCACCGGCCGCTCCGACTACCCCAACCAGGTCAACAACGTCCTCGGATTTCCGTTCATTTTTCGCGGCGCGCTCGATTGCCGCGCCACGACGATCAACGACGAGATGAAGCTCGCCGCATCCCACGCGCTCGCGGAGCTCGCGAAGGAGGAGGTGCCCGACTCCGTTCTGCGCGCCTACGCGACGGATCGCTTCACCTTCGGCCGCGAATACCTGATCCCGAAACCGTTCGATCATCGCGTGCTGCTCAATGTGCCGCCCGCGGTCGCGAAGGCCGCCGCGGAAACGGGCGTCGCGCAGGAGCCGATCGCCGACTACGATGCGTACCGCCGCCGGCTCGAGAAGTTGTTAGGCCGCTCGCGGGGCATCATGCACGGGCTCTACGACCGGGCAAAGCGCGATCCGAAGCGCATCGTGTTTCCGGAAGGCGATCAGGAGAAGATCATCCGCGCCGCGAAGATCCTCATCGACGAGGGTCTCGCCGAGCCGATCCTGCTGGTCAAAGAGGAGGTCGCCGCGCCGATGCTGGCGAAACACAGCGTCGACCGCTCGAAGCTGACGATCATCGACATCACGAAGTCGCCGAAGAACGAGCAGTACGCGCAGCGCTTTCACCAGCTGCGGCGCCGCCGCGGAATCACGGTCACCGACGCGCGCCGCATTCTGAGCAGCCGCAATTATTTCGCAATGATGATGGTCGAAGAGGGAGACGCCGACGGCGTGATCGCGGGATTGCACGCGTACTATCCGGCGACCGTCCGCCCGGCGCTGCAGATCATCAGGACGAAACCGGGCGTGAAGAATGTCTCCGGCGCGTACCTGCTGATGTTCAAGAATCAGATGCTGGTGTTCGCCGATACCACCGTCAACATCAACCCGACGGCGGAGGATCTCGCCGAGATCGCGGCGCTGACGGCCGAGACCGCGCGGCGATTCAACATGGATCCGCGCGTGGCGATGATCTCGTTTTCGAACTTCGGATCGACGAAGTCCCCCGAATCAGACAAAGCGCAGGAGGCCGTTCGCATCCTGAACGAGCGGCATCCCGAGCTCGTCGTCGACGGCGAGATGCAGGCGGACACCGCCGTCGTCCCCTACATCGCGCACGAAGACTATCCGTGGAGCGCGATTCAGGGCGATGCGAACGTGCTGATCTTTCCGAACCTCGACGCAGCGAACGCCGCGTACAAGCTGCTGTGGCGCGTCGGAGGCGCGGAAGTCATCGGCCCGATTCTGCAGGGGCTCGCCAAGCCGGTGCACGTGCTGCAGCGCGGCGTCGACGTCAACGACATCGTCAACATGGCGGCAATCGCGGTGATCGACGCGCAGCTCGGCGAACGGCCGCTGCTCAGAAAAAAGAAATCTTAGGTCGCGATGCCGTGCGGCGCGTGCGGCTCGGGCAGAATGCAGCTGCGCACGAGCGAGCTGAGCACGTTGATGTCGAAGGGTTTCGGCAGGAACGCGCAGATGCCTTTGTCGACCGCGTTCGCGAGCTCGGCACTCCGATTCGCGGAGACGACGATGACCGGAATCGACAAGAGGTCTGGATCGCTCGAACGCTCGCGCAGGACGTCCCATCCTGAGACCATCGGCATCATCAGATCGAGGATGACGATCGCGGGATGCTCCCGGCGCATCATCTCGAGCGCTTCCCTGCCGTTCGCCGCCTCGATGAACGTGTATCCGTCGCGCCGAAGCGCCGCCATCATCATGCGTCGAATGCTCGGATCGTCATCGACGACCAGCACGCGTGTCGTAGCAAAAGGCTGTTCGGTCACTGCCGTTTGGAGCTTAACGGACGGAACTGCATGCAGTTCCAGTGCCTTACAGGAACATCGTCTGCATTTTCAGCGTTTAACGTCCTGCTCATGAAAGTCGCCGTTGCGATGTCCGGCGGGGTCGACTCCTCGACCGCCGCGTATCTGCTCAAGTCCCACGGACATGAGGTGATCGGCTTGTCGATGCAGATGTACGACAACCTCGCGAATGCGGAATCGACATACGGCGGCTGCTGCACCATCGATGACCTTGCCGATGCGCGGCGCGTCGCCTGGAAGCTCGAGATCCCGCACTTCACGCTCAATCTCGAGCAGAACTTCCACGAGAAGGTGATCGCACCGTTCGTGCGATCCTACCTCAGCGGAACGACCCCGAGCCCGTGCGTGCTCTGCAACACGCACGTGAAGTTCGACCTCTTTCACCGGAAAGCGCAGGCGATCGGAGCGGAAAAGATTGCCACCGGCCACTACGCCAGGATCACGCGCGACGCCGGCGGGCGCTGCGAGCTGCGCAAAGCGAAAGACCTCGCCAAGGACCAGTCGTACTTTCTGTTCGAGCTTTCGCAGCAGCAGCTTGCCGAGGCGCTGTTCCCGCTCGGCGATTTGACGAAGCCTGAAGTGCGCGCCATCGCGGCCGAGGCGGGGCTGCCGGTGGCGCGGAAGAAGGAGTCGTACGAGATCTGCTTCGTCCCGCAAACGGATGGATACGCATCGATCGTCGAGCGCGAATCCGGCATCGCCCGCGGCGAGGCAGCGGGTGACATCGTCGACCTCGACGGCAACGTCCTCGGCCACCACGACGGCTATTACCAGTTCACGATCGGACAGCGCCGCGGATTGCAGGCGGGCGGGAACGCGGAGCGGACGTATGTCATCGATGTGAACGCGTTCACGAAGCGCGTCACCATCGGACCGGCGTCAGCGCTCGAGCGCTCGGAGCTCATCGCCGAGCGCGTGCACTGGATCAGCGGCGATGCGCCGTCGTCGGGAATCGACGTGCAGGCGCGCGTTCGCTCGCGAGCCGCGGACGTGAGCGCCCGAGTCTCTCCCCTCCACGGCGGCCGCGCACGCGTGGAGTTCGCGCAGAAACTCCGTGCTGTCGCACCCGGTCAGGCCGTTGTCTTCTACGACGGCGACCTCTGCCTCGGCGGCGGCTGGATCAGCCGCGATTAACGGATTTCGATCGAACGGATTTTCACGTCGTGCGTCGTGCAAAACTTCGGCAGCGTGCGGACGTGAACCGGTTTGTCCGAAGTGAAAATGTAGTGGTACGCGCCGTCGCCGTACGACGAGAAGAAGCCGAGCGTTTCGATCCCGTTCGCCGCGAGCTCGGTGACGATCTGCTTCATTTCCGAGTCGTACGCGTCGTCGTTCGGCGGCTGCACGAGATCGGTGCGCAACATCGCGTACTTCTTCGCCTTCGTGAAATTCGTCAGATCGGACTCGACGTGCCAGATCTCGCTGTGATGCGCGCGCAGCGTCTTGTGCGTCGCGTCGGAAATCGGCGCCGTCTTCGTCTGCAGCTCATTCGCTAGGCCGGCCGGTAACTGAGGTGCGGCGAGTTCGGCCATCGTGCCGCGCGGCCTCAATGCGATGTGTGCGCCGTCTGCCGTGGCGATGCGCCACAGAGCCGGCGCGGCGAGCCGATGCGACTCGTAGAAATCGCGCACGGCGGCGTCGTACTGCGCGTCGATACGCTCGAATGCCGCGTGATCGCGCGGCACGTCGATGTGGACGGTCCAGTAAGCGGCGGCGGCGAACAGCAGACTCAGCATGTCCCTGAGACGCCCGGGAGGCACCAACGTTCTGGGCTAGAATCGGTACTTCAAAATAACGAGCGGGTCGAGATCGAGCATTCTCTCGACGGCACCGCGTCGCGTGCGCCGCTCGATTCGCTCTCAGGCATGGAGGACTCGTGAAAAAACTGATGATCGTCGCCGCCCTGGCTCTCTTCGCATCCCCCTCGCTCTTCGCAGCAGTCGACATGTTCATGAAAATCGACGGCGTGGCGGGCGAGTCGCAGGACCAGAATCATAAAGACTGGATCGAGCTGACGGGCTTCAACTTCGGCGTGTCGCACGGAACGATGGCGCAGACCGGAGCCGGAATGCGAGTCGGGACAAACTCCGTGACGATCCGCGCAAGAGGTGGCATGTGGCAGCCGCAGATCATGTCCGCCGTCAGCAGCGGCCGGCATTTTCAATCGGTGACCGTCGATGTCGGAACCCAGCGCTACCTTTTCAAAAACGCC
>Ga0335081_10022865_pt1 | contig 10115 bp, 11 predicted proteins | sample Lox_Sample_35_FD_206713 | JGI IMG/M metagenome (GOLD analysis project Ga0335081, IMG submission 206713) | Soil microbial communities from Loxahatchee National Wildlife Refuge, Florida, United States - Lox_Sample_3.5 | ecosystem: Environmental > Terrestrial > Soil > Wetlands | place: USA... | reverse complement strand
ACGGCGGCGGCGCGGCGGTTCACGTTGTGCTTCATGGTTCCCCTCTTGACGAATTCCACTGCGAACCGCAGCCGGTCGGATCAAGCGTCAAGCATGCTTCCACGGCGCCCGCGACGGGTATGAACGAGACCGGCGAGGCCCAATGCGAGCAGGGCCAGCGTTCCAGGTTCCGGCGCCGACTGCAGCGGAGTGACCGACAGATCGAAGGCCCAGTTGCCGGTCCGTTGTTCACCCGTGACCAGAATGAAGGTCTTGCTCGGGTCACTCACGTAATCGACTCCCGTATAGTTGGGATTGCCGGTCTCGAAGAAGCCGTCTGGTAAACCAGGACCGTTGGGCGGGTTGCCATCCTGCGAAAGTGCGACAACATAGGCACCCGCAGGCAGCACCGTGGTGAAGAAGGCATCCCAGCAGAAACCGTCGGTGGGGTCCGTCGCTCCGGCTCCCAGGCTGTTACAGTCATTGCTGCTGCCCGTTGCCACCTGCAGCACGTCTTGTGTGCCCGTCCCAAGAAACAACGAGAGGATGGGCGGGAATCCTCCGGCGGGAATCGTGTCGCCGTTGCCGTTAACGCCGCCGCCGAAAGAGAACGTGCGCGCGCTAACCTCAGATTCGACCGCCAGCGTAAAGCTCTGCGTGAATACCTCGTCGTCCGTCGTGAACGAGCCAGTGAAGGACATTATGTTGGCGCTTGTCCATGCCGGCACCAATAGCAACGCCAACGCCGTCACGCTCGTCAGCGCGGCGATACGAGAACGTGAACCAGCACGAGATGTTCTCCGGGAAATACCACGATCCGGGAATCGCTCTGGATGAATTGCCGAGGAGTTCATCACGACGAGAAGGATGGTGGGATGATCGGGCAACCGGCACCGAACCAAGCAGCGAAAAAACCAACCCCGAAGACGTCACGATGACGAAGCAAGATCCATGCTATTTGGTTAGTCGTTTGATTATTAGGAAGATTAGTTTTCGTCTACGGCAAAGTTGTAAGCATTCCTGACATGCATGAAAGGCACCATACAAGGAGGAGTTTGAGCAGAAGAAGCGCGACCTGACGAGTTGAAGCCGAAAACAGCCGGCGTGGGCTAGTCCTAAAGCGTTCCCATGAGCAGAGCAATCCGTCGAGACCGGCTGGGAGGGAATGAAGAGCTACTGGATCAGTTGGTCGGCGCGGAGAAACAGCGATTGCGGAATCGTAAAGCCAAACGCTTTCGCCGTCCGCAAGTTGATCACGAGCTCAAACTTGGTCGGCTGGTCGATTGGCAAGTCCGCAGGATTGGCACCCTCCAGAATCTTATCCACAAAATATGCGGTGCGCCGCCCGACTTCAAGCGCATTCGCGCCGTACGACATCAGACCGCCGGCCTCCACGAAATCCCGATGCCAATAGGAAGGTCAGCAACCGATACGGACGAATGACCGGAGAGGGTCGATAGCTCCAGTTCGATCCGCCGCCGGCAATGACTGCAATCTGTCGTTGCAGCCACATCAGAGGACCGCTCACGGCTCGGAAAGTCGCCTCACCGGTGCTGTTCAACTGCCGACATTCGCTGCCTCAGCCGGCGGCGCCGGGCTTGGCGATAACTTACTTTCCCATTTTTGACTCGTGGGCGTTTTGCAGCGAGCGCTTGGCCTACAGGCAAGCATTCCCGAGGGAAGCCCGATCTTTCCCATAAACGGTCATTATTGGGAATGACCTTGGTTCTCGTGGCAGCATCTTAGATACCAGGTCCAGTTCATACGCAGCTGCTGATCGGTTGATGAGGCATTCCGTTAACCACCTTTAGTCTTTCGTGCACTCGTCTCGCTACCAGTGAAACGCGACGCCGATCGCCGGTCCGTTGAAATTGACACTCTGAATATCCTTGCCCGACTTCATGTTGTAGTCGAGATAGCGCCAGGCGGCGATGATGTCGCCCCATTTGAAGGCATAGCCGATGCCTCCGATCGCCTGCCACGTGAGGTCGGAGTTGCCGGTGCCCGCGTCGACGTAATACGGGATGAACCACTCCCTATTGCCTCCGAACATCAGCCGACCGCGCACGCCGACGATCGCGTCCCAGTTGTCGATCTTGGCCTCGCTGCTTCCCTGCCTGCCAGGCAGCGGAATCGGGCCGACGTTGCCGCTTAGCTGCCAGTTGAAGTTCTCCCTGACGCTGAGCAGGCGGGCGCCGGCCAGAAGCTGCAGCCGTGCCTGCGGGTCGGAAACCGCGTCATATGTGCCGGCGATCGTCCAGATCCAGCCCTTGAGATCGAAGTGCGCGCTCGCCGAAGCATCAGCCGGAATCTGGATGCCACCGATGGAGAAGTTCTTCGTCTGCGATTTGCTGTCGCCGACATTGAGGTACATCAGGTCGTTCGTGACGCCCCACCGCCCCTTGTTCGCGTCGAAGGTCCCCATGAACGCGAACTTCAGGTGCTTGAGTATCGTGTCGGCGTCGACGGTCGCGCTGTCGCTGGCGCCGGTTTGCTGAAACGTCGTCGTGCCACTGATGTCGGGCAGGTAGACGTAGATGATCGCGTTGAACCGCCAGTCGTCGGCGGGCTGCGCCGTCGCGACGATGGGCGTGAGGAGAGCGTCAGCACAGGCAGCGATAGCTAGAAGTTTCGTGGCTTTCATCGTTCTTCCTTTTTTTTAGGCGAGCAACGGGGAGCTATTCCTCGCCGGCAACGACGCGTAGCACAGCTCAGCTTCTTCGAGGTCATAGATCGTCGCGCGCATCTGGATCGCCATCGCGACCGTGCTGATCCGCTTGTCCACCCCATCCTCGCCCAGCGTCTGAGCGCCCAGCAGACGCCCGTCCGATTTACGGAAGATGATCTTCATCGCGATCGGCTTGGCGCCCGGGCAGTAGCCAGCGTGCGAATTCGGATAGAGATAGATCTTCTCGAAATCCGTATCGCCGATCCGTTTGAGCGTCTTTTCGCTGACGCCCGTCCACGCGGCCGACGCGCCGAACAGCCCGATGATGATCGAGGTGCCCTGGCTACCTCGGAAGCGGGAATCTCGACCGGCGATCACGTCGGCGGCGATGCGGCCCGCGATGGGACAATCGACGTAGATACTTTGTTCGCGAGGGACCACGGACGAGCGAGTTAGATAGCGAGAGTACATATCGCTACATCAAGGACAAGCGGGGTTAGTCTTGTCTCCCAAGATAGGGGCTAGTAGGTGTAATGAATCACAATAACGGCAAGTCGCTCGAGTCTTGGATTTGGGACGCCGCTTTACAGACAATCGGCTGCGCCGCTCACTGATTGAGGATTGCGATCGCGTTTCGCAGCGGAGCTTGCGAGATTCGCATCACCCCTTCGAATGGCTGGTCGAACTCGATGATCATGAAGATCGTGCTCGCCACCGCTGCCGCGCAAAGCGCCCCGACGGCACGCACCGTGCCATTGCTTGGGGCCAGCATGCTCAGTGCTGCCGTGATGACCGCGATCCAGAAGACGAGCATCGCAAGCAGCGGAACCGAAAGCGCACTCGCCGACTGCTCGAAGATCAGCCATCGCGTCTGCACGAGGTCGTACACCAGCTGCAATGCACGTGCCTGCAGCGTTCGCTGCGAATCGTTCGCCGGAGTGATCGCCATGATGAGCTGCTCGAGTTGCTCGCCGCTTGATTTTGCGTCGTATCCGGCGGTCGGATTGACCACAGCGGTAGAAGGCGAGCTCATCCAGGCGTAGTCGACCTTCGCCGATAGAAAGCGGCGCAGGGTATCCCGTGCGGCTTGGCCCTGTGGGCCGAGTTGCCGCAGCGTCCTGTCGAGAAACAGAATCTTCGCGGCACCCTGCTGGATCTCCGCGTATTTCGTGTCGTACGCGTTCTTGGCAGACGCCACCAACAGGCCAAGCACGAGCGCTGCGAGAGTGACGATGCCCCCGATGCCGACCTTGATGATGTCCTTGGATTCGTCGCTGAGGTGGTGCTGCGGAATCTTGCTTCTCAGCGACGAGCCGATCCACGCGCTTGCCATGATGATCCCGAAGACCAAGACGGAAACCGCGATCGAATTCATGCAAGCGCTCCCGCTCGACGCCCGTCGCGCACAGCGCTCTCCCCGACATGTGCGTCGAACTGCTCCTCCGCGCGCGTTCGCCCGGTTGCGCCGGGTAGCCGGACGTTATGCGCAGTGAAGGGTGCGGCTCTCGATATGGCGCACGAGCGCATGGGCGACGCTAGCCGATAGAAGTTTCGATGATCCACCCAGTGGGGGATTACCAAGGTATTATTGACCTGCTCCGAGGCGAGTCGTCAAGGCGCTCGCTGCAGCCGCAGCCCATTCGTCGATCGTGCGCTGAACCAGCGACAGTGACAGAGCCTGGTTGCTCGGAAGCTCGACGCCCTTCGCCTCGCGCACGATGCGGGCCAGCACCACACCCGTGACGCTGTCGGTGATCCGCGACTCGACTGCCAGCTTGGCATCGTCGCTACCGGCACCAGCAGCCTGCGAAACGGCGTGGATGACGAAAGCGGCCGGGATTAGCTCGTAGGGCTTCAACGGCGCTCCTTCGATCCGCGCGGCGGTAATCGCGATCTCGACGCGCGCAACTCCCGGTCCCGCCTGTGAGGTCAGGTACGGGCCCGCAGCCTTGCGGGCGGCACTGCTCATGTACGTTTCGATATCCATCAAGGCGCTCATCGGCACCTTGTCGCTGCCCTGCGGCTGCGGGTAGTACGTGACGTCGCTCACGAGGAGCTTCTTGTACTTCGCACCATTGAACTCAGGGCTGACCCAGAGCCGCCGCTCGACGCCGTACGAATCCTTCTCGGTCGTCAAGGTCGAATAGTCGTCGAGGTACCCGGAATCATGGTACGCCTGTGCCAGCACGCCGCCGGCCGCGAGAAGCGTGAACGCAGCGAGAACCGCTGTCCTCGCTGGCCGCGTCATCTTATTCAGCATGATCAACTCCTTTCGTCAAACGCGAACGCGCGCCGATACGCGTCGGCCCGGGGTACGTGGCGCACGTAACCTGCTGTGTCGACGCGATCGTTGAAGCTTCACTCCGGATCCATGGCACGCTGAAATCAATGCGGCCCTGTATCGCTGGGAGTCGCAACGCGCCAGAACGGCCCGGTGATGTGTTCGAGCGGCCGAAGCGCGTCTCCCGGCTTCGCGCCGTACCGAATCAACGCGACGATGTCCGAACTTACGTCGGGATTCGAGGTGAAGTAGCTGTGGCCGAACATGTCGGTGGTGCCTGCGACCGAGACGACGTCGAACAGATTCATCCGTGTCGCGCGCTCGAGCAGGTCCGGCGACAGGGTTGAGATGTCGATCCTACCCACACGCAGCATGCTGCCGAACAGGAACTGCGACGCGGTGAGCGCCTTGTCCGTCGGCGACACGTAGAACGTCAGGCGCATGCCGGGCATCGGGAATACGCCGCGGGGTTGGGGCGATGCGCCATAGGGCAGGTCCGGATCGGACACCACGGTGAAGATCTTCGCCGCCCCCACGTCGAAGTCTAGATCGGGCGCCATCAGCACGATGTTGACGACCTTCAAACGGTCGGTCAGCGTAGTGCGCGTGATGTACGTTTCTATGTTGAGTGCAGCGAGCGCGGACACCAGCACGTCAGTACCGCGGCTGTGCGCGAGGAGGTGCACTCGCTGCACACCCGGCGTGTCGGCGATCATGCGAATCGTCTTTTTGAGATGCTCCACCGCGAACTCGCCGGACTCACGATCCTCGTTGTAGCCCATGAGGATGCCGCGGCTGCCGCCGGCCGGCCAGCTGAAGAGAACGCACGCGTATTCCCGGCCGAGGAAGTGGCACAGCTCCGACATGCTGAATGCTGCGTCCGAGAACGTGTCGTGATATCCGTGGACGAACAGTACAACTTCCTTGCGCGGCGATTCGGCAACGCGCTTCGCGAGTTCGCTCTTGAACCCGGCAGCGGCTCTTTCGTGCACATCCATGTCCCGCGGATCGCGCGTCAGACCGCCCTCTGTCCGGACAAGTCCGTACACAATGGGCGGAAACCGTCCGAGCTCCTGGGTGGCGCCGAGCTTCAGATCGAGCTTGGACGTTCGCTCGCCCATCGTCGACTGCTTCGCGAGCGAATCCCAGTCGACGCCCTCACCGATATCCACGCGGGTCACGCCGAACCCCAGCGAATGCGCGCGTTCGGCGCTGTAGGGCTCCGGATCTTGGGGGTCGCTCCGCGGTTTGCGGTCCGTTATGTAGAACAGCTCGACGTAGCTTGTCTTCTGCGCGGCAGGCACGTTGGTGAACAACGGCTCCGCCGACTTTTGGTAGATCGTCGGCGTGGGCATAAGAGGATGCGTCGTCGCGCACGCGCCAAGCAACATCGCGACGATCAGTGTTGCAGCGAGTCGTATCGTCATTTTGCACACATAAGTCTAATTTGCGTGCGGATCTGCCACTTGGCAAAGGCACGCTGCACGACGTTGAATTCGTCTGGATCTTTTCATCGGAAGGTTGCCGTGCTGAAAGAGATAGCGGGAAACGTGCACGATGCCGCGAAACGAAAAGTTCATCTCGAGCACGAGTAACAGTGCTCGGGCGACGGACAGGCTGCCGATCAGCAGGGCCAATTCACCAACTTCGCGCAGTGCTGCATCGAGCTGCCCGATCTTCGCCGCGAAGTCGCCCACCTCGTTCGCGACCCGGTCGAACTGGCCCTTCGCCTCGCCGAGCAGCAGGCTCATCGCGAGCGATGCCATCGTCACCAGCAGCCCGATGCCGGTGAGCGCGATGCTCTTGGTCTCGTCCTCCAGATGGCCGTTGGGCAGACGCTTGTGGAGGACGCCGCCCATCGCGGCGCACACCAGCATCAGGATGACGACGAGCACAGCGGTTGCGAGAGCGGACATGGCGGTCGATCAGGGCACGGCAACGACCGTGTAGAACACGCCGTTGGCGCCGTACGAGGGCTTGAACCAGGTGTTGCCGTTCAAGTAGTAGGTCGTGCCGTTCTTGTTGATCGTCATCGTGCCGGGCGGCAGCACCGCGTAGTTCATGCCCATGACCCACGTCCCGGACGCCGGTACCGCGGCCACCGGCGCAGCAGGAGGCGACGCTGCTCCAGCGCCGACTGCAACCCCGGCGTTGTAAGCCGTCGCATTCGGTCGCCCGGCATCAGGATGCGCAACTTGTCGGGTCGCTGCATCGTGACGTCGTAGCGCGTGGTGTAGACGATCGGCGGCCCGAGCTTGCTTGGATACTCGTAGCCGACGGTCGCCGTGAACGAAACGGTCTTCGCTGCGGCGATCTTCACGCTCATCGCTTGCAACAGTTCCATCGCGCGCGGCTCGACGACGAGCTTGAACTCGGGTACGACGCCGGTTTGTTTGCGTGCCCACTTCGGAGCGGCCTTCGCCTTTGCCGGAGCCGCCGCGGTATCCGGACTTTTCGCAGGCGCCGCAGCGGTGCCTGGCGTCTGTGCGGCGACGGTGATAACGACAATCACCCACAGCACCACCGCTGCTACAAGCAGCACCGGGATCGGAATCGTGCTCTGGGGCTTAGGAACGGCGATCATGGCCTACTCCACTCGAAGACGTTGCGCATTTCGTCGAGTGTCACGGAATCATTCCGCACTCGAACATCTTGTTGACGATCGGCGCGCTCACCTTGTTGAAGAAGGCCTGGCGCATCTGCGGATCCTGCCGGAGCAACTGGATCGCGCGCTGCTCCATCTCCGGCTGGCCCTGACCTGCAGCGCGCTCCTGCCAGAGCTGCTCGCACGTCGCGGTCTGATACTTCTGGATGACCTTGTCTGCGACCCGGTCCATGTCCGGGAACTGCGCGTACGCGATTTCCGCGGCCGCCGATAACCCAACTACGAGCCACATCAACTTCTTCATGAAGTGCTCCCTTGGCGATTCGGTTGAGATCGCGTGGCCCGCCCCGAGTGCGCCGCAGGCCACCACTGCTGCAACCGCTAACTCGTCTGGGGCACGTGGCTCATTGTGTTGGCGTGTCATGCGCAGCCGCCACTGCCCGCTGCATCACCTCGCGATCGGCCTGCGTCAACTGTTGCTCTCCAAGCCTGTACGTGAGCTTGTCGATCGTGCCAGTGAACTTGAATGGCAGCTTGTAGCTTTCATCGACCGGCGTCCGCGTATCCATACCGATGTCGAACGTCTCGTCCAGCGCCATGATGAAAGGGATTGTGTGCTCCATCGTCTGCTTCGAGAGCACCCTTCCGTCGACCGTGAGCACGCCGGTGCCGCCTTTGCCAAGCCCGGGCCCGTCGTACTTGAAATCGAAAACGAGCGTGTGCTTGCCGGGAGAGAGCGACTTGCCGAGCCAGTCGTCGGCGCCGACGCCGCCTTCGAAGCGATAGCGCTTGAGGTTGAGCAGGTTGTAGACGAACACCGGCTTGCCCTTCTGGAGGTAGAGGCCGTACCCGCCGAAGCGACCGCCCATCGTCGCGATCATGCCTTCCGCACCCGCCTTGGGAACCGTGATCACGGCTGTGATCGTGTAATCCTTGTTCAGGAGGCTCGGCGCATTGCCGACCGGGATGCCGACGTTTTCACCTGCGTACGTGAATTCCGTGCGCCCGGCCGTCGCGCTCGGCCGCGGGGTGAGCAGGCGCGGCAGCACCGAATTGTCGAGCGGCAGCACCTGGTATTTCGCCGCCTCGGCGAGGAATAGCGCCTGCATTTCCTTCAGCTTGTCGGGGTTCTTCGCTGCGAGATCGTTGGCTTGCGAGTAGTCGTCGGCGATGTCGTAGAGCTCCCACTTGTACTCGTTGACCGGTGGCAGCGGCTTCGTGCCGAGATCCCACGGCGGAGCGGGCGGGGTTGTACACGCATACCAGCCGTCGTGATAGATGCCCCGGTTGGCGAACATCTCGAAGTACTGCGTGACGCGCTTCGATGGCGCGTTGGCATTCGCCTTGTCGAAGGTGTACGCCATGCTGACGCCCTCGATGGGCCTTTGCCTGATCCCGTCGACCATCTCGGGCGCCTTGATGTTCGCGGCCTCGAGAATCGTCGGCACGATGTCGATCACGTGGTGAAATTGAGTGCGGATGCCGCCCGGGTCGCCGATGTGGCCCGGCCACGAAATGGCCATTCCCTGGCGCGTTCCTCCGAAGTGGGACGCTACCTGCTTCACCCATTTGAACGGCGTGTCGAAGGCCCATGCCCACGGTACCGCCATGTGCGGATACGTCTGCTCGGAGCCCCACGCCTCGTAGTAGCGCAGGTATTCGAGTTCGGGCAGCTGGAGAACGCCGTTGGCGGCCGCCATCCAGTTCGGCGTGCCCATCATCGTGCCTTCGGAACTCGTCCCGTTGTCCCCGTCGATGTAGATGATGAGCGTGTTGTCGAGCTTGCCCATGTCCTCGACCGCCTGGATCACCCGGCCGATCTCGTAATCGTTATAGGCGGTGTAGGCCGCGAAAACGTCGGCCTCTCGAATGACGATCTTCTTCTGCACCGCGGACAGCGAATCCCACTTCGGCAGCTCCGCCGGCCACGGCGTGAGCTGCGTGTTCGGTGGAATCACGCCGATACGCTTCTGGTTGGCGAAGATCTGCTCGCGCAGCTTCTCCCAGCCCTGGTCAAACAGGTGCATCTTGCTGATCCGGTCGATCCACTCCTTGGTCGGCTGGTGCGGATCGTGCGTCGCGCCGGGCACGTAATAGACGAAGAACGGTTGCTGCGGCGCGGCTGCGTCGAGCTGCTTCATGTAGCGGATCGCATCGTCCGCCATGTCGGTGACGAGGTTGTAGTCCTTCCTGCCAATCCACGGAAAGACCGGCGTGTGATCGCGGAACAGGTACGGCGTCCATTGGTCGGTCTCCCCGCCCATGAAACCGTAGAAGTACTGGAAGCCCATCCCGCTCGGCCACTGATCGAACGGCCCGGCCGCGCTGTACTGGAATGAAGGCGTGTTGTGGTTCTTGCCGAACCATGACGTGGCGTAACCGTTCTCCGCGAGGATCCGGCCGACGGTCGCGTTCTCGGGACCGATGATCGAGTCGTAGCCGGGGAAACCAGTGGCCATCTCGCCGATCTGCCCGAAACCAACCGAGTGGTGGTTGCGGCCGGTGATGATCGCTGCGCGCGTCGGCGAGGAGAGTGCGGTTGAGTGGAACTGCGTGTAGCGAAGTCCTGCTTTTGCGATGCG
>Ga0335081_10022864_pt1 | contig 10115 bp, 10 predicted proteins | sample Lox_Sample_35_FD_206713 | JGI IMG/M metagenome (GOLD analysis project Ga0335081, IMG submission 206713) | Soil microbial communities from Loxahatchee National Wildlife Refuge, Florida, United States - Lox_Sample_3.5 | ecosystem: Environmental > Terrestrial > Soil > Wetlands | place: USA... | reverse complement strand
AACCGCTTCAAGTGCATCGTGTCACACGACGGCATGTTCAACAGCGAGTCGGCCTGGGGCACGACGGAAGAGCTATGGTTCAACGAGTGGGAGTTCAAGGGCACGCCGTGGAGCAATCGCGAGATGTACCGGCGCTGGTCGCCGCACCTGTTCGCCGCCGAGTTTAAAACGCCGACCCTGGTGGTCCATGGGCAGCTCGATTACCGGCTGGACGTTTCCGAAGGCTTCCAACTCTTCACCACTCTGCAACGGCAGAAGGTCCCGTCGAAGATGCTCTACTTTCCCGACGAAGGCCACTGGGTGCTGAAGCCGCAGAACTCGCAGCTTTGGTACAAGACGGTGAACGGGTGGGTGGACCAGTGGATCGGCGGATTGAGCCATTGAGGCAATCGGTCAATTTCTCAGCTCAGCCCTGGTTCGCGGCCGAAAGGTGTGCTCCTCCCAGCAGCAATAGTCCGGAAAGAAACGCCCAGAACATCAGCGTGACCGAGATGGAGAACGGGCCATAAACCTCGGCGAAGTTCAGCCGCGGCAGCAGCAGGATGTAGAGATACTTCGACGCCTCCCAGACCAGGCCAACCACAATGGCGGTGGGCAGCACGGCGCGCGCCGGGGTCTTGCCGTTGGGCAGCACCCAGTAGATGAGGAAGAAGATGACGATGGTGGTGACCAGCGCGCAGGCCTTCATGATTACGAAGGTGGAGATGCGCAGCGGCAGGATTACTTGGCCGTGGGTCAGCCACATCAGCAGCGTTCTGTGGCCGGCGCTGAGCCCGATCGAGAGCAGCGCCAGACATCCGCAGCCGAACGCGAGCCCGAGCGACACCAGCAGGTTCCCCAGATAGCTGCGGTTGCGAGGGAATCCCCAGATCTTGTTGAGCGCCACTTCCAGCGGCACGAAGACACCGGTCGAGGTGATGAGCAGGATCGCCAGCGAGGCCACAGCGGCACGCTGCCGGGCATTGATGAGCACATTGAGGTTGCGGACGATGAACTCCTGTCCCGTTGGCAGATAGTCGCGCAGCAGGGCGACCACCACGTCGTACATGGCCTTGGAGTGGAAGACCCGGCGGATCAGGGTCAGCAGCAGCAGCATGAAGGGAAAGAACGAAAGAATGGCGTTGGCGGCCACCGAAAAGGCAAAGGTGTGGACGTCGGTGCGCATCAGGTATCCCGCGGTCAGCACCAGACGCTTGGCGAAGGATGGCGGCGGCGGCGGCGCCGTCAGTTTGGCGGGACGGGAAACAACCGCGGCGGGGTCCGTGGGCATGAATAAACAATGCTATCAGGAGTCGGCGGCGATTTCTGATTTGCCATCTGCACCAGCTCCAGGGCAGTCGCAAATGTCCCGCTGCCCATCGCCGGTCATCACCCCCCTTACTAACGAATCACCCGAAACGGCACCGGGCTGCGGTTCTCTCTTGCCAAGAGCGTAAGTTCCTGAATATGATTGCGCACGGAGCTTTCCCGCAAGGGGAACGTGGGCTGGCTTGATCAGCGCTCTGGGTTGAGTGTCTTGTACTTCGCAGTCGAACTTTACGCTGGCAGATCCGGGTTGCTGCGGGTGGCGCGTGGGTGGATGCAAACCACGTCGTCTCCGTGCAGCCCGTTTTCGTTGCGCGCAGGCTCGAAGGCAAAGCAGCAACCCCTTCTCTTCCCGCCGGACCTGGTGGATCACGCGTTATGGTGGGGCCCCCAGCCAGCCCGATGTCGGCTGGAGGGAGTGTCCGCAACCCAGGCGCTCGTCCGTTCGGGCGGCGGAGAGAATTCCATAACAGAGCTGAGGCGAAAGGAGTTTCTTTGTGAGAGAGAGGGGTACAGTGAAGTGGTTTAACGGCGCGAAAGGCTATGGCTTTATTCAACGGTCTACCGGCGAGGACGTGTTTGTCCATTTCTCCGCCATCCAGGAGAATGGATACCGCACGCTCAACGAAGGTGAGACAGTGGAGTTCGACCTGCTAAAGGGCCCCAAAGGTTTCCAGGCAGCGAACGTGACCCGCGTGTAGGTAGTTTGTTGATCGCGGAGCGTGGGGGTCCCCCCGCCCGATCCGCTTCTCGAGTGCCCCCTCCTGGCAGAGCTGGGAGGGGCTTTTTATTGAGTACCGAGTACCCAGTACCGAGTACCGAGTTTGGGCTTGCCTTCTGGTTTACTCGGAACACGCTACCCGGTCCTCGGTACTCGCAACTCGGTACTCCTCCCCAGCGCCCATTCTGCGTGCTCCGCTACAACCGGATCCGCATCCTGAGCCAGTTGCTGGAGCAGCGGCACAAAGCCGCGATCGCCGCTGTTGCCCATCGCCACCACCGCGTTGCGGCGCAGGCCGGACCGCTTGGCGCGGCGGATTGGAGAGCCGCGGAAGGCCGAGCGAAATTCATCCTCGGACAAACTCGCCAGCCAGGCCAGCGCAGGATTGAAGCGCTGCCGATGTGGCTGGAATTCGGCTGCCGGGGATGCTGGAGCTTTGCGGTTCCAGGGGCAGACGTCCTGACAGATATCACAGCCGAAGACGTGGTTCCCCATCCTCGCGCGAAGCTCTTCCGCAATCGCCCCGCGGGTTTCGATGGTGAGATAGGAGATGCAGCGGGTCGCATCCAGCTCGTGAGGAGCCACGAAGGCCTGCGTGGGACAGGCATCCAGGCAGCGGGTGCAAGAGCCGCAGCGGTCCGGGGCGGGCAAGTCAGGCATCAGTTCCAGCGAGGTCAGGATCACTCCCAGAAAAAGCCATGAGCCCAGGCGCTGATTGATGAAGCATGTATTCTTCCCAATCCATCCCACTCCGGCATAGGCGGCAAAGACGCGCTCGACCACGGGACCAGTGTCGACGTAACAGCGCGTCTCCAAACCTGGATCGGCGGCCAGTTCCCGCAGGCGAGCTTCCACGCGACGCAGTCTTTCCGCGACCACTTGGTGGTAGTCCGCCGGCCCCCAGGCATAGCGTGAGATCCATCCGCGCCCGGCATCACGGGATTCGGTCGAGCGCGGATGTGCGGTGTTGTAGTTCAGAGCGCAGACGATGACCGAGCGTGCCCAGGGAGCGACGTGCGCGAGCGAGGCGCGCTTGAGACGCCCCTGGGTATCGCGCGACTCCAGGTAGGCCATCTCGCCCGCACGGCCGCCGGCGATCCAGTCCTGGAAGAACCGCAGTTCGCGTGATTCCCCGAGCCCCGCCGGGGCGATGCCGGCTAGATCAAAGCCGGCTTCCGCCGCAGCCTGCTTGACCATGACCTCGAGTTGGCCGATAGAACGCGTCACAGGAGTACCCACCGGCTGGCGCTACGTGGCGTCAGGCGGCAGCCTGGGTGCGAGTGCGCTCGTAGCCCAGGGCCGCGTAGTACACGGCCTGGTCGAAAAACTGATTGAGCAATTGCACGATCTCCAGTTCGCCGAAGACCTCGCTGGGCCGCTCGATCGCCGCCTCCTGGTTCAGGAACTCGAACAGGTTGTCCTTCACCAGCAGGGTGGCCCAGAGCAGCTGGCTGAACAGGACACCCTGGCGGCAGCGCAGAGCGCCGATCTCTAAATAGCGCTGCTCGACGTCGGCTTCCCTCTTGCTGATCAACCACTGCCCGAGATGCTGGTAGATCTCGCGCACACGTTGCCGCAAGTCCTCGGGAGGAACCCTGTCGATATAGTTCGCGGTCTTCTCCGATTGCTGGGTCTTCTCCAGAAGGCTTGCAGCCAGGCCATCGGAGTGAGTCTCGATCAGGCGTACCAGGCGTTGCGCAGCCAGCATAAGCGGCCTCCCTCACAACCACATTGCATGAGGCTAAGCCGGGCAAGGGTGGACGGTCAACACGCTCGACTTCAGCGAGATTGCCGTCACAAGCCGTCCTACCCTGGGGCGGGCTGCACATTTGCGCCGGCGACCTCGAAGGATTACGCTTGCCTCATGAGTTGCAGGCGGTGGCTGCTCCCGCTAGGGCTGGCCTTGGCCGCCAGCACCATGGCAGCAGCCTCAAGGGGTCACATTATCAACTTTGGCGCCGCTACCCAGGTGCAATGGTTCGTGGGCAGCGCGGAGGAATCTTCGCTCCGGCTCAAAGTCCGTCCTCTGTACGTGGATGGCAAGCTGAAAGAGTTCACCACCGGCCCCACTCGCGACATCACCGACCGCTCCTTCGTGGTGCGGAAGGTCTACCGCGTCAACGACCGCTTGCCTTCCGAACCCAGGCAGACGCCGAAATGGAAGTGGCAGCGCGCGGGCTGGCTGCTGGTCGACCGTCCTACCGGCCGGGTGAGCGAGCTCCACCTGCCGGATTTCGATCCCTTCTATTCGACGGCCAGTTGGTATCGCGATTACGTGGCTTATTGCGGGCTCTCCGACGATGCCACCAAGGTGTACGCGGTGGTGGCGCAGATCGGGGTGAAGAAGCCGCTGGTGCGCAAGGAACTGGGACGCGCCCACGGCGGCGAGCTGCCCGACTCCGAGTGCGATGCCCCCACCTGGCAGCGCACTCCGGTGCGCGTGACCTTTGCGCCCAAGGATGGGCAACCGGTGACCTTTGCCATCCATCGCCAAGCGGGCGAAGCATCTCCAGAACAGGAGTCGCAGGAATGAAGTCGCTGGACGAATACCTGCAGGATGCCGAGAGCGCCCACGGCCACCTCTGCGCCGGGCAAGTGCTGGGAGTGCGCATGGCGATGCTGGGCCTGGAGCGGCTCGGGATCGAAGATCCCCAGGGCAAGGACCGCAAGCGCCTGGTCACCTTTGTGGAGATCGACCGCTGCGCCACCGACGCCGTGGCCGTGGTCACTGGATGCCGCCTGGGCAAACGGGCGCTCAAGTTTCGCGACTGGGGCAAAGTGGCGGCGACCTTCGTCGACACCGCCGGCGGCAAAGCCATCCGGGTTGCGGCCAAGGAGTCCTCCAAGGCGCTGGCCCGCTCAATGCATCCCGAGATCGCCGACAAAAACCAGCAGCAGATGCGGGCCTATCGCGAGATGCGCGAGCAAGACCTGTTCGATTGCCAATGGGTCAAGGTGGAGCTGCCGCCGGAGGAGTTTCCCGGCTACAAGGGCGAGCGCGTGGTCTGCGAGAAATGCGGCGAGGGCATCAACTTCAAGCGCGAAGTCCGGCGCCAGGGCAAGGTGCTGTGCCGGGCCTGCGCCGGGGAAAGTTACTATCAGCCCGGGTAGTCCGCGCACCGCAGCTTGTTGGTCCCCAGCAAACCCGCTTGGCCGGGGCAGCGGACCGCAGGCCGCCACCCGGCGTAACCTGCCGCGGTAGCGAAAGTAATGATGCGCCCTGGCGCAACCGTATTAAAATTCAGTTCTCCCCTGGGCGCTTTCCGATGCCCACCAAGAGCCGTGCAGCAGCAGACGGCTTATCAGTAAAAACACAGCTCTTGAACCACGGTCATGCCTGAAGACAACAACCTGGTTCCGCCAGCCGGAAGCGACGGCCCGATTTCCACCACCGAGGAGGTGCTGCGGCTGCTGCGCCAGCAATCCGCCCTCGCTAACGGCGACGACGCGCTCGACAATCCCGAGTTGCAGCAGTTGATCGGCAGGCTGTCGCAGGGACTGGAAGACGACGTCCCCGGCAGCGGAGCGCTGACGCTGGAGGAACTTGCGGGAATCGCTCCCGTAGAACCCGTCCGCGAGAACGGCGTTTGCGCTGACTGCGGTTCGCGGAACCCGGCGGGGACGCGCTTCTGCGGAATGTGCGGCCACGAACTGGGTAAGCCGTCAACCGCCGATAAGGTCGCGCGCGATGAAAGCGAGCGCGTGGCTGGCGTCGAAGGCGAGCCTCAAGCTAGCCCCGCAGCGCCTGAGTTCGCGCTCATGAGCACGCCCCAGGGTTGGAAAATAGCCTTTCTTGCGCTGCTCTGCCTCACGCTCGGGCTCGCAGTGTATCAGCAGCAGTTGTGGCGACCGTCGGTGTGGAGCAACTTCGTTTCCCTGGCCGCGCCCCCAGCTCCAACCGTACCCAAGCCCCCGACTCCAACCGTGCCCAAGGCTGCGCCGGCTCCAGCGAGGATCGTGGCGGCGCCGGGCCCGGCTTCGCCTGAGCCGTCGATGCCGAGGGTGCGCCCACAGGGCCCCACAGCCAAGCCGTGGAAGACGCCGCCGCGCGCGGCCCAGCCGCCCAGCAAGACCATCGTTAAACAGGAATCGTCGGCGTCTCCATTGCCCAGGCCGGAGCCGCGGGAAGTGCAGGAGCATGCCCCTGCAATTTCCGTGCCCGCGGCCCCCATCGAACTGCCCACCATCATCAATCCGCCTCATCCGTCGCCGGTTTTGGAGGGTGCGGTCGATTCCGCAACCAGCCCCTCTGCCGCGTTTCCCTCTTATGCTGTCGGCCCCAAACCCAAGATTTCCGGGGGCGTGGTTCCGGGAGCGCTGATTTTCAAGGTGGACCCGGAGTATCCGGCGAGCGCGCGCAGCGCCCGTCTCCAGGGTTCGGTGGTGCTGCGTGCCGTGGTCGGCACGGATGGCACGGTGCGGCAACTCCACGTCATCAGCGGCAATCCCTTACTGGTAAGTGCGGCCATGGAGGCGGTCAAGAAGTGGCGCTACCGCCCCTTCCTGCTGAACGGCAGCCCGGTCGAGGGCCAGACCACCGTCACCGTCAATTTCAAGGGACAATAGCCGCCGCTCGCTTACAGTTTTTGGCGGGCTCTGCGGATCAGGCCACGCGCCGGACCGTGCCTTTTGGTTCGTCGCCGGGAAATTCCAGCTTAGTGTAAGTGGTGTTGCGCGCAGCGGGGACTCTCCCCAGTTCGCGGATGCGTTCCTGGAAGTCCTCTGGACTCAGATACTGCCCAGCGGTAGCTCCTGCCAGTCGCGAGATGTTTTCCTCCATCAGGGTGCCGCCGTAGTCGTTTGCCCCCGCGCGCAAGCAGAGTTGCGCCACCTCGCGGTCCAGCTTGACCCAGGAAACCTGCACATTGCGGATGGAACCCGCCAGCAGCAGCCGCGCCAAGGCATGGATCTTGAGGTGTTCTGCGAGCGTCGGGCCGGGCCGGGCGAGGCCTTGCTGATACAGCAGCGTGTTCTGGTGCACGAATCCCAGGGGAACGAACTCGGTGAAGCCTCCGGTCTCGCTCTGGATATCGCGCAGCAGCCGCAGCTGCGCCAGCCAGTGGCCGGGCGTCTCGATGTGGCCGTACATCAGCGTGGACGTAGTGCGGATGCCGCACTGGTGTGCCGTGGTGATGACCTCCCGCCATTGCTCGCTGCGCAGCTTGTTGCGCGAGAGCACGAAACGCACGTCGTCGTCGAGGATTTCGGCCGCGGTGCCGGGCAGCGTGTCCAGGCCGGCATCTTTGAGCATCAGCAGGTATTCGCACAGGGACATGCCCGTCAGCTCCACGCCATAGACGATCTCCATGGGCGAAAAGGCGTGGGTATGCATGTCGGGGACGGCGGCTTTGACGGCGCGCAGGATGTCGCGATAGTAGAACTTTGGCAGCCCGTGCGGCAGGCCGCCTTGTATGCAGACTTCGCTTGCTCCCCGCGCCCGCGCCTCCAGCGTGCGCCGCCCCACTTCTTCGAGCGACAGGAAGTATGCGTCCGCTTCTCGCGGTCCGCGGCTGAAAGCGCAGAACTTGCAGCCGACGAAACAGACGTTGGTGAAGTTGATATTGCGGTTGACCACGTAAGTTACGAGGTCGCCAACGAGCTCGCGGCGCAGGCGGTCGGCAGCCAAAAGCACACCCAGCAAATCGTCCCCTTCGGCGTACGCCAGCAGGCGTTGCTGCTCGAGCGAGAGCGCGCCGCCGTCCGCCGTCTCTAACACGGTCTCCAGCGCGCGGCCCACGCCCGCGCTGAGACGCGGCGCCAGCTCCCGCCGGTCAAGATGGTGGAAGCGTTCCATCTCTGCGCGACCAAGTTGACGTGCCATGGCAGCAATAACTCTACCATGCTGGGCCAGGGCAGCTTTGCGGCTCGCGCTCATGTACATTATGGGAAAGGTGTTCTTGCGAAGCAGATGACGGCCGGGGAATTCTAAGTGATCTGTTCTACAGCCCTAGCGGAACAGATCGCGCTCCCTGGGGCGGACGATCGCACGCGCACCGCCGCGCCCGGGCTCGTAGCGGAAGCCACGGATAAGGCACGCCGGGCTCCGCGAAAGCTTGCCGCACACCAGGCCGGCCACACCAGCCAGCTCGTCAGCGACCGCTTCGAAAGATGCTCGCAATCGGTATCCATGAGGATCGCGGCGCCCGCGATAATCGCGGAACGGCTTCATCCCGGCCAGGCCGATCGCCACCTCGCATAGTCCTTCGCGCCACGGCCGCCCAAAACTGTCGGTGATGAGCACCGGCACGGACACTCTCAGCTTCTTCTTGATGGCGCGCTGGATCTCGCGGGCGGATCGGTCGGGATTGGCGGGCAGCAGCAGCGCGCACCGCCCTCCGTCCACATTGGAGACGTCGACGCCGCTGTTCGCGCACACCGACCCGTGCTGCGTCTGGGTAATCAGGACTCCGCGCTTGCGCCGCACGATGCGCTTCGCTTCTTGCCCGGCCAACTGCACCACACGCGCATCCAATCCATAGCGCGCGGCCCAGCGGCGCGCCGCCGGCGACGGCCAAACCAGGTCAAGGACAACCATGCGCGCCTCCGCCTTGGAAACGACTTTGTGCTTGATGACCAAAATGTCTCCCGGCAGGATTTTCAGCTTTTGTTGTCTGAGAGCTCGAAGCAGCGCATCGACGAGTGAGTCCCCGGGCAGGATTTCCCCCATTCCAGTAATTGGGATAGCGCGCAACTCCGTGGCTTTGTCGCTAGGCTGCGGCATCAGGATGCGGCGGCCTCGACCGGCAGCTGGCCGAGCAACCCCAGCACGGATCGCGCCAGGGCCACCTTGTCTGCATCCGATTTCATCAAGGTGCGGCCGTAGCGCACGGCGATCCCCTCGACTCGCGTGCCGGACGCGGAATCCTTCTCATCAGCGATCAGCAGGTCGAGGAAACCAGTGTAGCAGCGGGCAACGCCAGCGATCGAAACCGGCAGGCCTTGCGTCTTCATCAATTCCCCCGCCGGGCCGGAAACCGCTACTCCTCCGATGATCGGGCTGATGGCCGCCACCGGCGCTGGGGTCTGCGCGAGCGCCTCGCGGATGCCCGGCACCGCCAGAATCGGTCCGATGCTGGTGATGGGATTACTGGGCGCAAGGACGATAGCTTCCGCACGCGCAATCGCTTCCAGCACGCCCGGCGCCGGGCGCGCCCGCTCCGCATTCGCAAAACAAACTCCGTGGACGACCGGCTGATAGCGCTCGCGCACGAAGTACTCCTGAAAGCTCAGCTCGCCCCCGATCGTCAACACCCGAGTCTCGACAGGTTCATCGCTCATGGGCAGGATGCGTGTCTCGATGCCTAACTGGCGCGCGATTTCCGAGGTGACCTCGCTGAGCGTCCTGCCTTCGCCCAGCAATTCGGTACGACGCAAATGTGTGGCCAGATCGCGATCGCCGAGCTGGAACCACGCCGGGGCGCCCAACCGGCGCACCGTCTCCAGGCAATTGAATGTGTCGCCTTCCACGCCCCAGCCGCGCTCGCGGCTGAGGACACCCGCCAGCGCATAGGTGATCGAATCAAGGTCGGGAGAAACGCGCAGCCCCCACCACCTGAGATCGTCGCCGGTGTTGACGATTACCGTCAGTTCGCGCGCGGGCACCACCGCCGCCAATCCTTGCACGAACTTTGCGCCGCCGCTCCCGCCGCTGAGCACGACGATCATGCTGCCCTTGCCAGTCCCTGCTCGTCAGCCGCGGCGCGCAATCGCGCCGGCATGAGCCCCGGTCGCGCCGCAACCGTGGCGACAAACTCGGGATAGACGCACAGCCGATGTTCGAGCCGCTGCCCCGCCGCTCGGGTGCGGCGCTCCAGTTCGGCCAGATGCGGCCAAGGCGCCTCCGGGTTGATGAAGTCCGGGGTGAGCGGGGAAATCCCGCCCCAATCGTTGATGCCGGCCGAGAGCAGCACCTCGTAATCGGGCGAAGAGAGGTTGGGCGGGGCCTGCAGGTTCATGTCCTCAAGCACGAGCCGGGCTACGGCCACCGTCCGCAGCATCTCGCCGCGCGAGGGCTCCGGCCACTCGGCCATGGGGATCGCCGGTTTGACGCGGAAGTTCTGCACGATCACCTCCTGGATGTGGCCATAGC
>Ga0335081_10022863_pt1 | contig 10115 bp, 8 predicted proteins | sample Lox_Sample_35_FD_206713 | JGI IMG/M metagenome (GOLD analysis project Ga0335081, IMG submission 206713) | Soil microbial communities from Loxahatchee National Wildlife Refuge, Florida, United States - Lox_Sample_3.5 | ecosystem: Environmental > Terrestrial > Soil > Wetlands | place: USA: Florida... | reverse complement strand
CTGGCCAGCATGCTGGTTTTGGGCACCATGGTCTTCTTGAAGCAGCATCTGCTGGACCGTGAATTGCTTCACTTGCTGCAGGCGTCGCAGCATTCTTTTGAAGACTTGCGGCGGGTGCAAGCGCAGCTGGTGCAGTCCGAGAAACTGGCATCCCTGGGGCAACTGGTGGGAGGCGCGGCCCACGAATTAAATAATCCGCTGACGGCGATGCTGGGCTACTCGGAATTGCTGAGCGCCACGCCCCTGGACGGCGAACAACGATCCCTGGCGCAGAAAATCGAACACCAGATTCGCCGCACCCGGACGCTGGTTTCGAGCCTGCTGAGTTTTGCCAAGCAGGTCCCAGCCGACAAAACGTCGCTCGACATCAATGCCATGGTGCAGACCGCGGCCAAGCTGTATCCCCCGCAGTTGCGGACGGCGAACATCCAGGTCCACACCGATCTGGCCAGTAACCTTCCACGAGTGATGGGGGACTCGAACCAACTACTGCAGGTATGCCTGCACATCACCAACAACGCTCTGCATGCGATGGCGGAGACCGGCGGGTCGCTCACGGTGAGCACCCGTGCAATGAATGGAACGGTGGTCATCGAGTTTGTGGACAATGGGCCAGGCCTGCAGGAGCCGGACCGGGTGTTCGATCCCTTTTATACGACACGTCCGGTAGGGCAGGGCGCTGGGTTGGGCCTGAGCGTCTGCTATGGAATTATCCAGGAACACCAAGGGACAATCGTGTGTCAGAACCGTCCCGAAGGCGGGGCGAAATTCCGCATCGAACTGCCGGTGGCGGCAAGGGGCGATTCGTCGCCCGCCCACGCATTGTTGCCGGCGCAGACGCAGGCACGAGCCGCGGGTGTTTCCTAAGAGGCTTCGAGTTCCAGGGTGCGCTTCAACTGGCCGCAGGCGGCGTAAATGTCACGTCCGCGCGGGCGCCGGACGAACGCGGGAACCCCTGCCGCCCTTAGGATTTCCTTAAATTCTGAAACTCGCGCATCCGCGGGGGTTTGAAATGCAACTCCGGGGCCGGGATTCAAGGCGATCAGGTTGATCTTGGCGCGCAAGCCGCGAATCAACTCCACGAGTTCGCGGGCGTTTTGCTGATGGTCGTTGATTCCGTCCAGCAGAACGTACTCGAAGGTCAGCCTTTCCCGGTTTTTCAGTGGAAAGTCACGAGCGGCAGCTATCAACTGTTGCAGATTCCACTTCTGGTTGACCGGCATGAGGCGCGTCCGCAACTCGTCATTGGACGCATTGAGCGAAATTGCCAGTTTCGGGCGGATGGGTTCGGCACCAAAATCATAGATGCGGGGAACGATGCCGGCGGTGGAAACGGTCATGCGCGATTCCGCGATGCCAACGCCTTCGACCAGCAGGCGCGCGGCTTTCATGAAGTTGTCATAGTTGAGAAAAGGTTCGCCCATTCCCATAAAGACAATGTTGACGCGCGATTGTGGGGGAGAGATTCGCTGATCACTCAACACGGCACAAACCTGGCCGACGATCTCTCCCGCGGTGAGATTCCGTTTCAATCCCAGCAGGGCAGTAAGGCAAAACTGGCAATCCACGGCGCAACCGGCCTGACTGGAAACGCAAATGGTGCTGCGATTCCACATGCGAGTAGGTTCATCTGCCTCTTTGCCAGCCTCGCTGCCATCGCCGGCTTCTCCGTCGTCGCCTTCGGGCATCCAAACGGTTTCGACCGTCTGGCGGTCAGGGAATTCCATTAGGTAGCGTACGGTGCCATCGCTGGAGGCGAACTGCTTGGCGATCACCGGCAAACCGACGTCGAGCCCGCTTTGAGACAAGTGAACACGAAAATCCTGGGGGAGAGTGGAAATCTGTTCCGCCGCTCTGATTCTGTGGACGTAGACGGCTTCAAACAGTTGTCGACCCCGGTAGGCGGGCTGGCCCGATTCCTCGGCGACCCGCGTAAGCTCTTGCAGCGTAAGGCCCAATAGCGTCGTTTGTTTCGGTTCAGCCATGCATCTAAAGTAGGTTCCCTTTCGATTGTAGAGGAGTAGGAGGGTGGAAAACCCTGAGAAACGGGCATGAACACGGGGATAGCCGTCTAAGCGATTGATTCTAAATAGTTACTGCTCCACTGCTGGACCGTCCGGCGGTATGTAACAATTGATCTCTAGGGGCTGGCAACACGGCTTTTGATCGCGGTTCCCAGTTCTCGGTTGAGAAGAAGCTATGGTGAAGGAAATTCGCAACATTCATCGTGAAGTGTTGCCCAACGGGTTGACCATCATCACCGAGCAGATGCAGCACATCCGTTCGGTTTCGATCGGGATTTGGATCAAGAGCGGATCGCGCGATGAAGATCCGCAATGGAACGGGATCTCCCATTTCATCGAGCACATGGTGTTCAAGGGCACGAAGCACCGCTCGGCGGAGGACATCGCCCGCCAAGTGGATTCGATCGGGGGAAACATGGATGCATTCACCGCGAAAGAATGCATCTGCTTCAACGTCAAAGTGCTGGATGAGCATCTGCCCATCGCGCTGGACGTGCTCAGTGACCTGGTACTGAATCCGGTTTTCGCCAGCGAGGACATCGGCCGCGAACGCGGCGTGATTCTGGAAGAAATCAAGATGGATGAGGACAGTCCGGACTATCTCGTCCATGAGATTTTCACGCAAAACTTCTGGAAGGACCACCCGCTGGGAAGACCGATCCTAGGCACCAAGATGACGGTGAAGAAGTTTGAGCGGGAGCCGATGCTGGATTTTTACGCCGAGCGGTTCGCGCCCGGGAACGTGATCATCTGCGCGGCGGGGAACCTGAAGCACGAGCAGTTTGTGGAGCTGGTGGCCCGGCACTTCCAGCGCATGAAGCCGGTGAAGAACGGCTTTCACAGTCCGCAACCCGAGATTGTGCCGCGGATCATCATGCGCAACAAGAAGTCGCTGGAGCAGGTACAGATCTGTGTGGGTGTACCGTCTCATCCCATTGCCCACGAGCGACGCCATGCCTCGTACATTCTGAACACTCTGCTGGGCGGAGGGATGAGTTCGCGCCTGTTTCAGAATATCCGGGAGCGGCAAGGGTTGGCCTATGCGATCTACAGCGATCTCAACCCCTATCGAGATACGGGCTGCCTGTCGGTGTATGCCGGCACTTCACGGGAGTCAGCGGTCAAGGTGGTGGAATGCATCGTGTCCGAATTTCGCAAGTTGAAATCGGAAGCGGTCCCTGGGGAAGAACTACGCCGGGCGAAGGACCAGTTGAAAGGCAGCCTGATGTTGTCGCTGGAGTCCTCGACGGCGCGCATGTCAAACCTGGCCCGGCAGGAGATGTACTTCGATCACTTCTACAGCATGGACGAACTACTGGAGAAAATCGAAAGCGTGACTGCGGAGGACCTGCGGTCATTGGCCAATGAGTTCTTCCATACCGATTCAGTCGCGGCCACCGTGCTCGGCAATCTCAATGGATTGAAGCTGACGCGGGAACAGCTGGTCTGCTGACACCCCATTCCCGGCACCAAACCCGGCCAACAGTAGATTTGGCGAGCATTTCAGGGCATACTAGGACGACCAGGCGGGGAGATTTGCCCATGCCCATCACCCTGAAGGACGACAGCAATCTCGAAGCGCAAAGTGCTGCGCCTGCGCCCAGGAGCGAGGTGAAGCAGCGGCGCCGCATGCTGCTCGCCTTGGCAGTTCTTCTGGCCGCAGTGGTGATCGTTTTCATCAAAGACCGCGAGTTGTGGTTCTCCTCCGGCCCCGGACCCGAGTCCGAGATTAGCAATCAGAATGCGGCGCCACCCCCCCCCGGCCCGGCTCCGTCTATCCCTGCCACGGAAAGGGTCGCGGCGGCCGCTGCTCCTGCCACTCCCAAGAAACGACCAGCGCCACGGGTTTCGTCAGCGCCGGACAACCTTCCGTCTGGTGCGATGATAACGGCGACCGATCGTGCGGTACTGCCCCCGCTGGAAGTCGAAGTGGTTGCAGGCAATCAGCATCAGGCTCTGGCTCCATCCACTGGTTCAGTCAAAGTGGAGATGCAGCCTGCCACCGCTGCGGGCGCTCGGCAGGCGACTGCGCCCGCACCCAGCCCGCCGGTCAACTCGGAGGCGCAGGTAAGCCTCTCGCAGAATACGACCGCGAGAGTTACCCGCGCGGTGGAACCGAGTTATCCGCTCCTCGCCAAGCAAATGAAGGTCCAGGGGGCGGTGGTGCTGCAGGCGCTGATTGACAAGACGGGAAACATAGAGGACCTGCACGTGATCAGCGGACCGACCATCCTGGCCGCCGCCGCCAGGGAAGCGGTGAAGCAGTGGCACTTCAAACCGTACTACCAATCAGGTCAGGCGATAGAGACGGAAGCGCGCATCACGGTGAACTTTACGATCTCGACGTATTGATTGGGCGCGGGATGCGCAAAGCTCGCGATCGCAGAGATCGCTGTGGAGCCCGGCGGAGAGCGCAGAGTTGGAGCGACTTCATAAAGACGCTACAAAAATTAACAGGCGTCCCGACTCTTTCGAGTCATTGGACGCCCGGGCAGCCCTCCCCCAGAACTGCTCATCTACGACCATAAGTGCAGTGACATTTTTTGTGAATAGCCCGTCTGTGCCAGTGTGACCCACGGACGTGCTATGAGGCGGTGAAGTTTCTCCTTATGGTTGGATTTGTGAATGAGGTGGGGAGAAAGTTCTTTATCAGCGGCGAAGCAAGGCCGGGCTAGCCGGTATGGGCGGGCGTGGGAAAGGCTGGAGCCGCGGCCACTCGATTCCGTCCGGCGGCTTTGGCAGCGTAGAGGGCGGTGTCGGCGGCGCGCAACAACTGCTCGCTGTCCTGGCGCGCCCCAGCGTCGTCGCAGGCGGAAGCAACGCCAATGCTGAGAGTGACAGGCAGAGGACCGGCGCTGGTTTCGAACTTGTGTTCCGCAATGCTGCGGCGCAAGCGCTCGGCGCTGGTGATCAGGTCCGCGGGCTTGCATCCGGGAACAATGACGAGAAATTCCTCTCCCCCGTAGCGACCCACCCAATCGTAGGCGCGTACGGCCTCTGCCAAACGGCGGCCCACTTCCTTCAACACTGCGTCTCCGACTAAATGGCCATGAGTGTCATTGATTTTCTTGAAGTGATCGACGTCCGCCATCATCACTCCCAGGGGCTGACCTGATCGTTGTTGACGTTCGATTTCGTTCTTCAGAAAACCGACGATGGCGCCACGGTTCCAGAGTGAGGTGAGAGGATCGTGAGCGGACTCATATTGCAGAGTATCGTGGGCGCGGAGGAGAGCGGCTTGCAATTCGAGAATGCGCTTGCCAGCTCGAATGCGCGCGCGCAGTTCGTCGACGTCGAAGGGCTTGGTGAGGTAGTCGTCTGCGCCGGCTTCAAGGCCGGTGACTACATCCTCTTTATTGTCTTTGGCGGTCAGGAGGAGGACGTAGCAGTAAGGAGCCTGCTCGCGGGCGCGAATTTTGCGGCAGACCTCCAGCCCATCCATGCCGGGCATCATCCAGTCGAGAACCGCCAGGGGGGGCGCCGTGGGCAGCCGCAAGGCTTCCCAAGCGTCGACACCGTTCCTGACCGCAGTGACGCGATAGTCCCATTTGTGAAACCAACTTTGGAGGATGTGCAGAAAAATCGGATCGTCTTCAGCCACCAGCACGGAGTTGAGATTGGATTCCGGCCCTGCGGCATTGGGCGTGGCATGGGCCGGATCGGTGAGTGGTTTCACGTCTGTACTCCCATGGCTTGCCGCACGGCGGAGCTGAGACTTGCCATTTCTCTTTGAAGCTGTTCGAGCACCGCCGGGGCTTCCGCGAGTGCGCGGTCGCGGCCCATGGTTTCCAGTTGCTTCGCCATTTGGGAAACATTGGCAGCGCCGAGATATCCGCTTTCTCCTTTCAAACTATGGGCGGCGCGCGACACCGCCTGGGGATCGTCCTGGGCAACCGCCTGTTGCAGTTGGGTCAGAAGCTTGGGTGATTCTTCGAGGAAGATCCGGCAGATGTCCTGCAGCAATTCTTCGTCACCTTCGACACGATCGAGGGCGGCGGCTTTGTCCCACGCCGGGGTCATCAGGGGTTCCGCCGCGGCTGGGAGCTTCGCCACCAGGCCGTCCAGAATCTGCTGGATATCGCTGAAACGGACGGGCTTGGTGATGTAGCCATCCATGCCGGCGGCCAGACACTGCTCGCGATCACCTTTCATGGCATGGGCGGTCATGGCAAAGATCGGTAGATGAGTTGCGCTGCGTGTTTCGGCTTCACGAATCGCACGAGTCGCTGCCAAGCCATCCATTTCAGGCATTTGGACGTCCATGAAAACCAGATCGAAGTCGCCGTTAGTGGCGAGCGTCAGCGCTTCGCGTCCGTTAGGCGCCAGGGTGGACGAGTGACCCATCTTTTCGAGGACCCGAACGATCACGGCCTGGTTGACGGGGTTGTCCTCGGCCACGAGAATATGGAGGCGACGTGAGGACTCATGGAGGCTGTGGCGTGTAACTAGCTGGGGAGTTGTGGCTGCGTCGCTATGCTTGCCGAGGACGTCCAACAACGCGGCTAGCAGATCATCCTTGAGCACGGGCTTCAGCAGGTAGGCAGCGATTCCCAAGTCGCGGCAGCGTGCTCCCTCGCCGGGTTGTCCGGCTGAGGTCAACATGAGAATGTCAGGTCCGGCCAAGCTGGGGTCGTGCTGGACGGCGGTCACGAACTCGAAACCATCCATCTCGGGCATATAGCCATCGGTCAAAATGACGCGGAACGCTTCTCCCCGAGCCTGGGCGGCTCTGAGGGCTGCCAGGGCTTCCGCGCCACTGCCGGCAAGGGAAGGGCGCATCCCCCATTGCAGAGCCATACCATGCAGAATGCGGCGGTTGGTTTCGTTGTCATCCACGACCAGAACGGGCACATCCTTAAGCTCTGCCGGCAGGGCGGGAGATTCGGCCGTAGCTTTCGGCTCAGCCACACCGAATAGCGCAGTGAAATGAAAGGTGCTGCCCTTCCCCAGCGCGCTTTCCACCCATATTTTCCCGCCCATCATTTCCACCAGGCGTGCAGTGATGGCCAGACCCAGCCCGGTCCCCCCGTACCTGCGGGTGACGCTGGTGTCGCCTTGTGCGAATGCCTGGAAAATCACTTGTCGTATGGTTTCAGGAATGCCGATTCCGGTGTCGCTCACTTTGAAGTGCAGTTTCGCGCGCCCGTCCGCCTGCAAATGGGAGTTGATCTCCACCACAACCTGCCCGTGGTCGGTAAACTTGATGGCATTGCCCACCAGGTTGGTGAGGATTTGGCGCAGCCGGCCGGGATCGCCGGTGAGCTGGGAGGAGACCTCAGGCCCCATGTCATAGGCCAATTCGAGTCCTTTTTGGTGAGCCCGAATGGCCATGGTCTTGACGATTTCTCCGACGCACCCGGGCAGGCTGAAGTCGATGGCCTCCAGCTCGAGTTTGCCGGCTTCCACTTTCGAGAAATCGAGAATGTCGTTGATCACGCTCAACAAAGCCTCGCTGGAGGACTTGACCAGAAGCAGATAGCCGCGCTGTTCCTGGTTGAGTGGGGTGTCGAGGGTAAGTTCGGTCATACCCATGATGCCGTTGATGGGGGTGCGAATTTCATGGCTCATGTTGGCGAGAAATTCACTCTTCGCGCGGCTGGCGGACTCGGCGGCCTCCTTGGCCGCCACCAGCTGGACATTCAGGGTCATCAAGTCGGCGGTGCGGCGGGCGACTTCGTCTTCCAGAGTGTCGCGGTGGCGCTGCAGTTCCTCGTCCCGGCTTTCGATTTGCGAGAGCATTTGGTTGAAACCGGTCATGAGCTGTCCGACCTCGTCGCCACTGGCGACGGGGAGGCGCAAAGCGTAGTTTTGCTGGACAGTTGCCAACCACGGATTTATTGAGTTCCACTTGCGGGAAAACCTTGCGGGGTTGGCCCAGTACCATGTGCCCTTCGGCATCATGTGCCTGCAGGTCAACCATTTTGAGCACCTGCGGGCCGCTTATGGAAGGCAAGCCACGGACTCCATCCTGCGCGTGGTGGCAGAGACGTTGCGCAATGGTCTACGTCCCAGCGATGTGGTGGGGCATTGGGGGGAGAACCAATTTCTGGCGGTCTTGCCGAACTGTGGTGGCCGGGGTGCGGAGAAAGCCGCCGAGCGGGTGCACAAGCTGGTGGCGGGGGCAGGAATTCACTGGTGGGGCGAACACTTGTCGATCGCCACTTCCATCGGATACGCCGGTGCGGAAAGCGGGGACACCGTCGAAGGGCTGGTGGAGCGGGCGCAGCGTTCGCTGAAACCGGCGTCCGCCAACAGGACGGCAGCCGCGGGGGCCGGCGCACTGGCGGGTGGGCAAAGCGACGGGAAATAGACTTCTATGTTCGCCATTATTGGCATTGTGGTTGTCTTCGGGGCCGTGGCCGCCGGCTATCTGATGGAACACGGCAAATTGATGGTGCTGCTTCAGCCCGCGGAGTTGGTGATCATCGGAGGCGCTGCCGTAGGCACGGTGCTGATCGCCAACCCGCTGCACATTCTCAAACAGATTGTGGGAGGAATTGGCGGAGTCTTCACCGGATCAAAGTTCACCAAACAGCGTTATCTGGATTCGCTGAAAATGGTCTACGACCTTCTCAATAAGGCACGCCGCGAGGGATTGATGACCCTGGAAAACGACGTGGAAGAGCCCGGCAAGAGCCCCATCCTGTCAAAATACCCCTTCTTTCTGGAGGACCATCACAGTTGCGACTATTTTTGCGACACACTGCGCATGGCCATCAGTGGCGTGGAGGCGTTTGATCTCGACCAACTGCTGGACCTGGATCTGGAAGTCCACCACAACTCCGCCAATCTGCCGATCACTTCGCTGAGCACCATGGCCGATTCCCTGCCCGGCCTGGGCATCGTGGCCGCAGTGCTGGGAGTGGTCATCACCATGGGAGCTCTGGGGGGACCGCCGGAGGAAATTGGCCATAAGGTGGCGGCCGCACTGGTTGGGACTTTCCTGGGAATTCTGCTGTGTTACGGGCTGGTGGGGCCGATTGCTTCCAGCATGGGCAAGATCGCCGAGGAAGAGGGAGCTTATTTGCATGTGTTGCGGGTGCTGATGATTTCCTTCCTCAAAGGTTCGCCGCCGATTATGGCGGTGGAATTTGCGCGGCGGGCGATCCCCGGGCATGTGCGTCCGTCGTTCAAAGAAGTCGAGACCTTGTGCCGCCACGGCGGGGAAGCGGCTCCGGCCACGCCGGAAGCCGAGGCGGCGGCAGCGGCGTCGGCTTAAGAAAGGGTGCCATGGAAGGCGCGCGTCCCATCATCATCGTCAAGAAGCGAGGTGGACACGGGGGCCATCACGGCGGCGCCTGGAAAGTCGCCTACGCGGATTTCGTCACGGCGATGATGGCGCTGTTCATCGTGCTATGGCTCTTGAACACCAGCAAGAAGATTCAGGAGGCAGTGGGCGGATATTTCCGCGATCCGATGGGCTCGGCGAAAAATCCTGGCACCAATCTGACCGGAGCCGGAGTAAGCTTGCCCATTTCCAAAGACGACATGCCCAAGCTGAAGGAGGAACTGGAGAAGCGCATTCGACAGATGGCCAACTTCGACAAACTCAAGAACCAGATCGATATTACGGTGACGCCAGAAGGGTTGCGCATCGAGCTGATTGAAACGGAAAAGGGGACGTTCTTCAATCTGGGCAGTGCCGAGCCGACGGACAACGGGAAGCAACTGCTATCCTTGCTAGCAAGCGAGTTGGGCAAGCTTCCCAACCAAATCTCCATCGAGGGCCATACTGATGCCAAACCCTATACTGGCGAGGGCGAGTACAGCAATTGGGAGCTTTCGGCGGACCGGGCCAACGCCGCACGGCGCTTGATGCAGCAAAGCGGCCTGGGGGGAAGTCAGGTGTCGCAGGTTCGCGGCTATGCCGACCAGATGCTGCGCAAAATTGACGATCCGCTTGACCCATCCAACCGGCGAATTTCCGTGATTGTGCAGAACCTGGAGGCGAAGCCGGAAGACGCGGAGAAGGCCACGGGGCCCGCGAAGGCAAGCGGGCCGCCGGGCGAGTCCCCAAAAGATGAAGATGTCCCGAAACACGAATAGGCGGGGTGAACTGCGGTCAGGTCGTAACTGCCGGGGACACTGCTC
>Ga0335081_10022861_pt1 | contig 10116 bp, 9 predicted proteins | sample Lox_Sample_35_FD_206713 | JGI IMG/M metagenome (GOLD analysis project Ga0335081, IMG submission 206713) | Soil microbial communities from Loxahatchee National Wildlife Refuge, Florida, United States - Lox_Sample_3.5 | ecosystem: Environmental > Terrestrial > Soil > Wetlands | place: USA: Florida... | reverse complement strand
CCTCCTCGCCCCGCCCAGCCCTTTGTCCCGCCTCCTCGCCCGCTTCCTCGCCCCGCCTCCTTGCCCCGCCCAGCCCTTTGTCCCGTCAGCCTCACGCACCCCGCCACCCCCACGCGCAAGCCCGCCATCCGCCCGCGCCCGCCCGGAAACAGCATCGACGGACCATCGATGTCGCCAGGGCAGCAGCGATGGTCCATCCATGTCGTTTGCCCCGCGTTACGCGACCCTCAATAGCGGGGTTTTGGCCGCGATGATCATCTCTGGTCGGCGCGGGTCAGGACAAAAGCCACATTTCTGGCTAGGAGACCTCGGCGACGTCATCAGGAGCTATCGGTGGCGGGCGAAATCACCGCTGGCTTGTTCTTGAACGTTCGTTCGTGTATTGTGACCTCATGCCGCGCCCGCGAGAGTTCGAGCCCGATGAGGTCCTGGACTCCGCCATGCGGCAGTTCTGGGAGCGGGGATACCGGGCCACTTCGGTGGATGACCTGGTCCGGGCGACCGGCGTCAAGCCGGGCAGCCTGTACACGGCGTTCCCCGGCGGCAAGCGGGCCCTGTTCTTGGGTTCACTGGACCGGTACTCCAAGCTGATCGTGCCGCAGAAGCTCGGCGATCTCGAGCATCCGGGGGCGTCGGTCGCGCATGTCCGGGCCTATTTCGACGGGCTGGTGTGCGATCTGCTCAGCCCGGAGGGGCGGCAGGGCTGCCTGCTGGTCAACAGCGCCATCGAGAACGCCGCCACCGATCCCGAGGTGGCGGCGGTGGTGCGTGGGCACATGGCGCGGCTTGAGCACTGTTTCACTGCCGCGCTGCGCACCGCCATCCGCCGGGGCGAGATCCCGGCCGACGTCGATCCGGCGGCCCGGGCCAGGGGGCTGGTGGCTAGCGGCATGGGCCTGATGGTCGTCGGCAAGGCCAATCCGAACGAGGAGGTGCTGCGAGCCATCGTCGACAATGCCTTCACCGGCCTCAACTAAGACTTTCTGACCAGCTGAAAGCCTTCTGACCTGGCCGCCGCCCGGCGGCCTTCCTTTCGCGCCAATAGATGAACGATCACTCAAGAAAAGAGCCGTGCCATGAAGGCCATCGTCATCACCGCCTACGGCGGCCCGGAGGTGCTGTCAGTCACCGAACTGCCCGATCCGGAACCCGGTCCGGGCGAGGTGCTGATCCGGGTCCGGGCGTTCGGGCTCAACCACGCCGAGAGCTATATGCGCAGCGGGGCCTTCGGCGAGGTTGCCCAGGTCACGGGCATCGAATGTGCCGGGACGGTCGCGGCAGACCCCAGCGGGCAGCTGGCCGCGGGAACCGCCGTCGTGGCGATCCTCGGCGGCATGGGCCGGACCCGCAACGGCAGCTACGCCGAGCTGGTCACGGTGCCTGCCGGCAATGTGGTCCCGGTCGGCACCTCGCTGTCCTGGACCGACCTGGTCGCGCTGCCCGAGGTGTACGCCACCGCGTGGGCCGGGCTGCATCAGAACCTGGGCCTGCGGCCCGGGCAGACGGTACTGGTCCGCGGCGCCACGTCGGCACTGGGGCAGGCGGCGGTGAACGTCGCGGCCGAGTACGGCGCGGTGGTGATCGCGACGAGCCGCCGCGCGGACCGGGCGGCGGCCATGCTGCGCGGCCTGGGCGCCGCCGAAGTCCTGACCGACGACGGGCAACTGGCGGACCAGGTCCGGAAGCTCGGCCTCACGGTGGACGGCGCCTTCGACCTGGTCGGTAACAGTGTCCTGCGGGATTCGCTGCAGATCGTGCGGCCGCGTGGCCGAGTCTGCCAGCTCGGCTTCCTCGGCGGCCTGGCGCCGGTGGCCGATTTCAACCCGATCGCCGACCTGCCCACCAGCGTCCAGCTGAGTTTCTACGGCAGCGCCTTCGTGCTCGGTACCGAGGCTTTCCCGCTGACGGAGATCCCGCTCGCGGAGATGATCGCCAAGGCCGAGGCTGGCCGGTACCGGGCCAAGCCGGTACGGGTGTTCGGCTTCGATCAGATCGTCCAGGCGCACCGCGCCATGGAGGAGGGCACCGCCGGCGGAAAGATGGTCGTCGCGGTCAGCTGAATGCGGCCGGGCCGTCACCGAAGGCGGCGACGGTGACGGCAGCCGCGCGGCGTCGCCGAGGCCGGGCACCTGCCGCAGATCGAGCAGCCCGCCGCGACGTTCGGCGCGCTCGACGCCTATATCAACAAGAACGTCAGCCGGTGACCGAGCCAGGCCGGCAGCCTGATGCCGGGCACGAGCCCGTCCCCCAGCGTCCCGCGGTCTTCATCGAGACATCAGCTGCGCGCAAGCGTGTGTCCAGCATGCCGCCGGCCCAGGCCGGAACGATGTGGATGCCAGGCGGGGAAGGGACACGATGGCGCGGCCGAAAAAGAGCAAGAAGAGCCATCGACGCGGGACGCCCGCGGCTCGAACGGCTCAGCCGCCGGCCCGGCGCGGCGGCGGTCAGCCCGCACCGCCGCCGGCGCCGGCCGCCGTGCCGCCCGGTCTGCGTCCAGCCAGGACCTTCGGCCCTGGTCTGGTCCTTGAGGCGAACCAGCACGCGACGCTGAGCGCCCCGCCCGGCCTGGTCCCGGTCGGGGCGCGTGACAAGCCCGGTGGGGCGCGTGACAAGCCCGCCGGGGCGCGTGACAAGTCGGCCGGCGCGGAGCCAGGGACGCCGGCCGCTCAGGCGCCGGACGGGCTGCCCGGATGGGCCGCGAGAGCCGTCGAGGAACTGCTGACCGTGACCTACTGGCTCGACCCCGGCGTCACCGGCCAGCCGTTCGACGCCACCATTCGCTTTTCCGGCCACCGGACCGGGGTGACCGGGAAACCTCAGCTCCGCGACACCTTCTGGCAGGAGGAAACCGTCGAGGGGATCGTTCCTGGCAGCGGGCCGGTGGCGATCACCGCCGAGGTCCGCGGCATCAACCCCGGGACCTGGAGCGTGACCGCGCGGCCGGTCGCGCGGGCGGGGCGGTCCCAGCCGCCCGCTGGCCGGAACGCGGCGGGCGCGGGCCGGGTGCCATGGCCGCGGCGGGTGATGATCCCGGCTGGCTCCCCGGCGACGGTCCGTACCACCTCGCTGCTGCGCTCCAAAGTCCCCGGGATCATCCGGTTCGCCTATGCGAGCCTGGTCTCCCTCGGCGTGCTGGCCGGGCTGAGCCTGGAAGCGCTGCTCCTGGCCGACGGCCATTACCCGGTGTCGGGTCCCCTGGTATTCTCGGCGGCCGCGGTACCGGCGGGCGTGATCGGCGGGAAGGCCTGGTATATCGCGGCGGAGCGCGGCCGGAAGCTCGACGGCTGGTGCATTCAGGGCTTCGTGGCCGGCGCCGCCGCAGCCGTCGTCGCGGCGGCGGCCTGGGCGCGTCCCGGCGTCCCGCCCGGGGTCTTCCTGAGCGCGACCGCGGCCGCCCTGCTGATCGGCATGGCCATCGGCCGGCCCGGATGCTTCTGGGCCGGCTGCTGTACTGGCCGGCCGGCCGCGTCCCGACGGGGAATCTGGTCATCGGATCGCCGCGTCGGCTGCCGGCGTGAGCCCGCGCAACTGCTCGAGGCGCTCGCTTCGCTGATCCTCGGGGTCGTGGTGCTCTCCGCCGGGCTGTCGCGATCCGGGCCCGCTGCCGCCGCCGGACTGGCTGGTTACACGCTGAGCCGGCAGTTCATTCTCAGCCTCCGGGCGGATCCGCCGAGGCACTGGCGGTACGGGCGCCCGGCGACCGTCACGGTCGCGGCCCTCGTGCTGATCGCGAGCGCCGTCCTGCTCGCGCGGGCCTAGCGCCGGGCCGCCGCCCGGATTGAGTGCAGTACTGGTCGTCATGGCAGCACGGATTGCCCACAAATCAGCGCTCAGCGCCCCGGGAGCGCCCGCCTAGCGGGCGCATCCAGGTGGCGGGCTGCGGAGCGGGCCCTCCCGGTTAGGCTCGCCTGGTGAGGGACTTGCCGGTGCTGCTTGACCGGCTCGAGCAGGCGGCCGGGCCTGCTGACCCGGTGCCGTCGGCGGACGGCTGGGAACTGGTGCTGGCCGAGAACGTGGCCTACCTGGTCGACGACCGGCGCCGCTGGCAGGCGCTCGGAAACCTCAGGCACGTTGTCGGGCTGGCGCCCGGGCAGATCCTGGCCGCGTCGAGCGAGACGCTACGCGGCCTGGTGGCCGGTGCCCGGCCTGCGGAGCGGGCCGAACGACTGCGCCGGTGCGCCGAACTGGCCGTCGCCGGGGCACCCTGGCGCCGGTACCCGGGCATCGGCCAGCCGGGCGCCGACCGCATCGACCTGTTCACTGGGTTCCGGGCCGTGCTCGCCCTGGACGCCAACGCGCTGCGGGTGCTGACACGGCTGGGCTACGGCGAGCCGGGCAGCTCCTACGCCGTGAGCTACCGGCGCGCGCCCAGGCCGCGGCGAGCGCGCGGCTGCCCGCCACGATGCCCGCGCTCCAGCGGGCCTCCCAGCTGCTCCGCCGGCACGGCCAGACCGTATGCCGGCGCCGCGACCCGGCCTGCCACGACTGCGTCCTAGCCGAAGACTGCCCCAGCGCCGGCCACCCGCCGCCCCTCTACTAGCCGGGCTGACCGGGATAGCCGAACGCCGGTTGATGACAAGCCCGCTTGACACGACCCAGCCTGTAAAGTTAACTTGTCTGTGACAAGCACGCTTGACATAAGGGGGCATCGTCATGAAGTCATGGAAACGCTGGCTGTTCCTCATTTCCGGGCTCGCCGCGGGATTCATGGCGGTGGCCGTGGCCGCGCTGGCGATCAGGCAGAACAGCTGGGCGCCGGTCGTCGATATGGGCTGGCTGCCCGCGGTGATCGTCGCGAGCGGATCTGGTTCCCGCCGCTGCTGCTGGCCGCGCCGCCGCACCCCGGCCCGGTGAGCCGCCCCGTAGGCGATGAAGAATAAGGTGCGCGAACTGCGGATGCAGAAGAACCTGGCCCAAGGGCAGCTGGCGGAGGCGATGGGGGTGTCGCGCCAGACCATCAATTCCATCGAGAACGAGCGCTACATCCCCTCCCTCCCGCTGGCGATCTCGCTCGCCCGTTTCTTCGGCACCACGGTCGAGGAGATGTTCGATGAACAAGGACTGTAACCGCGGGGTCTTCCGGTCCAGGTGGTTCCTGCCGTCGTTCTCGCTCGCCCTCGGCTTGGTCGTGCTGGCGGTGAGCTGGCTGGGCGGGAACCCGGGCGAGGGTGTGATCTCGCTGGCCGTCATGGCCGGGTTCGGCCTGTTCGTCCTGTTCGCGGGGCGCAGCGAGACCATCCGCGGCCTGCGCGGCGACGGCCGCGACGAGCGCTTCGCGAAGATCGACACGCAGGCGACCGCGGTCGCCGGGCTGGCCGTGCTCATCGCCCTGATCGTGGCCTGGCTGGTCGCGACGGCCCGGGGCCAGAGCGGGAACCCGTACGACTGGCTCCTGGCCATCGGCGGCCTGGCCTACCTGGTTGCTGTCGCGTACTTCCGCTGGCGGGGCTGACCGGCGGAAACCAGAAGATCATTAATACCGAACGGACCGGGTGTTCCGCCCGGCCGTCACCTCTCGTGCAGGGTGGCGACATTCTGCTCGATGTGGTCGGTCCAGTGATATGCCAGGTCCGTGCCATGGCGCGTGAACGTCACCGTGCCGGCCACGCACGCCGGGGTCTGGGGCTCGCTGAAGGTGAGCACCGTCGCCGTCGCCCCGGTCAGCGTAAGGGTGTTGACACAGTCCTGGTTGATCTCGTGGGCGGTCCGCGCCCCGGCCGTGAACGTGAACGCGATGCTGTTCGTCATGCTGATGCCCGGTGCCGCGAGGGCGGACATGGTCGCCATGCCTGTCCAGGTGCCGGCGAACGAGGCCGGGATCGTCACCCCCGTCGCCGCCGCCGTCTGCGTCGCCGCCGTTGTCGCGCTCGCCGAGTTGCCGACCTGGGCGGCCGCCGAGCTGCTGCCCGCGCTGGCCGGGGGATGGGGGGGTGATCCCCGGGTGAGCAGCACGATGCCGAGGACGACGAGGACGGCCACCGCGGCGGCCCCGGCCCAAAGACCGCGGAGAGCCCAGACCCCGGTGGCCAGGCCGCGCCGCGGCCGCGGGGCCGCCCGGCCGGGCCGGGAAAGCGTGGTCGGCTCGGCTCCCGGCCGCCCGGAGCCTGTGGTCCGCCCGAGCGGCGCCATCGGGCCGGTGTACGGCACCGAGTCGGCGAGCGGTATCGAGTCGGCCAGCGGCGCTGGGGCCGCGGGAGCGGCCGCGGCTTGCTGCGCCGACGGGTCCACCAGGCGGAGCAGGAGATCACGAGCGCTCGGCCGCCGGCCAGGATCCTTGTCCAGGCACTCCCCGACGATTGGCCGCAGCGACGGCGGCACGCCGCTCAGGTCCGGCTCCTCGTACATGATGCGGTGCATGACCGCGGGCACGCTGTCGGCGCCGAACGCCAGCCGGCCGGTGGCGGCGTAGACGATGGTCACGGCCCAGGCGAAGATGTCGACGGCGCTGGTCGGCCGCGCGCCGGCCAGCTGCTCGGGGGCCACGTAGGACGGGGTTCCGATGAGCCCGCTGGTGATCGTGGCCGCGTCGGTGAGCCGGGCGATGCCGAAATCGACCACGCGGGGGCCGTCCGGGCCGAGCAGCACGTTGGCCGGCTTGAAGTCGCGGTGCACGACCCCCGCGCCGTGGATCGCGGTCAGCGCGGTGACCGTCCCGACCGCGAGCCGCCGCAGGTCGCCCTCGGACAGCGGCCCGCGGGCCGCCACGCGTTCCTCCAGGGACGGACCGTCGATGAACTCGCTGACGACGAAGCGCCGGTCACCCTCCGCCGACGCCTCGATGACGCCGGCCGTGACGAACGGCTGCACCTGGTGGATAGCGTCGAGTTCGCGGGCCAGCCGCTCGAGGACGTTGGCGTCGACGGTCGACCGCAGCACCTTAACGGCGACCCGCTCTTCCCCCGGGCCCGGGCCGCGGCCGAGGTAGACGACACCCTGGCCGCCCTCGCCGAGCCGTCCGAGGAGCTCGAAACGGCCCAGGCGCAGCGGATCGCCAGGCTCCAGCGGTTTGGGCGGCATGACTTCTCCGGGATGGCTCGGTAGCTACGACAACGCTGCCGTAATTCAGGTGGCCCCGCAACGCGGACGCTGGATCCCGTGTCAGGTCCCGGACAGCCCACTCCTCACCCCGGGCAATTCCGCGATGCTAATAGCGGGTACCTGCCCCGGCTGCCGACAAGGAGGATCCCCGACATGATGTAGATTGCGCTCACTACCTGGATGGCCGCAGGTGCGACGAAGGCGCGGTACCTCTGCGGGAGGCGGCGGCCCGGTGCGGGCAGGGCGGCTTTGTCTGGCTGGGCCTGTTCGAGCCGGACGAAGAGGAGCTGGCGCAGGTCCGGGACACCTTCGGGCTGCATGAGCCGGCGGTCGAGGATGCGCTGAACATTCACATGTGGCCGAAGATCGAGCGCTACGACCAGGATGTGCAGCTGATCATATTGCGCACGGCACGCTACGACGACGACGCGGAGGAAGTCGAGTTCGGCGAGATCAGCGTCTTTCTCTCGCCGACCTTCGTGATCGCGGTGCGGCAGGGGGTGGCGAGTGACCTGCGTGGCGCCAGGCACCGACTAGAGCGGCGGCCTGAACTGCTGGCGGTGGGTAGCGCATCCGCACTCTGGGCGATCATGGATCAGGTGGTGGACGGGTACGCTCCGGTCGTCGCCGGGCTCGAGCACGACATCGACCAGATCGAGGCCACCGTGTTCTCCGGTGCCGTCGCGCCGACCGAGCGCATCTACTCGCTGCGCGGCGAGGCCACCGACTTCTACCGCGCCGTTCCCCCGCTGCTCGCCGTGAGCGCCGGACGCGCGCGAGCGCCGCTGCCGGGCGTCCCGGCCGCTGATCCGGCACCCTTATCCCGAGCTGGTTCGAGTCACCGACCAGGTGAGATGGGGGGGATGGACCCGGGCACAGATCGGGTTCCCCCTGGCGTCGGTGAGCCGGATCCGGGCGATGAGCTTGTGGCCCGGCTGCAGGGCCTGCTCGATGAGGCCGGGGTCGACGTCGACGAGGCGGAGCTTGGCCCCGCGGAACAGGCGCAGCGTTCCGTCGCCCGGCACCTCGCCCCAGGCGAGCCCGAGGCTGCGGTCATCGCGCACGCCGCCGACGAACGGCCCGGCGAAGTCGAAGCCGTCGTCGTCCCGCCTGACCGTGACCGGCATCTCCCAGCGGGCCGCGGGCGCGTCCCCGGGCACCGGCTCGATGGCCAGCCCCGGCTTGCCCGGTACGGCCAGCGCGGGCCGGTCCGTGCCGCGGCCGCCCAGCGCGACGTGGACGTTCTGGTGGCCCGGCCCGTCCGGCTCCGGGCGGCAGGTGCGGCCGGGTAGCTCGTAGCCCTCGATCACGACGGTCATCGTCCCGACTACGGCGCCCGGCCGCCGGGCCGGACGGCGGGGCGCGGGCGGCGCCGTGTTCTCCTCGTAGGCGCGCCGCATCCAATCGCGGACCTCGTCGTCGACATCATCGGGCGAGGTCAGCGCGATCCGCACGGTGGCGCCGCCGCCGCCCATGTTCCTGGCCGCCTGCGGGCGGCCGCCTGGTTCGGTGCTCTCCAGCCGCAGGCCCAGGTCCACCCGGTTCCTGGTGGTCGCCTGCACCACGGCGAACGTGCGGCGCGGCGAGACCAGGGACACGATGGTCTTGCGGGCCTGCACCGTCACCGGGCCGAGCGTCGGCAGGACGGCCAGCGCGGCGTCCAGGACCGGCCGCAACTGCGGCCGGTCGGCGTACTGGCCCCCGATCAGCTGATCCGCGTCGGCGGTGAGGAAGCCGGGGTAGCCGAAGCGCTCCCAGACCAGCAGCGCCTGGGCGTAGCCGGTGACCCCCTGCCCGGCCAGCCACGCCCGCAGCGCGTGCTCATCATCGATCCCGGCCGCGGCGATGCGCTGGTTCCAGGCGGCGACATCCGCGCCGGTGCGGGAGAGCAGCAGCGCGGCCGACCACTCCCGCGTCTCGCGCCACGACCGTACCGGGGTCGGCGAGGCCTCGTCGGCGGGTAGGGCCTCGTCGCCGGGTGGCTGGCGCCGTTCCGACCTCATGACCTCGTCCTTGAGCCGGGGCCAGCTCGCGAAGCCGTATTCGCGGGCCAAGGCGAGCTGGGCGGCCGATAGCGTGATCTTCCCCGAGACCAGCTGCACACGCCGCAGGGCTGCGGGGTCGCCACCCGCGGCGGCGCGATGCAGCTCGCGAGCTTGACGACGGAGCTGGGCCAGATCAGGGCGATCAGGAAGCTGGGACATGACGCGTCTCTCCCTCAGAGCCAGGGTCCGCGTTCCTGACTCGCTAAGAGACGGGCCTTGCTGTCCGGCAAGAAAACTCGCACAGGCGGAGGTGGCCTCAGTCCTGCCCGCGGACCCGGCGGCGCCCTCCCGCACCGGTTCCAACTTACTGCGCGGCGGCGAGCAGATCGAGGAGGAACGAGCATGCGGCGCCCGTAAGAAGATAACCCGCAGGGTTCCCAGGCCGGGCGCGGGCACCACGCGCCCCTGGCGTCACAGCGCCCGCCGACGCGGATCCGGGCCAGCCCGGCGGGGCTGGCGGGGCGCGTGAGACTGGCGGGACATCTGGGACGGACAAGCCCCGATCGTGAGCAGGAGGACCCGGTGGCCGGTCACATTGACGCGTTAATACCGACGCGTCCACCCGAACGGGCCGGGAATCACCGCCCCGTTGATCTCGGTTTCCGCAAAGAGGAGGCAACCTGGATGACCGGCCCCAGCATCGACACCGCCAGGCCGAAAGTGGCCCGGGTCTACGATTACCTGCTCGGCGGCATTGAGTCGTACGCCGCTGACCGCGAGCTGGCCGCCGGCCTGCTGCGGATCTGTCCCTCACTGGGCATCGCGGCCCTGGAGAACCGGTACTTCCTCGCCCGCGCCGTCACCTGGGCGGCGGGGCAGGGCGTGACCCAGTTCGTCGACCTCGGCGCCGGGGCGCCGGTGCACAGGGCCGGGGCCGGGGTGCTCGAAGACATCCACGTGACGGCCAGGGCGGCCAGCCCGTCGGCACGCGTGGCCTACGTCGATGACGATCCCGTCGTCCTGGCACGCTCCCGGGCGTTCCGGGCCCCCGCCCGGGGTGTCGCAGTCACCGCGGCGGACCTGACCGACCCCC
>Ga0335081_10022860_pt1 | contig 10116 bp, 11 predicted proteins | sample Lox_Sample_35_FD_206713 | JGI IMG/M metagenome (GOLD analysis project Ga0335081, IMG submission 206713) | Soil microbial communities from Loxahatchee National Wildlife Refuge, Florida, United States - Lox_Sample_3.5 | ecosystem: Environmental > Terrestrial > Soil > Wetlands | place: USA... | reverse complement strand
TTCGTACAGGTCGTGCAGGGGCCGCGCAACAAGCCGGTGCCGCAGATGCTGAACAACGTCATCTCGCTCCCCGTCGGCGAAGGCTCGGTCACCCTGTCGGAGAAGCAGGTGCTGATCATGGCGGTGACGGCGTTGCTGCTCGTCGCCTTCTGGCTCGTGGTGAAGAAGACGCGGCTCGGGCGTGCGCAGCGCGCCTGCGAGCAGGACCGCCGCATGGCGGCCCTCCTCGGCGTCGACGTCAATCAGACCGTGTCGATGACCTTCGTCATCGGGGGGGCCTTGGCCGCCGTCGCCGGCCTCATGTTCATGGTCTACTACGGGGTGGTGAACTTCGCCGACGGCTTCACGCCCGGCGTCAAGGCCTTCACCGCCGCGGTGCTCGGCGGCATCGGCTCGCTGCCCGGCGCCGTGCTCGGCGGCATCCTCATCGGGCTCATCGAGACGCTGTGGTCGGCCTACTTCTCCATCGACTACAAGGACGTCGCCGCCTTCTCCATTCTCGCCATCACCCTGATCTTCATGCCCTCCGGCATTCTAGGGCGGCCCGACGTCGAGAAGGTCTAACGCATGAGCGCGGGCGGCCAGGGCGAGCTGCCGCCCCGAACAGTTTCGATGCGCGAGGCGGCAAGGGACGCCGCTCGCTGGGCCCTCGTCGCGTTCGGCCTCTGCTTCCCCATCGTTCTGCTGCGCACCGACCAGGACCTCTCGAACCGCATCGTCCTCCACGCGCGGCCCTGGCTCACGCTTGCGCTGGTGCTCGCGGTCTTCGCGGCGAGATTCCTGTGGCTGCTCGTTCCCCACGTCCGCCGCCCGCGTCCCCTACGCTTCCCGCGCCTCGACCTTAAGCACCACGGCGCCCGCTGGTTTCCCTGGGTGGGCCTCGCGGCGCTGTTCCTGTTCCCGTTCCTGTCGCTCGCCCTCGCCGGCCCATCGGGCGCGGTCAAGTGGGTCGACAATTTCGGCGTGCAGATCCTGATCTACGTTATGCTCGCCTGGGGGCTCAACATCGTCGTCGGGCTCGCGGGCCTATTGGACCTCGGCTACGTCGCCTTCTACGCGGTCGGCGCCTACACCTACGCCATCATCGCCGCCTATGTGATCCCGGCGACCGTGCCGGTGCTGGGGCCGTGGGCGTTTTGGATCTGCTTGCCCGTCGCCGGCCTGCTGGCGGCGCTGTGGGGCGTTATCCTGGGCTTTCCGGTCCTGCGCCTGCGCGGCGACTATCTCGCCATCGTCACGCTCGCCTTTGGTGAGATCATCAGGCTGGTGCTCATCAACTGGGTGGCGCTGACCAACGGCTCGTTCGGCATCCAGACCCCGCGTATCACCTTCTTCGGCCTACCCTTCACCAGCGCGACCGGCGGGACGACGTTCTCGAGCCTGCTCGGATTGCCCGGCAATCCGACGGTCCATCGCTCGATCTTTCTCTATTACGTCATCCTGGCGCTGGCGCTCATCGTCGCCTTCGTGACGCAGCGCATGCGCCGCCTTCCTGTCGGGCGCGCCTGGGAGGCGCTGCGCGAGGACGAGATCGCCTGCCGCTCGCTGGGTGTGAACACCGTCAACACCAAGCTCACCGCCTTCGCGATGGGTGCTCTGTTCGGAGGACTGGCCGGCGCGTTCTTCGGGGCGCGGCAGGGCTTCGTCAATCCCAAATCGTTCGAGTTTCTCGAGTCGGCGACCATCCTCGCCATCGTCGTGCTCGGAGGGATGGGCTCGCTCGTCGGCGTCGCCGTCGCCGCCGTGGTGGTGATCGGCGGCATCGAGCTCCTGCGCGAGCTCGACTGGATGAAGGCGATCTTCGGGGAGGACTTCGACCCGGGCCAGTACCGGATGCTGATCTTCGGCCTCGCCATGGTGATCGTGATGATATGGCGTCCGCGCGGGCTCATCGCCTCGCGCGATCCCTCGATCGTGCTCAACGAGGGCAAGTCGATCGCCGGCGTGCACGTGAAGGAGGGGCACGGCTGATGCGCTGGCTCAGCGACCCGCTGCTGATCGTGGAGGGGCTGACCATGCGTTTCGGCGGCCTCATCGCCGTGCGCGATCTGTCGTTCTCCGTCGGCCGCGGTGACATCACCGCCCTCATCGGACCCAACGGCGCCGGGAAGACCACCGTCTTCAACTGCATCACCGGCTTCTATAAGCCGACGAGCGGGCTGATGGCGCTGTCGACCGATGGCGCCGTCGACGCGGATGCGGTTGCCGCCTTGACCGCCTCGAGCGGCCGCTACCTCCTGCGCGAGGACACCCCCGACGCCGACGGCCTCTTCCTCCTCGAGCGCATGCCCGATTTTGAGATCACCCAGAAGGCGCACGTGGCCCGCACCTTCCAGAACATCCGCTTGTTTCCGGGCATGACGGTCTTGGAGAACTTGATCGTCGCCCAGCACAATCCGTTGATGCGGGCCTCGGGCTGGTCGCTTCGAGGTCTCATCGGCGCAGCAAGCTACCGGGAGGCCGAGCAGGCAGCGGTGGCACGCGCGACCTCATGGCTCGACCGCATCGGGCTCTTGTCGCGCGCCGACGACGCCGCGGGCGCGCTCCCCTACGGCGACCAGCGCAGGCTCGAGATCGCGCGCGCCATGTGCACCAACCCCGTGCTGTTGTGCCTCGACGAGCCGGCTGCCGGCCTCAACCCGAGAGAGACTGCCGCGCTCAACGGCCTCCTGCGCTCGATTCGCGACGAGCACGCGACCTCGATCCTGCTGATCGAGCACGACATGTCGGTGGTTATGGAGATCTCCGACCACGTCATCGTGATCGAATACGGATTGAAGATCTCCGACGGAACTCCCGACAGCGTGAGGAACGATCCCAAGGTCATCGCCGCCTACCTCGGCGTCGAGGACAATGAGGTGAGACGCGCCGAAGCGGAGGTCGGACTATGACCGAACCACTGCTCGCCTTGGAACGCGTGACCGCCTGCCACGGCAACATCGCCGTGCTGCACGACATCGATCTCTCCGTGGCAAAGGGCGAGATCGTGACGCTCATCGGCGCCAACGGCGCGGGCAAGTCCACCCTCATGATGACGATCTTCGGCAATCCCCGCGCGCGCGCCGGCCGCATCGTTTTCGAGGGGCGCGACATCACCGAGCTGCCCACGCACCAAATCGCGCGCCTCGGCATCGCCCAGTCACCCGAGGGACGGCGTATCTTCTCGCGCATGACGGTGGCGGAGAACTTGCGCCTCGGCGCCGAATTCGCCGGACATTCCGATTTCGAGCGCGAGCTCGAGCACGTCGCCGCCATCTTCCCGCGCCTCAAGGAGCGGCTCTCGCAACGCGGGGGCACGCTGTCGGGCGGCGAGCAGCAGATGCTGGCGATTGCGCGCGCGCTCATGAGCCGCCCCAAGCTTCTGCTGCTGGATGAGCCCTCGCTCGGGCTCGCCCCCCTCGTCGTCAAGCAGATCTTCCAGGTCATCGCCGACCTCAACGCGCGTGAAGGCCTCACCGTGTTCCTCGTCGAGCAGAACGCCTTCCACGCGTTGCGGCTTGCGCACCGCGCCTACGTGATGGTCAACGGGGCGATCACCCTCGCGGGGACCGGACAGGAGCTGTTGGCGAGCCCGGAGGTGCGCTCGGCCTATCTCGAAGGCGGCCGCCATTAGGGGATGAGCCCATGACCTTCTACGAAACCGGCGCCAACGGCCTTTGGGTCTTCCTGCTGCTGACCATGCTCGCCGGTGGCGCAGCCGGGCGCGCGACGGGGGCCTCCATCGCCTCCACCTGGAGGCCGCGGTGGCAGATCTTCCTCGCCGCATTCGGGCTCGCATGCGCGGTGCGCTTCCTCCACTACGCGCTATTCGCCGAGCCGCTGTTGTCGCTGCAGAATTTTCTCGTCGACTACGCCGTCGTGCTGCTCGCCGCCGCACTCGGCTACCGCCTCACGCGCACCCGCCAGATGGTGGAGCAGTACCCCTGGGCCTACGAGAGGCGCGGCCCGCTTTGGTGGCGCGCCAAGATTGGCTAACGCTTACTTGCGCAAGAAGCGGATTTCAGCGCATTAGGAAGGTCCGGACGGACGAGACGCCGTCGATCAAGCGCGAGGGATTCGTATGAAACGAGCGTCATGGGTGTCGATCGCTTTCGCGGCAGTGCTCACTCTCGCCGGATGCGGCGACAACGGGGCGCCGAAACTCAAAATTGGCGTGGCCAGCCCGACGACCGGATCGGACGCCGCCTTCGGCCTCCAGATCAGGAACGGCGTCGAGCAGGCCGTCGCCGACATCAACGCCGCGGGCGGCATCAAGGGGCAGCAGGTCGAGCTCGTGCCCGGAGACGATGCGGGAGAACCGCGTCAGGGCGTGTCCGTTGCCAACAATCTCGTCGGCGAGGGCGTGCACTTCGTGGTCGGCCACTTCAACTCCGGCGTCACCATCCCCGCGTCCGAAGTCTACGCCGAGAACGGCATCCTCATGGTCACGCCGGGCTCGACCAATCCCATGGTCACGGATCGCGGACTCGCCACCATCTTCCGCACCTGCGGCCGCGATGACCAGCAGGGAGGCATCGCCGGCGCCTACATTGCCGAGCACTTCAAGGGCAAGAAGATCGCCATCGCGCACGACAAGACGCCCTACGGCAAGGGCCTCGCGGACGAGACCAAGAAGGCGCTAAACGCTCACGGCATCAATGAGGTGCTGTTCGAGGGCGTGGGCGCGGGCGAGAAGGATTTCTCCGCCCTCGTGTCAAAGGCGAAGAACGCCGGCGCCGATCTTTTCTACTGGGGCGGCGTGCACACCGCGGGCGGCCTCATCCTCCGTCAAATGCGCGAGCAGGGCCTGAATGCGGTGTTCATGTCGGGCGACGGCATCGCCAGCGACGAATTTGCGGCGATCGCGGGGCCGGGCGCGGAAGGCGTGCTGATGACCTATGCGCCCGATCCGCAAAAGCGGCCCGATGCCAAGCCCATCGTCGATAAGTTCCTCGCCAAGAACTACAAGCCGGAGGCCTACACACTCTACAGCTACGCCACCGTGCAGGTCCTGAAGCAGGCGATCGAGGGCGCCAACTCGACCGATCCCAAGGCCGTCGCCGACTACATGCACTCGGGCGTGGTCTTCCACACCATCGCCGGCGATATGGCCTTCGACAAGAAAGGCGACCTGACCAATCTGCCCTACGTGATGTACACGTGGAAGAAGCAGCCCGACGGTCACATCACCTACGAGCAGAACGGCTGATCCCTAAGCGCCGTCGGAAGCCCGCATGGCCAGGCTGCGTGCCCTTCTATTGGTGTGCTTTATCGCGGCCGGGACCGGGTCTCCGGCGCTGGCGGACGCCCTCGTCGGCTTGGCCGTGCCGGCGCGGGGGACTCAAGCGGACACGGGCGCCGAGATCGCGCGCGCGGTGAGGCTCGCGGCCGAACGCTTCAATGCCGACGGCGGCGTCGTGGGCGAGCATATCGCCATCGTCGAAGCCGATGACGGCTGCGCGGCAAAGCAGGCCGAGGATGCCGCCCGCTCGCTCGTCGACCGCCACGTGGCGGTCGTGATCGGGCATCCGTGCGGCAGCGCCGCGATGGCGGCGGCCCGCATCTATGCGCAGGCCGGCATCCCGTTCATCGCCGCGGCGACGCGCCATCCGGCGCTGACGGAGCCCCGCATCGGCCCCACCGTGTTCCGCCTTGCGGGGCGCGACGGCCACCAGGGAACCATCGCCGGCATCTATCTCGCGCGGGAGTTCGCCGGCAAGCCGCTGGCGATCGTCTATGGCGGCAGTGTCTATTCGAAGCAGTTGGCGGAGGAAGCGTCCTCGGCGTTGAAGGCGGCAGGCCGTGCGGACGTGGCAACCGGAACGATTGCGAGCGGGCAAAAGGAGTATGGCCCGCTCATCGCCAAGATGGCGGCGGCAAAGATTGAGGTGGTCTACTTCGCGGGGTACCCGATCGAAGCCGGGCTCCTGCTGCGCCAGATGCGGGGCGCCGGTTTGAAAGCGACGCTGTTTGGCAGCGACACGATCGCTAGCGAGCAGTTCGCACAAACGGCGGGCGAGGACGCCGAGGGGGCCGGCACGCTGATCCCCTATGACCCGATGCGGACGCTCTCACCCGATACGCTGCGCTCAGCGTTCCCCCGCCAGGAGGCAACGGGGGCGTTCGTCCTCGCCTATGCTGCGATGGAGGCGTGGCGCGGCGCCGTTCAACAGGCGCAATCGACCGCAGGGGACGCTGTGGCCAAGGCTCTGCAGGGCAGCGGCTTCACCACGGTTTTGGGGCGTTTGACCTTCGACGAGAAAGGCAACGCGGAGGTGCCGGCCTATGACATCGTCTGGTGGACGGACGGCGCTTGGCGCCCGAGGCGCTAGACGCACCGCGGAGCGGCCGGCGCAAGGAATCGCGGCCGCTCAAAAAATCGGTCTACCGGGAAGATAGGACGGCCTTAGAGGCCGCGTTTTCAGTCGCGGCCCTGTGAAGCCGCCATGCACTCGTGCATCAGCCGCTTCTCGATCAGCACCAGGTCGTCCGGCACCTTCAGTCCCGCTTGACGAAATTTCCGTATCTTGGCCTGCACCTTGGCGTAGCCCTCTCGGGGGTCATCCGATTGTTCGAGCTCGTTGTTGAGTGCAGCAATCTCACCTTGCATCTGGTTCGGCATAACTTGCGTCGGCCCTCTTGTTTCCTCGTGTTGTCCCTCTCGCCGCCCGCGCGGCCAGGCCATCGGTTATAAGACTCCAATGGCTACGCCTAAGTAACTTTTCGTTTCCCAAGTAAACATTCAAGACTTCTTCTTCGAATTCACCGCAGCCGTGACAATGTGTCCACAGTCATGGCGTTGGCAAGGGCGGGGCATCAACCAGCCAATTGTGGCCTGATCTAGGCCCCCATGTGGATTATATTGCTGCGGCGCGAAGGCTATTTGTGTGCGTTGCAGCACCGCCACGCCAACCTCTGCTTCAACAACACGCGGATTTACGATGTATATGCGCCTCGTAAGCCGCTCTTTCCTCCTTGCCTCAAGTTTCGCAGCAGCAATTTAGCTGTCAATTGAGCGCCCCCAATTGATGGCCATCAACCCCTCTGCTAGGCCTCCGCTCTAACGCGACGAGGCCTCGATGATTCCGCGCTACAGCCGCCCCGAGATGGCGGCGCTCTGGGCCCCAGAGACCCGCTTCCGCATCTGGTTCGAGATCGAGGCCCACGCCGCCGCTGCCATGGCGAAGATCGGCACGATCCCGGAGGCCGCCGCCAAGGCCATCTGGGACAAGGGCAGCACGGCCACCTTCGACGTGGCCCGCATCGACGCCATCGAGCAGGAGACCAAGCACGACGTCATCGCCTTCCTGACGCACGTCGCGGAGATCGTTGGCCCCGAGGCGCGCTTTCTGCATCAAGGGCTCACCTCCTCCGACATTCTCGACACCTGCTTCAGCGTGCAGTTGACGCGCGCAGCCAACATCCTCATCGCCGACCTCGAGCGCCTGCTCACCGCGCTAAAGAAGCGAGCATTTGAGCACAAGACGACGCCGACCATCGGCCGCAGTCATGGCATCCACGCCGAGCCGACGACCTTCGGGCTGAAGCTCGCCTATGCGTACGCCGAGTTCGCCCGCGCACGCGAGCGCATGATCGCGGCACGCAAAGAGATCGCGACCTGTGCGCTCTCGGGAGCGGTCGGCACCTTCGCCAACGTCGACCCCCGCGTCGAAGCCTATGTGGCCGAGAAAATGGGGCTCGCCGTCGAGCCGGTCTCGACGCAGGTGATCCCGCGCGACCGCCACGCGGCCTATTTCGCTATGCTTGCCGTCATTGCCTCCTCGGCGGAACGGCTTGCGACCGAGATCCGCCACCTGCAGCGCACCGAGGTGCTGGAGGCGGAAGAGTTCTTCTCCGAGGGGCAGAAGGGCTCCTCCGCCATGCCGCACAAGCGCAATCCCGTGCTGAGCGAGAACGTCACCGGGCTTGCCCGCCTCGTGCGCTCCTACGCCACGCCGGCGCTCGAGGACGTGGCGCTCTGGCACGAGCGGGACATCTCGCACTCATCCGTCGAGCGCATGATCGGACCTGATGCGACGGTCACGCTCGACTTCGCGCTCGCCCGCCTCGCCGGCATCGTCGAGAAGCTCGTCGTCTATCCGCAGGCGATGCTGAAGAACCTCGATCGGCTCGGCGGCTTGCACAATTCCCAGCGCGTGCTGCTGGCGCTGACGCAAGCGGGCGTCTCGCGCGAGGAGGCCTACGCGCTCGTTCAGCGCAACGCGATGAAGACGTGGCGCGAGGGCAAGGATTTTCTTTCCGAGCTCAAGGCCGATCCGCAGGTCACAGCCAAGCTGAAGCCCGCCGAGCTCGAGGCCATGTTCGACTTGGGCTACCACTTGAAGCACGTCGACACGATCTTTAAGCGCGTTTTTGGTAAGGGCTAGCGGGCCCCGCACAGCGCCTCGCACGGCACGCCGTCGTGATCGCGATCGAGCGAGGACACCCCGCACGCCGTCAGATAGAAACGTGCCTCCTCGCACGATACCATTTCGGCGCAGCGGCGCTTCCCAGCGCAGGTGAATGAGGTGGACGGAGGTGATGGCGCCGACTGTTTCGCGCCCGGCGCAATGCCGTGCTCGATCGCCTTCGGCTCCGCTGTGGCCGGCGCCCCCAACTCGATGCCCTCCGCCTTGAGGCGGGCCCGGTACGTCTCCATCGTGTCGCCGCAGACATTCTCGCACGGGATGCCATCATTGTCGCCGTCGCGTTTGCTCTGCCCGCACACCGTGAACTTGTAGTGCGCCTCCGCGCAGGTCGACATTTCCGCACAGCGCTTCTCCGCGCAGTCATAGGCTAGCGCCGTTGCACGAATCGCGAAAAGGGCGCCCAGGAAAATTCCCGGCAAGAATTGCTGCGATAACATTCATGGCAAAATACTATCAGGGGCCCGACCGACAAAGCGGACCAAGCATCGGCAGGGGCGGCGATGCGAATACAGCGGGGGATGACAATGAACGGCGGAGCACGACGACCCGATTTCGTGGATGCGCTGCTGCCTACGCTTGTGGCGCTCATCGTCTATCGCCTGGGCCAGCTTATCCCCATCCCCGGGCTCGAGCCCAAGGCAACCGCCCAGCTCCTGCAAGCCGGCAACGTGGATGCCGCACGCGTCGCGATCCTCGCGCTCGACATCTACCCGCTTTTCGGCATCCTCATCCTTTTCGAGCTCGCCAAGATGCTGGCGCCGAGGCTGCGCCGTTGGGAGCGCGCAGAGGCGCGCAACGCCGCCAAGCTCGCGCGCATCGCGCTGATCGTTGCGCTCATCTCGGCCGTGGTACAGTCGAACGGCATCGTGACCGCCCTTGAGGAGGCAATCGGCGTCGTCACCGAGCCAGGCCCGTCGTTCCGCCTCTCCACCACCTTCACCCTCGTTGCCGGAACCCTGCTCGTCGGGTGGCTCGCGCGGCAGATCAGCAGCCGGGGGCTTGGCAGCGGCCTGTGGCTCATCGTCATCGCGCCGACCCTCGCCGGGCTCCTGCCCACGGTCGCAACGCTGGTCGAGTTTCAGAGGCAGGGCGTCGTGTCCCCTGTGAGCGCGCTGATAGGCCTCGCCTTCGTCGTCGCGGCGGTCGCGGCCGTCGTAGCGCTTCTATTGGCTGGCACGGGCACCCCCGAACGGGCACGGGCGTGCGCGTGGTCGACGGTGCTCGCGTACTCGACGCTTCCCTTTCTCCTGCTCCCGGTGAGCGCCCTCGCGCACCTGACATTGTCCGGAGACTCTACGGATTGGCTCGAGCAGGGCCATCCCGTGCGCCTCGTGACGCTTGCTCTCTTGCTCTGGCTCTACCTCGCCCTCTACGCGCGCTCCTGCCGTCTCGCGGATGTCGAAGGGCCAGGGCTCCCCTCGCTGACCATGGCGGTCGTGCTTGCTGTGGCCGCGCTCGGCTGCGAAGCCCTGCCCACGTATCTTGGCGTGCCGGTGATCCTATCAGGTCAGCCTCTGCTCGTGGTCACGCTCGTCACGGCGACGCTGTCGCGCGACTGGGGCAACGGGCCGCTTGCGCAGGGAGTGCGAGAGGCTCAGTCCTCGGGCGCGAACAGGTAGCTCGCGCGCAGCATCACGGCCGAGATCGTGGCGGTGCCGGTGACTACTGCGGGACTGCTGTCGATGGTGATGCCCGCGTCGCACAGCGG
>Ga0335081_10022859_pt1 | contig 10116 bp, 9 predicted proteins | sample Lox_Sample_35_FD_206713 | JGI IMG/M metagenome (GOLD analysis project Ga0335081, IMG submission 206713) | Soil microbial communities from Loxahatchee National Wildlife Refuge, Florida, United States - Lox_Sample_3.5 | ecosystem: Environmental > Terrestrial > Soil > Wetlands | place: USA: Florida... | reverse complement strand
GGCCAAGGGGCGCTTGAGCTTGATCCAGGCCTGGCCGCGCCGTCCGGGCGTATAGGAGGAATCCGGGTCCTTGGCCATGATGCCTTCGTTGCCGCGACCGAGGGCATCGAGGAAGGCGCGCTCCACTTCTTCCGGCGTAGTGCATCGGCGGGGTGAAAAGAACTGGACGGCCGGGGCGGAGGCGCCAGCCAGCAGTTCGGCCAGGCGTCGGCGCCGCTCGATGAGGGGCACGTCGAGCAAGATCTGCTGATTGTGGTAGAGCACGTCAAAGGCTACAAAGCTGACCGGCACCTCGAGCGGCAGCCAAAGGTCCGGCTGGCGGCGACCCAACCGTTGCTGCAACACGGTGAAGGGCAAAGGACGACCGTCGCGCCAGCCGAGAATCTCGCCATCAAGGATGAATTCGCCCGGCATGGTCTGGAAGGGCAGGCTCAGCTCGTGGAATTCCACGATCTCGTCGAGCGTGCGCGAAAAGAACTTCACCTTGTCGCCGCGCTTGTGAACCTGGGCGCGAATCCCGTCGTACTTGTCTTCCAGGAGAGCGCCGTTCGTAAATGCGGCCATTAGTTCCTCGGGGGCGGCCGCCGGGCTGGCCAGCATAAATCCGATGGGATGAAAGAGCCGGAGCTTGGCCTCCGCCAACCGGTCGGCGGCGGCGAGCGTCAAGGTGGCGCCGATATCGCCGGTAAGCATGTTGGCGCGCTCGACTTCAACCAGCGGCCGGCCGAAAGCGGAGGCGATGGCCTCCTCCACCAGGCTTTCCTTCAAGCCAATGCGCAGCTCGCCGGTGAGAATCTTAACGATGTATTTGGCCTCCAGCGGATGAGCGCGCCCGAGCAGCGTCTCCAGCCGATCCATACGGGGCGCGAGGCCGCGCAGTTCGCCCAGCTCGTCGAAGGCGGATTGAAGCTCCCTCAACGTCAAGCCCCCGGCGGCAGTTTTGCCGGGAAGAACCTCCTGGGCCACGTCGCCGAGGTCACCGTGCCGGCGATAAACCTCTTCCAGCTTCGATCGCTCCGCGCCGGCTAGTTTGCTCACCACCCGCCAGATGAGCGAACCGCCTACCTGAGTGGTACGTTCTTCGCGGCGCGGATACGCCTGACCGGTGAAGAAAAGGGCCGCGCGAGCCGCGTCGTCGAGCGGCAGGGAGCGCAAGTAGTCGGCCACCAGCCGGACCTTCTCCGTCTTTCGGGTGGTACTCCCCACCGCTTCCGAGACTTTCGAGAACGCCAGCATGCGGGTGTCGCAGTCTTAAGCCCCAAAGGGGCGAGCTAACAAAGCCCCGGCCAGCGGCCTGGGTTTCGAAGCAGCCCCTTCTCTGGGAGCAAGCCCTGCAAGGGCGAAATAACCAGGCGTTGGCCCCCGTCGAGCGGCTTGTCACGCCCCTTCAGGGCCTAGTGACTGTCACACCTAAGACTAGACAACGGCCAGCGGCTCTGCCGCCCCGCTGTGCGGAAAGGCTGAGCCTTTCCGCACAGCGCGGCGGCGGAGCCGCTGAGCTACTGTCAAGAATTAGGCGTGACAGCACACTAGCCAAATCGGGCGGCATGGATTCCTGACCCAGGCCGTTGGCCTGGGCTTTGTTAGCTCGCCCCTTTGGGGCTTAAGACTGTCGTCAGCACGTAAACGGGGCTCGCGACACGCCATCGAGTCGCCCCGACTACAGGTCACGAATTACGGAACAGCACACTAGTCTAGCTCGCTAGCCGCCGAGAATGATCTTGGCGATGGTCGCGAGCTGCATGAACGAGGTGCCCTCGTAAATTTTGCCGATCTTGGAATCGCGCAGGTACTTCTCCACCGGGTAATCCTTGGTGAAGCCGTAGCCGCCGTAAACCTCGACGCATTCGGACGCGACGCGCTCCGCCACCTGCGAGCAGAAGTATTTGGCCATGGCCGCTTCTTTCAGGAACGGCTGACCAGCGTCCTTGAGGCGGGCCGCATTGTAGGTCATCAGGCGGGCTGCCTCCACTTCCGTCGCCAAGCGCGCGAGCTGGAACTGAATACCCTGAAAGTCGGCGATGCGCTTTCCGAACTGCTGGCGCTCCTTGGCGTAGGCAACGGCGTGATCGAGCGCGCCGCGCGCCACCCCGACCATTTGGGCGCCAATACCGATGCGGCCCTCGTTGAGCGTCTCGATGGCCACCTTGTAGCCCTTGCCGACGTCGCCCAACACGTTCGCCTTGGACACGCGGCAGTCCTCCAGGATCAGCTCGCAAGTGGAGGACGCACGGATACCGAGCTTGTCCTCTTTCTTGCCCACGGTGAAGCCGGGTGCGGAGCGATCCACCAGGAACGCCGTGATTCCCTTGTAGCCCAACTCGCGATTCACGGTAGCGAAGAGAATGAAGAGCCCGGCTTCCTTGGCGTTGGTGATCCAGAGCTTGCGTCCGTTCAAGACATAGTCATCGCCCTCGGCGCGGGCCTGAGTCGCCAGCGCGAAAGCGTCGCTGCCGGATCCGGGCTCGGAAAGCGCGTAGGCGCCCACCGTGTCAGTCGCGAGACGCGGGAAATAGCGCTGCTTCTGCGCTTCGCTTCCCCAGCGGCCGAGCGCGTTCGACACCAGCGTGTTCTGCACGTCCACCACCACGCCGGCGGAAGCGTCGACGCGGGAAAACTCCTCAATCGCCAGCACCGCCATAAAAAAACTGCCGCCGCTGCCGCCATAGGCCTCGGGGATCTCCAGGCCCATGAATCCTTGCTGAAAGAACTGATCGATGAGGTCGTGGTGGAAGACACCCTCGCGGTCCATCTCGTCCACGTGCGGGCGAATCTCCTTGTCGGCGAACTCGCCCGCCGCCGCCTGGAACATGCGCTCTTCCTCGCTCAACACGGTCAGCGGTTGGGAGGCTTCGATCTGCTTCATTGCGGTTTCAGCCATCGTCAACCTCCGAAGAAAGGGACTAGCCCCTAGTCCCTCGTCCCTTCTTGATCTGTTCCCGTGCCGCCCGGGTAGCCAGAGCGTCGCAACGATTATTGTCGGAATGGTCGGCATGTCCCCTGACCCATTCCCACCGAATTCGGTGAGGCTGCACGAGCTGGTCCAGCTCCATCCACAGGTCCTGATTCTTCACCGGCTGCCGGCCCGGCAATCCCTTCACTTTCCGGGTCCATCCCTTCGCCTTCCAATTCGGCAGCCACTCGGTGATGCCGTTCTTCAAATACTCCGAGTCGGTGTAGACCCGCACTTCGTGCGGCTCCGGCAAAGTGCGCAACGCCTCGATGATGGCTTTGAGCTCCATGCGATTATTGGTGGTGTGAGGCTCACTGCCGTACATCTCTTTCGCGGCACCGCCAGAGCGCAGGATGAAAGCCCAGCCTCCCGGCCCTGGGTTCCCGATACAGGCGCCGTCGGTGGTAATGACGGCCTTCTTCGCAGCCGGCCGGTCCGACGGTTCCCGGGGCGCCTCGCTCGGAGTGAAGAGGCTCAGTTGGCTCACTGGCGGTTCGTCCAATCCATAATCAAGTTAACTAGCCTAGCAGGCTGTAGGAAAAGGGTCTTTGTCATGCTGAGTGTTACATGGTCCTTCGGCCCGCCAAACTGGTGAAAGACGACCTTTTCATGTCATCCCGAGCGGCAGCGAGGGATTTCGCTCCGAGCTTCTCGCTTGCAAGAGCAAAGCAAGATCCCTCGCTGCCGCTCGGGATGACATGAACGGCCGACATTCCGGCTGCCCAGATGTCCTTCTACGGAGCGCAGCGAAGCATCTCTCTTAACTCTCTGAAACGGAGAAGAGGGATCCTTCGCTTTGCTCAAGATGACATGCGCGGAAGGCCTTGACCCGTAGGCGAGACGCGCTGACCAATTCAATGGCTGGCCACCATCGCCATGAGCCTGTCTGCAATCGGCAATCGTCAATCCTAGGTGGCGGCGCGCTCGTCTCGATCGATTTCATCGGGCGGCTCGAGTTCTTCAGTGGGCTCGATGTAATAGAGGATCCGCTGGCAACTCTCGCAGGCCAGAATCGCCTCGTTCCGTCGCACGTCGTTGTACCTCTGCGGGCGCAGCATCACGTGGCAACCAATGCAGAAGCCGTCGCCGACCTGGGCCACCGCCAGGCCATTGCGGTTCTTGCGCACACGCTCATAGAGTTCGAGCGTTTCCCCGCTCAGGGCAGCAGCTAGTTCCTGCCGATGATCCAGCAAGTCGCGGCGCTCGCTTTCGGCGGCCTCCTTGGCAGTTTCGAGCCCGCGGACTTCGCCCGCCACGCGCGCCTTCTCTCCCTCCAGTCGCGACGCTGCCTCGGCCACCAGCGCCTGGAGCGTCTCCGCCTCCACCATCTCCTCCAGGATGCGATCCTCGATCTTGCGAATTTCCCCTTCCTCGCCCTCGATCTCCTTCAGCATCGCCTTATACTGGTCGTTGGTTTTCACCTGGTAAAGCTGGTCCTTGTGCTTGGAGATTCGGGCCTGGATGGTCTGGATCTCACCTTCCATTTCCTTCCGTTCTCTCTGATTGGCGGCGAGCCGGTGCTTGCGCTCGTCATGGGCATGCAGGAAATTGCTGAGACCTGACTCCAGCGCCTTGATCTCAGCAGGCAAGGCGACGATTCGCGAGCTCAACTCCGCCACGCGCTGGTCCACTTGCTGAAGCTCAATTGCGGTCTTGAGATCCGGATGCAACTTGACTCCTGATGTGAGATTGTGGCCCGACCTTTCCCAGGTCACCACGAGCTTATGGTATCACACAAGCGCCGACACGCCAGCCTTGGGCGTCGGTTTAAACGAAAGATAGAGGTCGGAAGAATGTCCGCCCACTACCTGGACATCTGGCCGTTTCGCAGAATGAAGCCGGAAGCCACCATCGCGATAGGTTACTGTTCCGAATGCGCGGCCGCAGGCGTGGCGGGCGCGGCCGGAGGCGAGGTCGCGAATTCCTGGTAAACCGCCTCTATTGCCGGCGCCGCGAGTTCGGGCGCGCGCACCGGTGGGCCCTCCACCTCCGGCATCGACTCGACTTTGAGCTGGTCAGGCTCAGGTCGCCGGTATGTGTACCATTGTCCGCCCTCGACTTGGGGCAACAACTCGCTCTTCACCTGATCGAGGGATTTTCCCGCCTTGACCCGAGTCTCGACCTCGCTCGCAAGCCACTCCAGGAGATGACGGAACTGCGCGACTTCCTCCTTGCCGCCTGGCGCTCCGTAGCCCGGCACATACACATCGACACTCCAGGCTTCGACATCGCGCAGCGTCTGGATCCAGCGGCGAATGTCGCGCCGCGGCGGGATCAGCCTGAAGGTAGGCGGGAACCCGTTCTCAAAAAGATCGCCGAGGAAGAGGACTTTGGACCGTGGCAGGTAGACGCCGCAGTCGGAATCCCCGGCATTGAGGCTGACCAACCGGATCTCCTCTCCGGAAACGTCCAGGCGCATCTCGCGGTCGAACGTCCGGTTGGGAGGCGTTACGTGGATGCCTCTCATGCGGGCTTGAAGACGCCAGTCGCCTTGGAGGCGCTGGACGAGTTGCCGTCGATATTCCTTCACCCCTGCCACCACGTCAGGGGTCGAGATAATGACGGCTTGCTCGTCCACAAAGGCTTCGTTGCCCAGAATGTGCGAGCCCTCCGAATCAGTGTCGACCACGTATCTCACCGGCGCGTCCGTCCGGTGACTGACTTCATAGAGAATTTCGCGGCCGTGGAACGGAGTGTTGCCCGTATCGATCACCACCGTGCCTTCCGGTGTTACGATAAACGCGGCCGTGCCGGCGCGGCTGAACTGCGGATCACCCTCGATTTCAACAATGTCCTCGGGAATCCACACGAAGACGTGCGGCTTCACTTCCCTGACCTCGTAGCGGGTGCCAGCGGCGAGCAGGGATTCAGGAATCAGGAGGAGGGTGTAGAGCAGTGTAATTGTGGCGCGCCGCCGAGTGAACAGACGTCTGGCCGGGGCACATTCTTTCCCGGCCCTCAGCGCCCACTCCCGTGCCCCCGTTCTAGATGTCGACATAAACTTGTGCTTTCCAGCCGCCGTCGATCTCTTCCAGCGCAAGCCGGTGGTAAGTGATCGCCTTCACCAGGAGCTTCATCTGGTGCCGGGCGCGGTCAAACCTTTCGCCGCGCGCAACTGCGGAAATCGATCGGCTATTCAGAGTATCAATCTTGAAGTCGCAGAGCAGCCAACCTTCCGCATCGCAAAGATAGAGCATTTCGCTAAGCCAATTCACCAGCAAGTCGGAAGCACTCGTGTCACTCCCCGAAGCGCTCGCTTCGATCCGCAGTTCTTCGCGGGGGCAGATGGAATCCAGATCGACCATCAGGCTGAAAAGTGCCCTTCCCGCGTTCGCGAACGCTTCCGCCTTCGTCCGGCCAAAAGCCTCGAACCCCACGTCGGCAGTGTGATCGAGAACGCGAAAGGGCTGCATGGCGGCTCTGGTCGTATTCAGAGTGTCGAAGCGCAGACCCAGAGTCGGCTGAGGCGCGCTGTCGAACTCGGTCCCACTGACCATCATAACTGAACACGAGGTTGCGTGAGTAGAGTCGCTCTTCAATTGCCGACTGCTGAGGCTGATTGCGGGAGCGGCAGCGGCCAGAGCCTTGCTTCTCAATCGGCAATCGTCAATGCGCGAGAGCGCGGGGTTGGCCCGGCAGAGTAACCGTCGAATCCCAGGCAGACTCGGTGCTTTTTGATTTGGGAAAAAGCAAAAGCGCATGATGTTGTCGGAAATGTTGTAGTGCTTTGACTCGACGGGCGACGGCCAGTACAATACCTTCCTTCGGCTTTCAGGCGGCAACCATTCTGATTCGAGGGTAAGGTCATGAAGAGCTATTGGGGACCCGTGGCAGTGGCCGTACTGTTGATTCTCGCTTTTGTTCCACGGATGACGGCACAAGGCCCTGACAGTGAGTCCAAGAAACAGCCCGAATCGAATCCCGCCGCCGAGGCCCCGCCCAAGGAGGAGTCATCCGTAACCGACCACAGCATTCGCATCGGCGGAGAGATGATTCCTTACAAGGCCACAGCGGGCACCATCCTGCTCAAAGACGACGAGGGCAAGCCGAACGCCAGCCTGTTCTACATCGCTTATACGCGCAGCGATGTGAAAGACTCTAGCCAGCGCCCATTGGCATTTCTTTACAACGGCGGCCCAGGCTCATCGTCAGTGTGGATCCATATGGGCGCTTTCGGCCCTCGCCGCGTCGATACCGCCGATGCCGAACCAACTCCGCCGCCGCCTTATCGCGTGGTGGACAACGCTAACTCGCTGATCGGCGCGGCGGACCTGGTGTTTATCGACCCCGTGGGCACAGGCTTCAGCAAGGCCGTAGGCAAGGCCAAGAACAGGGACTTCTGGGGCGTCGACCAGGACGTAAAATCGCTGGCGCAGTTCATTACCGACTACGTCAGCCGCAACAACCGCTGGAACTCGCCCAAGTTTCTCATTGGCGAAAGTTACGGCACCTTCCGCAACGCCGCTTTGGTGAATTATCTTCAGTCGCACGACAACATGGACTTCAACGGCGTGGTAATGATGTCCACCGTTCTCGACCTCGGCACGATATCCTTCAACCCCGGTGACGATCTGCCCTACGTCCTGTATCTGCCCAGCTATGCCGCGACTGCGTCCTATCACAAAGTCCTCAAAGAACCGCCGGCCGATCTTAACGCGTTTCTCACCGAAGCGCGTCACTACGCTGACACAACCTACGCCGACGCGTTAATACAGGGTGCGTCGCTCAGCGCGGCGGAAAAGGCGGACGTGGCCAAATGCTTGGCCCATTTCACCGGGCTCAGCGAAGACTACCTCGAAAAGGCTGATCTGAGGGTGAATCTCGCCCAGTTCATGGCGGAGTTACAGCGCGCCCGCGGCTTGGTTACCGGCCGCCTCGACGCGCGCTTCTCCGGACCCACCTCCGATCCGTTGGCTGAGTTCGGGCAGTACGACCCGCAGGAGACAGCCATCAGCAGCGCCTTTACTGCGGCCTTCAACACTTACGTGCGCGAAGATCTGAAATTCGGCAAGGACCAGACGTACGAAATCGAAAGCAGCGAGGCCGGCCGCGAATGGGATTGGAAGCACCAGGGCGGCCGTGGGTTCGGTTTCCCCGGCGCGCCCAACGTGGAGAACGACCTTACCGAAGCGCTCATCTCCAACACGCACCTTCAGGTCCAGGTGGAGAATGGCCTCTATGATCTTGCCACGCCGTTCTTCGGCACGGAGTACACCATGCGCCATCTCCGGTTGCCCGTAAATCTCCAAAGCCACATTCATCTGGAGTATTACGACGCCGGCCACATGATGTACTTGCGCGACCAGGACCTCGCCAAGCTCAGCAGCAAGGTGGCGGGCTTCATTAATTCGAATTCGGCGCACTAAGGCCAATGGTCCATTCCTCGCGAGAACTCGACTTGTGTTTGCTCGCCGGGTGCGGGTTCGGGCTGTTCGGTTTTTTTCGCGGCTTTCGCATCTACCGCGAGTACCGCGTGTTGGAGGATACGCCCGAGGTGCCCATCCGCAGTGTCGCGATGGGCCTGGTGCGTGTCCACGGAAAAGCCCTGGGAGAACAGCAGATACTGAGTCCGATTACGCGCACGCCCAGCTTCTTCTACCAGGTCGTGGTTGAGAAATGGGAGACCAATTCGAAGGGCGGCGGCAGTTGGCGCCACTACGTCACCGACGCGGATGGGGTGAACTTCTATCTGGAGGACGCTAACGGCCGGGTAGCGGTAGACGCCCACTGCGCCGAGTATGATCTCGTCCGGACCGGACGGCGCGAGATCGGCGGACTGTTTCCGTCGGGTCTACAACGACTGCTCGGTTCTCGCGACGACGAAGAAGGCCGCCTGGCGGCGGCGTTCGGCACCAGCGGCCAGGGGGTTCCGCCCACCGACGACGAACTGCGCGCTTACGCGGCTCACGCTCGCGAGCACCGGACCGTAGTAGGCGTGGCGAGCGTGGCAAGCATCGGCAACTGGAACCTCAGCCTCTCGGGCGGAGCGTCGGGAAGATTTCGCTTCACCGAGTCCTGCATCCAGCCCGGCCACTGGTACGATGTAACAGGGACCTGCGGGGAGAATCCAAGTCCCAAGGGCGAGGGCGACCACAACCTGATCATGAAAGGAGAGAACGAACCGACCTTTCTCATCTCCTGGCGCAATCCGAAGGCGGTCGACAACCGGATGCGCCGCAAGGCGGCACTCTATATCTTCGGCGGCGCCGCGTTGACCGTCGCGTGCGCGGGCATCCTGCTGGTCAAAGAAGGGTGGCTATAAGACACATTAATGCAAGTAGAATGTTGAACGATGAACAGCCCATCGTTTCATCGCGAATCGTTCACCGTCAACACTTCATTGTTTCCTGGGGGAGAATCCATGGGCGTTACCATTTTAGTGGCTCTGGTGGTCATTCTGATCTTCGCAGGCATCGTCGCCTATCTGGTTACGATTTACAACAGCTTGGTGCGTCTGAAGAACGATATCGACAAAGCCTGGGCTAACATCGACGTTCTGCTGAAGCAGCGGCACGACGAACTGCCCAAGCTCATCGGGACCTGCAAGGGTTACATGCAGTACGAGCAGAAAACCTTCGAGATGATTGTCGAAGCTCGTACCGCCTACCAGAAGGCGGGCAGCGTGCAGGAAAAGGCACAAGCCGACAACATGCTCAGCGGCGCCTTGAAGAACCTCTTTGCTGTGGCGGAGAATTATCCCGAGCTGAAGGCCAACAACAGCTTTTTGCAGCTCCAGAGCCGCATCACGGGTCTCGAAGAAACCATCGCCGACCGGCGCGAGTTTTTCAACGACAATGTGAACACCTATAACATTCGCATCGCGCAGATCCCTGATACGCTCGTCGCCCACTTCATGAGCCTGCAGCGGCGACAACTTTTCCAGGTTGCCGCCGCCGACCGCGCGGATGTCGAGGTGAAGTTCACCTGAGCATCCGGCAGCGATTCGACTCGCGCCTGCTCGCTCCCTTACTTCTTGAAAAGATTTTCGAACGCTCGCCGCGGATCGTAGGAAGGTCCGGATACCGTGTGGCTGTTGGAGTTGGGGACGCCGCCCGCCGAGGTTTGCCGCTCCACGGTTACGGTAGGCGAATAGAACTTGCATTCGTTGCGAGCGTCCTTCCGGGGGATTCTCTCCGGGATGGGCTGCGTGCACTCGAACCGCG
>Ga0335081_10022858_pt1 | contig 10116 bp, 8 predicted proteins | sample Lox_Sample_35_FD_206713 | JGI IMG/M metagenome (GOLD analysis project Ga0335081, IMG submission 206713) | Soil microbial communities from Loxahatchee National Wildlife Refuge, Florida, United States - Lox_Sample_3.5 | ecosystem: Environmental > Terrestrial > Soil > Wetlands | place: USA: Florida... | reverse complement strand
GTTTCCTGCGGTTGGGCGGACAAGAGGCAAGCGGCGCCTGTGCATAGTAATGCCGCGAGTAACTTCATGACATCTAGTTTGGCATGATGACGGCCTTGGGGAAGGCTGAAAGAGATCGCCCCGCTCTCACGCCCCTGACGGGGCTAGTCGGGATTCGCTGGCGTCCACACGGCTGGTGCCGTGGGCTAATCTCTTGCGCCCTACGGGCTTCGTGACGGGCACCCCTCTTCAGCTCGACGCCGATTTCGGACCTGGCACCGGAGGATTCTGGCCCGCAGCGCGGCGCAGCCGATCGAGTACACCGGCCCACTCGGGGTTGTTTGGCGGCTTCTCGACGGCAATCCAGTCGAGGTTTTGCGCGTCCAGTTGGTGCAGTGTCTCGTACAACGCCGCGGCATACTCCAGGGGGGCGGCGGGCATTTCGCGCCCGATGCGCAACCAAGCGCCGCGGCCTTCGGGCGGGCTTTCGCCGTCCGCGAGCAGGTAGAGCGGCGTCATGGGACGGTAGTGACGGGGGTGCTGGCCAGGGGATGCGTGCGGGCCGGCAGCGGGCGCGGCGACAACTCGTACGGGGCCGATCAAGGCCTCGATCTCGGGCAGCGGGATCACACCGGGACGCAGCAGCGTGGCTTCGCCAGCCAGCGATATCACGGTCGATTCAATGCCCACGCGTGCCGGTCCGCCATCCAAGACGTAGTCTGCCAGCGCCTCAGGCACGCGGCCGGCGGTGGTGGGCGAGAGCTCGGAGAAGAAGTTGGCGCTGGGGGCAGCGATTGGCACGCCCGCCGCACGGATCAACTCGAGCGCCAGCGAGTGCGCCGGCATGCGGAGGCCTACGGTCGGAAGGCCTGCGGTTACGATGTCGGGGATGGCCGGGCGCTTCGGTACGACCACGGTGAGCGGTCCCGGCCAGTAGCGGCGCGCCAGGGTCTCGGCACTGGAAGGCCACTCCGAGGCGAGATCCCGAGCCATCTCCACCGAATCCACGTGGACGATCATCGGGCTGGTGCGCGGACGGCCTTTCGCTGTGAAGATCCGCTCTACCGCCGCGGCATCCAATGCGTTGGCGCCCAACCCATAGACGGTCTCGGTCGGAAACGCCACCAGCTTTCCGGCGCGGATCAACGCGGCTGCCCGCTCGACGCTCACTCCGGGCTCTCGTCTTTGTCGTCGCCGGCGGTCTTGCCGGTCTTGCGCCACACCAGGTAGGCGTGGATGAGGGAGTCGATATCGCCATCCAGCACGCGGTCCACGTCTCCCGTGGCGAGCTTGCTGCGGAGGTCTTTGACCAGGCGGTAGGGCGCGAGAACGTAGTTGCGGATCTGGCTGCCGAAGTTGATGTCCAGCTTGGAATCCTCGGTCTTGCGCGTCTCTTCGCGTTTCTTCTCGAGCTCGCGTTCGTAGAGGCGCGCGCGCAGCTGCTTCATGGCGCCGTCGCGGTTCTTGTGCTGCGAACGCTCGTTCTGGCACTGCACCACGATGCCGGACGGGAAATGCGTGATGCGCACGGCCGAATCGGTCATGTTGACGTGCTGGCCGCCGGCGCCCGAGGAGCGGAACGTGTCGATGCGCAGGTCTTCCGGCTTGATTTCGATCTTGATCTCGTCGTCCACTTGCGGGTAGACGAACACCGACGCGAACGACGTGTGGCGGCGCGCATTGGCATCAAACGGCGAGATGCGCACCAGGCGGTGCACACCGATTTCGGATTGCAGCAGGCCGTAGGCGTTTTCGCCGTTGACTTCGAAGGTCACGGACTTGATGCCCGCGCCTTCGCCCTCGAGGCGGTCGGTGACCGCGGTCTGGAAGCCGGCGCGCTCCGTCCAGCGCAGGTACATGCGGAGGAGCATCTCGGCCCAGTCCTGGCTTTCGGTGCCGCCGGCGCCGGGATGAATGGTCACGATGGCGCTGCGCCCGTCGTTTTCGCCGGAGAGCAGCATGGCGGTTTCCAGGTGATCGAGCAGCTCGCCGTAGGTCTTCAGCTCGCGGTCGATGTCGGGAAGAACGTTTTCGCCCTCGCGCGCCAACTCGAACAGCGTGTCGAGATCATCGGTGAGGGCGCGGATGCGCTCGTCGTTGGCGACGGCCTCCTCCAGGCGCTTGCGCTCCTGCATGATCTTCTGGCTCTTTTCGGGCTGGCTCCAGAAGTCGGGTGCGGAGATTTGCTCTTCGGTTTTGGCTAGTTTCTGTTTCTGCGCGGGGGCGTCAAAGATACCTCCGCACGGCCAGGGCCTGGTCGCGGAGGGGCTGATATGCGTGGTCTAACTCATCCAATATCATGGGGGTTCAATCCAATTCTAACAGATGGCCGGCTTTGCCGACGTTCATCGCGCGGGTGCGGCCCATCTGGATGGAGACGCCTTCGGCCTCGTGGATGTGGCCGCAGAAGAAATGTTCGGGCTGGTACTGTTCGATGAAATCGCGGACCGAGCGCGAGCCGGCATGGAGGCCGGGGCGGACAGCGTCCAACGCGGTGCCGTGGGGCGGGGCATGGCAGATGAGCACCAGGGGCGTCAGGGAGGTGAAGCGTTGCAGCCGCTCGGCGATCTGGGGTTCGCTGTACTCGCCGGGGGTGTTGAAGGGCGTTGGATTCGAGTAGCCCAGGCCAGCGATTTGCCATCGGCCCGCCTGGAAGTGGCGGCCGTGGAAATCGTGGAGGCCGTGGCGGGCGCACATACCGGCCACCAAGTCGGCCGATTCGTGATTGCCGGGAAGCACATAGACTTTGTCGCCGCGAGTCTGGAGGATCTGGCCGCAGCGTTCGATGCCCTTGGCCCAGGTGATCTGGTCGCCCGCGGCAATGTAGGAATCGGCTTCGATGGCGAGCAGCTGCTCGAGGCGCTTCCAATCGTTGTGGATGTCGGAGAAGATGAGGAGCTTCATGGGCAGGCTGCTAGAGAGGGTTTCTCCATCGAAGACCAGAGAAGCGCGTCAGAATCACGATCGCAGGAGCAGAGTTCCGCGTTGTGCTCGATGGCCAGGGCGGCCAGATGCGCGTCGGAAGTCAGATTGCCAGCGGTGCCGAAGGACGCCAGCAGCCCGCGCAGGATGGACAGGTGGCGCGGCCCCGGAGTCAATATCCTGCCCGTCGGCTGTTCCAGCCATTCTGTCAGTAGGGCGAAAGCTCGCGATGGCTGCAGGGGCTTTCGAAAAACGCCTCGCCTCGTTGTGAGGCGAACAAACGCCAGGATTACAGTCCAGGAAAACGCGATGGGTTCATCTGCGGAAAGAGACCGTTCCAACCAGGATCTGGCTTTCGAATGCAATTGCGCATCGCGGTTCACGGCATACAGGAGGAGATTGACGTCGAGGATTTTCATTTCCGGAGAGCGAGCTTGCGGACCGACTCCTCATCCTCGATGGCACCTGCTGCCGCCAGCGCCTTGTCCCATGGAAAGTATTGCTCGCTCCCAAGGGAATACGCCTTTTGGACAAAACAGCGGCGCCGACGCGTTTGTGAAGGCGCCGACCCAGCCCGGACCGCATCGTTGAGGGCCTGCTTGAAGGAGACGCCGCGCTGGCGCCTGGCATCTGCCAGGATGCGCTCGACGTCCGGATCCAGCGTGACTGTGGTTCGCAAATCTGCATCTTAGCATCATCCTGATGCTGTCATGATGCGCCATACCCGGACCTCCACCCCGATTTGGTCAGAGTTAATGTAAGCGCTAACAGGGAGTGTGTCAAGACATAATTTTGCGGATGACTTGTAACTTCTTTGGGGCTCAAAAGGCCTTGAAAGCGGGTACAATAGGGACGACGATCATGAATCTCGAACAAGTGGCCCGGCGGGCCAAGGTCTCCACGGCAACGGTCTCTCGCGTACTGAATAATGCAAGCGTGGTCAAGAGCTCGACGCGCGCGCGCGTGGTCAAAGCCATCGAGGAACTGAAGTATCACCCCAATCTCCACGCGCGCAGCCTTGCGGGAGGCAAGAGTCGCACGATCGGGGTCATTGCTTCCAACATGGAGAACCCGTTCTTCTTCGATATCTACAAGACCATTGAGTCGGATGCCCATACGCACGGCTACGAGGTGGTGATGGCTAACACCGATTACCGCTCGGAACAACTGGTGACCAGTGTGCGGCTGATGATTGGCCGCCGGGTGGCCGGTTTGGCCGCCATTGTCTCAGAGATGGCGCCGGAACTAATGGACGAATTGAACGAGAGCCGTATTCCTGTGATCTTCTACGACGTAGGCACGCCGCGAGGCAACGTTGCCAACATCCGAGTCAATTACCGGCGCGGGATAGAAAAGGTAGTGGATTACCTGCACAGCCTGGGACACCGCCGATTGGGATTCATCGGCCACCACGCCATCCTGGGTCCCATCAACGAAAGGATGAAAGCCGTGATGGATGCGGTGGCCCGCATCCCCTCGCTCGAAGTGCGCACAGCCGCGGATGCCGATACCCTCGAGGGCGGCCGCCAAGCCACACGCGCGCTCCTCGGTTCCGGTTTCCTGCCGACCGCGGTGATTTGCGTGAACGACGTCACGGCCGTCGGAGCTTTGCGCGAGTTGCGCGAGCGCGGTATCCGTGTTCCTGAAGACGTTTCCGTGACCGGCTTTGACAACGTCAAGCTGTCCGAATTCTGCTACCCGGCGTTGACCACCGTCCACATACCGCGCGAACGCATCGGCCACATCATGTGCGAATCCCTGCTATCGAAAGCAGGCAAGACAGTTGTCACGATCGATCCCGAAATAGTGATCGATCCAGAGCTGGTCTTGCGCGACTCGACCGGGCCCGCACCCGAAGGACGATAGAGCGTTGCTTCCTGTTGGGGGTTTTCGAGATTTGTTTCAGGAAATCGCGTGTCGACTTGACATTGCGTATGCATGTACATAACATAAGCTGGTGCAAGCGATTACACACCTAGATCCAGCTTTTGCACTCCTATTTTTCCAGAGCGGCGCGTCGCGTTTGCTCTCTCTTTCCCCGGTTGACCTCGTCATCGTCGTCTTGTACTTCTGCGCGGTTCTTTGCATCGGCTTTTACCTGAAACGGTATACGCGGACCGGCGAAGACTTTTTCCTGGCCGGACGGGAGATGACGGCCTGGGTCGCCGGCCTGAGCTTTCTGGCGGCCAATCTCGGCTCGCTGGAACTCATGGGCTGGGCCGGCAACGCCTATCAATACGGCATCCTGGCCGCCCACTGGTACTGGGTCGGCGCCATCCCCGCCATGGTGTTCCTGGCGATCGTGATGATCCCGTTCTATTACATTTCCAAGACCCACTCCGTCCCCGGGTACCTCAAGCTGCGCTACGGCGAACCGGCCCGCGCGCTTTCCGCCATCTCCTTCGGCTTCATGACCGTGCTGATGAGCGGCATCAACATGTACTCCATGGCGCTGGTGCTGAAGGTGGTGCTCGGCTGGAACATCTCCACCAGCATCTGGGTCTCGTCCCTCACCGTGGCCATTTACGTATCTCTGGGCGGGCTGCTCTCGGCGATTTTCAATGAGGTGCTGCAGTTCATGCTGATCTGGCTGGGCGCGCTGCTGATCTCCATCATCGGGCTGATCGAAGCCGGCGGCTGGAGCGGCATGGTGGCGCGCATCCACGCCAACTTCCCGCGGCAGGATTTTACCCACCTGTGGCGCACCATGGGATCGTTCACCGACAATCCCATGGGCATTCACTGGGTGGGGATCGTGTTCGGCCTGGGGGTGTTCATCTCCATGGGCTACTGGACGACGGATTTTCTGGTGGTGCAGCGGGTCATCTCCGCCAAGGACTTGCGCGCCGCCAAACTGGCCCCGCTGATCGGCGCCACCTTCAAGATGTGCGTGCCGTTCATCGTGATCCTGCCTGGTCTGCTGGGGCTGGCGGTGCTGGATACGCCCGGCCATCATTTTCTCGTGCCTGCGACCGAAGCGGAAGTCACCGGCGGGCACAGTTACGACGAAGTGCTGCCCATCATGCTGGCGCGCTACTGCGGACCGGGGCTGCTCGGGCTGGGGATCACGGCGTTGATCGCCGGCTTCATGTCGGGGATGGCGGGCAACGTCAGCGCCTTCGCCACGGTGTGGACCTACGACATCTACCGCGCCGTCTTCCGCAAGGAAGCGAGCGACTCCCACTATGTCAGCGTCGGGCGATGGTGCACCATTCTGGGGGTGCTGGTGAGCATCGGCACGGCGTACCTGGTGATGCAGTTCAAGAGCATCATGGATTACGTGCAGGCGCTGTTCAGCTTCTTCATCGCGCCGCTGTTCGGGACGGTGCTCCTGGGCATGTTGTGGAAGCGGGCGACACCCAAGGGCGGATTCTGGGGCCTGCTGGCGGGAACGGTGTCTTCCATCGGGATGTACGTTTGGGTGAAGATCGATCCCACGGCGGTGCGCTATATCGCCTTGTCCGCTTACGCCAAAGATCAGGCTCAGAACATGTTCCGCGCGCTGTGGTGCGGGCTGATCTGCATGGCGGTGACGGTGGTGGTGAGCCTGCTGAGCGAGCCCAAGCCGGAAGCGGAACTGGTGGGGCTGGTGTACGGCTGCACGGAGATCCCCTCGGAAGGCCACCTGGCGTGGTGGCAACGGCCCGCGTTGTGGGCAGGAGTGGTATTGGCGGCCTTCCTGGCGCTACAAATAATCTTCTGGTAGGAAAAGGACTATGCATCGACCCGGTATGCTCTCAATCTGGTTTTTCATCGGAGTTCTGCTGCTGGTGTATGGGATCTTGATATTCGGCGCCGGAATTTACGGGCTGAGCAAACCGCCAGCGGTAAAGATGGCGGACCTGCACGCTGGCATCTGGTGGGGCGCGCTGTTGATCGCGCTAGGCGCGATCTACACGGTGAAGTTCCGGCCGGGGAGGAACAACTGAGTTATGACCAATGGTAAGCCCCGTAAGATGACCTTCGGCCTGGTGGTCGGGAATCGCGGATTCTTCCCCGATCATCTGGCGAAGAGCGGCCGCGAAGATATGATCGCGGTGCTGCAGAAGACCGGCCACGACGTGGTAGCGGTCGGGCCGGAAGAGACGAAGTACGGCGCCATCGAAACCCGCGCCGAAGCCGCGCGCTGCGCGGAATTGTTCCGTAAGAACGCCGACCGGATCGACGGCATCATAATCACCCTGCCGAATTTCGGCGACGAGCGCGCCATCGCCGACACGCTGCGCGGCGCCAATCTCACCGTCCCGGTGCTGGTGCAGGCCACGCCGGACACGCCGGGCCGGATGAGCATCCGCGACCGCCGCGACAGCTTCTGCGGCAAGATGTCGGCGTGCAATAACCTGACGCAGTACGGGATTCCGTATTCGCTGACCACGCGTCACACGGAAGCCCCCGATTCGGATTTCTTCCGCAAGGACCTGGAGTGGTTCGCGGCGGTCTGCCGCGTGGTGAAGGGCCTGCGGCGCCTGCGCATCGGGGCCATCGGCGCCCGGCCCGCGGCGTTCAATACGGTTCGCTACAGCGAGAAGATTCTGGAGGCCAACGGCATCTCGATCGAGCCTATCGATCTCTCGGAAATCCTCGGCCGCATCACGCGCATGAGCGACCAGGACCCGGCCGCTGTAGCCAAGCTGGCAGCGATCAAGAAATACGTGCCGAGCGACAGCGTGCCGGCCGAGCCGTTGATGAAGATGGCCAAGCTGGGCGCGGTGATCGACCAGTGGATGACCCAGACCGAGGTCGCCATCAGCGCCATTCAGTGCTGGACGTCACTCGAGGAGTTCTTCGGCGTGGTGCCTTGCACGGTGATGAGCATGATGAGTGACAATCTTATGTCCAGCGCGTGCGAAGTGGACATCTGCGGAGTGATCGGCATGCACGCGCTGCAATTGGCGTCGGGAACGCCCAGCGCCCTGCTCGACTGGAACAACAATTATGGCGAGGACCCCGACAAGGCCGTCTGCTTCCACTGCAGCAATCTCCCCAAGCATTTCTTCCGGGAAGCCAGGATGGACTTCCAGCAGATCATCGCCGGAACGGTGGGGCGGGATAACACCTATGGCACTTGCGTCGGCCTGGTGAAGCCCGGCCCGATGAGCTTTGCCCGGTTCTCCACGAACGACACACATGGCGCCATGGAGGGCTACGTGGGCGAGGGAAAATTCACCGACGACCCGTTGGATACTTTCGGCGGCGCGGGAGTGGTCCACATCGGCAACCTGCAAGGGCTGTTGCGCTTCATCTGCGAGCGAGGCTTCGAGCATCATGTGGCCGCCAACCTGTCGTCGGTTTCGCCGGCGGTGCGGGAAGCCGCCACGCGCTATCTCGGCTGGAGCGTCCACGCCCACAGCTAAGAATTAACGACCGCGGATGAACGCCGATGAACACGGATAACACGCTCTTGATTGTGGCTTATCTGCGCTCATCTGTGTTTATCCGCGGCCAGATCGAGGTTCACTCATGAGTATCGTCGCAGGCGTTGATTTCGGAACCTTGAGCGTCCGCGTGTCGATCTTCGATAGCGCCCGGGGCAAGCTGGGCGCCGGGGTCGCCGAGTATCCGCTGCTGCGGAAGAAAGAGGACCCCGACCACGCCACGCAGAGCCACGCCGATCATATGCGGGCGCTGGCAGAGGCTACGCGCAACGCGGTAGCGGATGCCAGGATCGACGGCCAGGCGATCGAGGCCATTGCTCTCGACACCACCGGGTCCAGCGTAATTCCGGTGGACGCGAACCTGGAGCCGATCGACGACTACTATCTCTGGTGCGACCATCGTGCCTGGAAGGAAGCCGCTGAGATTACCGCGCTGGCGCACAGCCGCAAGCTGGAAGCTATCGACTGGTGCGGCGGCGTCTACTCCTCCGAATGGGGATTCGGCAAGCTGCTGCACTGGCTGCGCCATAATCCAGGGAAGCGCGCCCGCTTCGCCACGGCACTGGAGCATTGCGACATGGTGGCGGCGGTGCTATGCGGCATCCACGATCCGGCGCAGGTTCCGCGCAGCGCGTGCGCCATGGGCCACAAGTGGATGTGGAACGCCGCACTGGGCGGTTTGCCGCCGGAGGATTTTCTCAGCGCGGTCGATCCGCTGCTGGCCGGCGTGCGCGCTAAACTTAGCGGGCGGTATGAGACCTCGGACAAGATCGCCGGGCGCCTGGCGCCCGAATGGGCGAAGCAGCTCGGGCTGCGCGCCGGGATTCCGATTCCGGTGGGTGCGTTCGACGCGCACTGGGACGCCATCGGCGCGGGCGTCGGCCTGGGCGACGTGGTCAACGTGGTCGGCACTTCCACCTGCATCATGGCGCTTGGCCAGCAGCCGAGTTTGATCCCAGGAGTCTGCGGCGTGGTGCAAGGGTCGATCGACCCGGCGCGGACGGGAATCGAGGCCGGGCTGTCAGCCACCGGCGACATTTTCGAGGCTGTGGCCAGGCGCGCGGGAACGAGCGTGGTGGAGCTTTCGCGCGGTCTCGAGAATTACGCGGCCGGCGAGACCGGCCTGCTGCGGCTCACGTGGGACAATGGCGACCGCACCGTGCTGGTGAATCCGGAGCTGGGCGGTGTGGTGCTGGGGTGGCGCCTCACCAACACGGCGCAGGACGAGCTGTTCGCTTCCATCGAGGGCACGGCTTTCCACACGCGGGTGATTCTGGAACGGATGGAGGAACACGGCGTGCCGATTCGCCGCGTGATCAACGGCGGCGGCATTCCACAGAAGAACCAGGTGCTCAACCAGGTTTACGCCAACGTGCTGGGCAAGCCGATCCTCGTGCCCAAGGGGGACGTCACCAGCCTGGGCTCGGCGATCTTCGCGTTCCTCGCCGCCGGGACGTTCAAGAGCATCCACGACGCACAGGCCGCGCTTTGCCCCAGCTTCGCCACCGTGGAGCCGCAGAAGGAGCAGGCGGCGGTTTGTCAGGAGCTGTACCCGCTGTACCGCAGGCTGTACTTTTCGTTTGGGCAACGGCAATCGGCCGCGGCGGAGATCGGCGATGTGCTGCCAGAGTTGCGCCGGATCGCAGCGAAGGCGCGCGGAGGGAAGAGTGCTGGAAAAGCTGCGAGCTGAAGTCCTGGAAGCAAACCTCGAGTTGGTGCGAAGAGGCCTGGTTATCTACACATTCGGCAACGCCAGCGGCGTGTCGCGCGAGCACGGCCTGGTGGCGATCAAGCCGAGCGGCGTCCCTTATGAGAAGATGACGCCCGCGGACATGGTGAT
>Ga0335081_10022856_pt1 | contig 10116 bp, 7 predicted proteins | sample Lox_Sample_35_FD_206713 | JGI IMG/M metagenome (GOLD analysis project Ga0335081, IMG submission 206713) | Soil microbial communities from Loxahatchee National Wildlife Refuge, Florida, United States - Lox_Sample_3.5 | ecosystem: Environmental > Terrestrial > Soil > Wetlands | place: USA: Florida... | reverse complement strand
TGTCGGGGCTTTCCATGACTCGCTACGTGCCGGCTCGCCATTATCTCTACTTCGGAATCACGGCTCTGGTGCTGGCGGCGTTTTCGGGATGGCTTGGTCTGCGATGGGCGCCCGCGTTCATCCCCAGTACCCTCTTTCTGGCCAGCTCGGCCCTGTTGTTGGTGTTGGCGTTTCGTCCGGCAATCGAGATTCACGAAGAATTTTTAGCCATCGGCAATCGTCGCGTGCTTTGGATGGACATCCGCCGGCTCGATCGTACCGGCTGGATCTCGCCGCTAATCGTTCGCATGACGCTGTTCGACGATTCGCGGGTGCTGTTGATTTATCCGGGTGATCTGGATTGCTGCAACAACCTGCTGCGGAATCTGCGCAAACTGTCGCGCGACGCTTTAATTGATGGCGTGCCCTACCGGCAGTACCAGGGTGAGGCGTTGAACCCCGGCCCCGAGCGGCGCCAGCTCCCTTCCCCGCGCTACCGCTTGCTGCGGCCTGAAGACGAAGCCGAAGTTGAGAAGTTGTATCAGCGGTTGAAAACCGTCGGTCATCTGGACCAGAAGAACACCACGGACGAGAAGTAGTTCGTGGCTCGCCGCCATTTTTCCTCAGTCACACTCGGCATCCTCGCGGCGGTCATCGTTCTTCTAGTCCTGACGCACTCTGTCTGGTTGGGTTGGATGGGCGCTTTGCTGGTGGAATCGGAACGGCCGTCTCACGCTGACGTCATCGTCGTGCTGGCCGGGGACCCCTACGGACATCGCATTCTGCGCGCTGCGGAACTCGTCAAGCAGGGCTATGCACCCAAAGTTCTGGTAAGTGGTCCTGCTGGTCTATATGATCTGCACGAGTGTGATCTGGCCATCCCCTTCGCCGTGAGACGAGGCTATCCGGAGGCGTGGTTCGTACCCGTGCCACATGACGCACACTCGACCGAGGAAGAAGCCCGGGCGCTTTTGCCGGTGCTCGCGAAACTTCACGCGCACACGGTGATTGCAGTGACGTCGGATTATCACACGCGCCGTGCCTTGCGCGCCCTTCATGCCGGGTGGCCGGGCATTGAAGTCCACATGGTATCTGCAGGCGACGAGTTTTTCTCCCCCTATGGCTGGTGGCACAACCGCGAAGGCCGCAAGACTTTTCTTTTAGAATGGACCAAGACCTTGGCGAGCTTCGTGGGCCTGTAGGCGATGCTGGAATCATTCAGAACTTTGTGGCCTTACATGCGGCGCTACCAGCGCGGGCTGGCGCTGGGCATGGGAGCGCTGATCATCAAAGACCTGGCGCACGTGGCGGTTCCCCTGGTGATTCGCAGCGCGATTGATGCGCTCACCGCCCACCGGCCCCTCCCGGGTATCCTGTGGCTGGTTCTGCTGCTGGTGGCGATCGCCGTGGTGAGAAGCATTTTCCAGTTCTGGATGCGCGTAATTCTCATCGGCATGTCGCGCGACATCGAGTATGACCTGCGCAACGATCTGTTTGCGCACCTGGTTTCCCTATCGCCCGATTTTTATGCGGGGCATCGCACCGGCGATATCATGGCGCGGGCTACTAACGATCTGAACGCGGTGCGCATGATGCTCGGGCCAGGCATCATGTACTGGATGGAAACCAGCCTGACCTTCGTGCTTGCCATTGCCGTAATGGCCGTCAGTGACTGGAAGCTGACGATTTTCGCGGTGCTGCCTGCGCCCCTGGTGAGCGTGGCGGTGATGCTGTTCGGGCGCGCGATCCACGAACGGTTCGAAGCCATCCAGGCGATGTTTTCCGACATCAGCAGCCGCGTGCAGGAGAACCTCTCGGGCGTTCGCATGATCCGCGCGTTCGTGCAGGAGGCGGCGGAACTGCGACGCTTTGCGGACCTGAATAACGAGTACATCGCCCAGAATCTCAAACTGGTGAAGGTGTCGGGCTTGTTTCAGCCTCTGCTGGAAGCCCTGATCGGCTTCACCTTTTTGGTGGTGCTTTGGGCTGGAGGTTACCAGGTGCTGTTGGGCCGCATCTCGCTCGGCGGCTTCGTCATGTTCAATACGTACATGGGCATGCTGGTGTGGCCCATGATTGCGCTCGGCTGGGTGGTGAACCTGATGCAGCGCGGCAGTGCCTCCATGGGGCGCATCAACCAGATCACGCGGGAACGGCCGACCATTGCCGCACCGCCATCACCCGTCGCGATCCCACGAGTGCGCGGCGAAGTCGAATTCCGGGGAGTTTCGCTCATCTATCCCAGCGGCCGCGCGCTGGACGGCGTGGACCTCTACATCCCCGCGGGCGCCACCATCGCCGTCGTCGGCCACACGGGAAGCGGCAAGAGCACACTGGTCGGCCTGGTCCCGCGCCTCATGGATCCGACCGCAGGCGCGGTTTACGTTGACGGCATCGACTTGCGCGAACTCGATCCGGCGGAACTGCGGCGCAACATCGGCTTCGTCCCGCAGGAAACCTTCCTGTTCAGCGCCACGCTCGCGGAAAACATCGCGTTCGGCGTGGAAAACGCCAGCGAAGAAGAAATCAAACGCGCCGCCGAGATGGCGGGTCTGGCCGGCGATATCGAATCTTTCCCCGATGGGTATAAAACGATGGTGGGCGAGCGCGGCATTACGCTCTCGGGCGGCCAGAAGCAGCGGACCGCCATTGCGCGCGCCCTGCTTCGCGATCCGCGCATCCTGATTCTCGACGATGCGCTCTCCAGCGTCGATACCCTTACTGAAGAGCGCATTCTGACGTCACTCACCGCGGTGATGCGCGGCCGTACCGTCATTCTGATCTCGCACCGCGTCTCCACCGTGCAAGGCGCCGATTCGATTGTCGTCCTTGAAAAAGGCCGTATCGTGGAGCAAGGCACTCACGACGAACTGGTGGCCGCCGGCGGCTACTACGCCGACCTTTCGCAGAAGCAGATGCTGGAAGAAGAGCTGGAAGCGATCTAGCCAAAGGTTTCGCGGCTCCAACCCCTCCGGGAACTATATCGGATTCCGAGCGTCTAATCAAGAGACATGCTCGAAGTCCGCGACCTGATCAAACGCTACAACCGCATTCCGGCGGTTGACGGCGTCAGCTTCACGATTCGGCCTGGGGAGATCCTCGGCTACCTCGGGCCCAACGGCGCCGGCAAGAGTACGACGGTCAAGGTGCTGACGGGGTTGATTGAACCCACCGCGGGCCAGATTCTGTTTCGCGGCCTCGACGTTCGCGACAACTGGATCGGCTTCCAGCGACGCATGGGCTATGTGCCCGAGGAGCCGCACCTGTATCCGCATCTGGCCGGGCGCGAGTATTTGCAATTGGTCGGCCGGCTTCGCGGCATTCCGCGGCGCATTCTCGAGCCGCGCATGGACGAGATGCTGCGCCTGTTCTCTTTGTGGGAGGACCGCTATTCGCCGCTCTCGTCATATTCCAAAGGCATGCGCCAGAAGATTCTGCTTTCAGCGGCGCTGCTGCATGATCCCGAGTTGCTCATTCTTGACGAGCCGTTTTCCGGCCTCGATGTCAACACCGCGCTGATGCTGCGCAGCCTGCTGGGCGCGCTGGCGGCCGAGGGCAAAATGATTCTTTACAGTTCGCACGTGCTCGAAGTGGTGGAGAAGGTCTGTTCGATGGTGGTGATTCTTCGCAAGGGCAAAGTGGTGGCGTACGATGCCGTCGAGAGCCTGCGCGGGCTGATGCAACAGCCTTCTCTCGAGGGAATCTTCGCGCAGCTTACCGAACAGGAGGATCCGGGCCGTTTGGTAACTGGCATTCTGGCCGCCATGCGGGGCTGAATCCGAAGCGACATGCGAGGAGCAGCGCACCGTTTTCGTGAATGGCTGGAGGAAACCCACTCCGCCCGGTTCGAATTGTGCCGGCACTTCTTTTTGCGCTTCTTCGATAGCGATCTCGTCTCGACGCCGGGCCAGTGGCGTGTAGTGGCGATCGGCGCGATAGCCATTCTGCTGTCGTCCAGCCTTATCTTCGTCCAGGCGTACTGGCATAAGTACATCGCGCTCGATGCGCTCCCCACCCCGGAACCGCATCACCTGGCCACGATGGCTGACGCGCTCTTTCTCGTCACGCTGGCGATGTTTGTGATCGGATTGTTCACCACCTTGCAGTGGCCTTCGCTGTTTCCCGGCCTCCGTGACTATCTCGCGCTAGCGTCGCTTCCCATCCGGCTGCGAGAAATTTTCGTGGCCAAATTTACCGCCCTGGTCGTCTTCGCCGGAGCCTTCGTCGTCGCCACCACGTTTCCGCCCAGCGTGCTGATGCCGACGGTTTCGTCGGGCCGCTATGCCGAGCATTCCATCCTGCAAGTGCCGGCACTGTTCGTTTCCTGCTCCCTGGCGGCGCTGTTCGTCTTTTTCTCCTTCGTGGCGGTCCAGGGAGTTCTGCTGAATTTGCTGCCTATCCGCCTGTTCGCCCGCATCTCGCTTGCGGCGCAAGGCCTGTTGCTCACGGTTTTGCTTTGCGGCCTGCCGCTGGTATTTGCCATTCCGAGCCTGAAGGACTCGATGACTCAGCGGCCGGAATGGGCCGTATGGGTTCCGCCGATTTGGTTCCTCGGGCTCCATCAGGTGATTCTCGGCAATACCGAACCGTTCGCGCTACGGCTGGCCGCGATCGGCCTGGCGGGATTCGCGGGCGCCTTTCTGTTCGCTGTTCTCATGTACCTGTGGAGCTACCGGCGCCATCGCGTGCGTTTGCTCGAATCCGCAGCCGTAACTCCGAAGATGGCGAAGTGGAGTTGGGGCGCAGGCCTGTCAGACCGGCTGATGTCCGACCCTCAAGAACTGGCGGTGTTCGCCTTCATGGTCAAAACTCTGGCGCGCAGCCGCCATCACCGTCTGGTGCTCACGGCATTTTCGGCCGTGGCGATTGCGGTGATTTTTGAAAGTTTCGTGAGCCTGGCGCTGAGCCCCGGCTTTCGCGGATTTCTGGCGCACTCCAAGGCGCTCCGCGAAGCTGCCGTCTCCGCGCCGCTCGCCCTTTCGTTGTTCGTGTTATCCGGCCTTCGTTATCTATTCCGATTGCCGGTTGAGATTCGGGCCAACTGGGTGTTTCGCGTCAACGACGCTGGCAATCGGCTGCCGTTTCTCACAGCGGTCGAAGAGTTCCTCGTTTGCTTCGCCGTCGCACCCGTAGCGCTGGTCACCCTGCCGTTGGAGATCTTCCTGTTGGGTCCCGGCACGGCATTCGCGGCCGCGATTTTGTGCTTGCTGCCGTCTCTCATCCTGATGGAGGCGCTGCTCGTCCGGTTTGAGAAAGTTCCCTTCACCTCTTCCTATCTGCCCGGCCGGCGGCCGCTGGTCGAAACGTTGCTGCTCTACGGCATCGCAGTTGGCGTCTACGTCTCCATTCTAAGCAGCATCGTGAACTGGGCTCTGGAGAGTCCGCGCACCGCGCTCGGGCTGTTTGCCGTCCTGCTGGCCATCTGGCTGAAGGTGCGCAAGGGCCGGCTCGATGATCTCGAAATCGGCAGGCTGGAATTCGAGGAATTGCCCGAGCCCGCGGTGCAGACTTTAAGCATTTTTCGGGATTAGCCACCGAACGTTCCGTCCGCGACTTTCGTATCCTGAACCAAGGAGAATTGCATGCGACAAATGTACTGGACCGGATTTCTCATCGTGCCGGTTCTCTTCGCTCCGCTCATCTTTGCCGACGAATGGCACAAGACTTTTCCCGTCTCCGGGAAGCCTGACCTGCGGATCGATGTCGGCGATGGATCGGTGAGCATCCATCCCTCGGAACGAAACGAGATCGACGCCAGGGTGACCACGCAAGGCTGGAGAATCTCAGACTCCGAAGTGCGGATCGTCGAGCGGCAGAATGGAAACCGCGTGGAGATCGACGTGCGCGTGCCGCATCTCAACATCAGCTTCGGCCACCGCTCCATACACCTGGAAGTGCTGGTGCCGCGCGAGCTGAGCGCACAAATCCACAGCGGCGATGGCCGAATCTCGGCGCAGGATCTGAAAGGTGAGTTGCATTTTTCTTCCGGCGACGGCGCCATCGAAGCAGACTCGATCGACGGGATAGTGGAAGCCAAGAGCGGGGACGGCCACATTCGCGTGAGTGGCCGCTGGGAGCGTCTTGATCTCGAGACTCAAGACGGAAGCGTGGAAGCCGAGGCCCGCGCGGGATCGAAAATGGCCGGCAGCTGGCGCGTTCACACCGGTGACGGCCACGTGACTCTTCGGCTTCCGGAAAATTTCGCTGCCGACCTCGACGTCCACACCGGCGACGGTAAGATCACCATCGACTTTCCCGTCACCACTTCCGGATCATTCGGGGGCTCTGATGTTCGCGGTAAGCTCAACGGCGGCGGTCAAACGCTGGTGGTGCATACCGGAGACGGCCCGATCCACATTCAGCGGCTCTGAAGCCTTACCAGCCCGGCTTTGGACCCACGCGTGCCACTTTTGTGGGCACAATGCCGAATTGTTCGCCAAAATGCCGGCTCGCCAGCCGCATCCTGACGTTTTATGTAATTGCCGGCGTTGCTGCTCTGGCCCTCGAACCGCCCGCAATCGTCACGTCGGTGGCTGTCGCCGGCACGCGGCTTCCCGTGAATTTGACAACACAGGCGGGCCGGCCTTACGACGCCGGGCTCGTAGCGCACGACGTGCACGAGTTGTGGGCGAGTGGCCGCTTCAGCAACATCCGCGTGGAGGCCGTGCCCGCTGAGGGCGGACTTTCCGTCCGGTTTCTGGTCACCGAATCGCCTGCGCTCTCGCTGCACGAAATCCGCATCGAGCCTTCGAGCTTCGGCCTTCATCCCAGAGTTGCGCAAGGTACGCCCGTGAATGCGGTGCGCGCGCACGAAATCGCTCTGGAAGCGCGCAAGCAGCTCAACGCCGAGGGTTACGTGAACGCCCGCGTGGACGAGTGCCTGGTTCCGATATCGCGCCGCGCGGCCGACTTGCATCTGACCGTGCATCCCGGCAAACCCGTCGACGTGAAGGAAGTCGCATTCAGTGGCGACCTTGGGCTGAAAAGCCACGAGGTACGCCGTACCATGCGCTCGTTACGAATCCGGCGGGTGTTCGCCTGGCGATTGCTCCCGGCTTTCAACGCAGATGCCGTGGAGTCGGACCTGAATCGCCTGCGCTCACTCTATATTTCGAAAGGCTATTTTGATGCCGTGGTGCAATCGAACAATAAGATCGAAGAGCGAACCGCGCGCGTTAGGATTGACATCCAGTCTGGGCCACGGTATCGCACGTCCGATGTGACGGTTACAGGCACGCGGCCGGAGATCCGGCAGGTCCGCCCTGAAAATCTCTGCCCCTGCCTGCTTGCCGCCAGACGCGATGCGGAGCGGGAAGGCATCCTCGATTTTTCGGCCCGGTTGAATATTCAGCGGTTGGATCAGGAAAGCGCAGCCCTCACGGCCAGCGTGGACCGGGGAACAGCTTACCGCGCCGGACGAATCGAATTCGCTGGAAACCATCACTGCACCGACGCAAACGTACGCCGCAATTTTCTGCTCGACGAAGGCCAGCCACTCGACCGGCAACTGCTTCGCACCAGCGTGGCACGCTTAAATCAGACCATGCAGTTCGAGCCGCTCGACGATCATGACGTAACGATCCGGGAGCATACGGAAACCGGCGTGGCGGATGTACTCGTGCGATTGACGGAGCGCAAACCTCGAGCCTGGGCCATTTCCGGGCCCGTGGGGCCCCCGAGTCTGGCGGGCCCGCTCGCAGCCTCGCTTAGCTCTCGGCTGCCCCCGTGGGGAAGAGGGTTGCTCGAACTTTCCACCTACACCGCCTCCATCAGTCTGATCGCGTTTGCGCACCCGCTGATCCCAGTGCTCGCCGCCCCACGTTTCCTGCCGGTACTGGCACTCCAGCGCCCCTACACGCCGGGCGAAGGTTGGCAGTCGGGATTCGTGATTGCCCCGCAGCTCGGCTGGCAGCGGTCGGCCCTCTCGTATGCTTTCACGCAACTGCAACACCGGCTGCGTGCGCCGGTGCTTGATCCGGAACTGGAGGTTGCGGTAGAGCGTCCCCAAGGCGCCGCCACCCTGGTCTGCGATGAGCCTAAGCCGCGCTTCGCCGCGTGGCGCAATACCGCGGCCCTCGCAGTGCGGTTCCTGAGCGCGATTTCGTCGCTGTAGGAAAACACCAACCCCTGCAGTCGTGGCTCGGTTTCGGCCTCTGCACTAGCTACTGACCGAGACCCTCTCAGGTCCATGCCCGCCTTGCGCCATTCCGACGCCTTCAGTTAGCATAACCGCGAGATGAAACATTGTGCCCTGCTTTTCTTCGCGGCTCTCCTCCCGCTATGTGCGGCCGACGAGGGCTTCACCTCTCTGTTTAACGGCAAGGATCTCACCGGCTGGAAAGTCAACGAGAATATTGACACCTTCTCCGTCAAAGACGGCGCCATTGTCTCGCACGGCCCGCGAAGTCACTGCTTTTACGTGGGCGATTTCCACGATCACACGTTCAAAGACTTTGAGTTGAAGGTCGACATCATGACGCTGCCTGGCGCAAACGGCGGCGTCTACATCCAAACGGCGTTTCAGGATCGCGGCTGGCCCGGCAAGGGCTTTGAAGTGCAAGTGAACAACACCTACGTGGGTGATCCCCGCAGGACCGCCAGTCTGTACGAAGTGCAAGACGTCGCCGACGAGGTCGCCAAGGATAACCAGTGGTTCACCGAAGACATTGTCGCCAAGGGCGACACCATCATCGTCAAAGTGGACGGCAAGCAAGTGGTGGACTGGACGCAGCCCGCCAACTGGCAAGGCACCAAAGACTTTCCGAACCGCCGCATTGGCGCAGGCACCATCGCGCTTCAGGGCCATGACCGCGGGAGCACCGTCTACTACAAGAACATTCGCATCAAGCTGCTCGATTAGTTGCGCGCCGATGAAGAAGAGCCTCATCTGCATGGTGCTCGGCCCGAGCCTTTGCATGCTTAATGCAGCCGAGTTATACAAGGAGCCCTTCCGTCCTCAATTCCACTTCAGCCCGGCCAGAAATTGGACCAATGACCCCAACGGCCTGGTTTTTTATCAGGGCGAGTATCATCTCTTTTACCAATACAACCCGTTCGGCGACACCTGGGGGCACATGAGCTGGGGGCACGCCGTCAGCACGGACCTGGTGCACTGGAAGCATCTGCCAGTGGCGCTCGGCGAAGAAAATGGCGAGATGATTTTCTCTGGAAGCGCGGTTGTGGACTGGCACAACTCGAGCGGGCTGTGCCGGAATCCGGATCCGCGCGATGCGTCCTGCCTTATCGCGATCTATACAGGCAACAGCGACCATCAGAGCCAGAGCATCGCCTTCAGCAACGATCGCGGCCGAACCTGGACAAAATACAACGGCAACCCAGTTATCGATCTCGGCCTGCGCGACTTCCGCGACCCCAAGGTTTTCTGGCATGTGGAAACGCAACGGTGGATCATGGTGGCCGCGTTGCCCGCCGACCACAAAGTCCGTTTCTTCGGATCGTCTGATCTGAAAAGATGGACTGCCCTGAGCGATTTCGGTCCCGCCGGCGCCACATCGGGCGCCTGGGAGTGCCCAGACCTTTTTCGTCTTCAACAGCGATGGATCCTGTCGGTGAACATCAACCCAGGCGCTATCGCCGGAGGATCGGGCAACCAGTATTTTGTCGGCCAGTTTGACGGAACCCGATTCACGAACGACAACCCGCCGTCACAAACGCTCTGGGCGGATTATGGAAAGGATTTTTACGCCAGCCAATCCTACTCTGATATTCCACCGCAGGATGGCCGGCGCATCTGGATAGGTTGGTTCAGCAACTGGCTGTATGCCAATAAAGAACCTACGCATACGTGGCGTTGCGCGCAGTCCATACCGCGCGTGCTGCGGCTAAAGAAAATCGGAAACTCGATCCGGCTGGCGCAGGAGCCCATCGCCGAACTCGCATCACTCCGCGGCGAGCATCTGCATCTCGGCCCTGCTGGTGTCGCCGAAGCAAACCTGCGTCTACGCGGGTTTCAGTCCGAGACCTACGAACTGATGGCGGAAATCGAGACGGCCAACGAAGCCGGCTTCAAACTACGCAAAGGTCCATCAGAGGAAACGCTGGCCGGATACGACGCCAACCGCACCGAGGTCTTCGTCGACCGCAGGCGGAGCGGCATCGTAAATTTCAGCGGCGACT
>Ga0335081_10022854_pt1 | contig 10117 bp, 9 predicted proteins | sample Lox_Sample_35_FD_206713 | JGI IMG/M metagenome (GOLD analysis project Ga0335081, IMG submission 206713) | Soil microbial communities from Loxahatchee National Wildlife Refuge, Florida, United States - Lox_Sample_3.5 | ecosystem: Environmental > Terrestrial > Soil > Wetlands | place: USA: Florida... | reverse complement strand
GCGGAAGTGCTTGACCATGAGGGCAAGCCCAGGTTCCAGCCCGGCGATGAAATCGACGTCATGCGTGACAAGAGCGAGACCGAGGAAGGCTATATCGGCCTTTCCCACCAGAAAGCGCAACGCCTGCGCGCATGGGATGAAATCGAGAAAGCTTACAACGAGAAAAAGCCAATCCAGGGAGTGGTCGTCGAGCGGATCAAGGGCGGATTGACCGTCGATATTCGGGGGGCGCGGGCGTTTCTACCTGGCTCCCAGGCGGATATCCGTCCCCTGCGCAATCTCGACGCGCTTAAAGGCCAGAGCCTCGAAGTCGCAATTGTCAAGCTCAATAAAAAGCGCGGCAACATTGTGGTCTCGCGCAAGCAGGTGCTGGAAGAGACGCAGAACGAAAAAAAGAACAAGACCCTTGAGCATCTCGAAGAGGGCGGGGTTTTGACTGGGGTTGTGAAAAACCTGACCGAATACGGCGCCTTTGTGGATTTGGGCGGTATTGACGGGCTTCTTCACATCACCGATATGTCCTGGGGCCGGCTCACGCATCCCAAAGATTTGGTGAACGTCGGCGATCAGATCCAGGTGAAAGTTCTCAAGTTCGACAAAGAGAAGCAACGGGTTTCTCTCGGTTTTAAGCAGCTCACGCCTGACCCCTGGCTGGATGCAAGCCAGCGCTATCCGGTTGGCGCGCACGTAAATGGGCGAGTCATCAGCGTGACGGACTACGGCGCATTTGTGGAACTGGAGCAGGGCATCGAGGGCCTGGTACACGTAAGTGAGATGACCTGGTCCAAGCGCATGAAGCATCCTTCCAAGCTCGTGAACGTTGGCGACCAGGTTGAGTGCGTGGTGCTCAGCGTGAATCCGACAGAACGCCGCATTTCTTTGGGCATGCGGCAGTTGGCATCCAATCCCTGGGACTCGCTGCACGATAAATATCCGGTGGGTGCGACGGTTGAGGGGCGAGTCCGCAACCTGACCGATTTTGGCGCGTTCATCGAGATCGAAGACGGTATCGACGGCCTGGTTCACGTGAGCAATCTCAGCTGGACGAAGCGGGTGAAACATCCCTCGGAAGTTTTGAAAAAAGGCGATCGCGTGAAGGCCGTGGTGCTCGCGATCGAACCCGACAAGCGGCGGCTTTCTCTGGGGGTAAAACAGCTTCAGCCTGATGCCTGGGAGACTTTCTTCCAGCAGCATCACATCGGAGATGTATTGCACGGCAAGGTTCTGCGTGTCGCCAGCTTCGGTGCATTCGTCGAGATCGCTGAAGGAATTGAAGGACTTTGTCACAACTCTGAAGCGGTCGACGGCAACGGCCAGCCGATGCACCTGGAACCTGGCCAGGAGCATGATTTCAAGGTCATCAAAATGAATCCGGAAGAAAAGAAAGTTGGGCTGAGCATTAAAGCTGTAGGCGAGGAAGCCTCGCGTACGGAAGTAGAAGCCTACAAGCATCCGGCTTCCAGCACTGGCGGCTCAACTATCGGGGACCTCATCACCTGGAAACGCGCCGGGAACGAAAATAACTAAATCCAGTTTCAACTCCTTCTATCCAGAGGACCCGGCAAACTTCACTTCCACCAGCTTCCTGTCTTCATCTGAGGCTTTGAACATCTCCCTCGGCTTCAGTCCCATAAAACTTGCCAGAAAGACCTCAGGAAGTTGCGCGATACGCGTGTTGTAGGTGTTGACATCATCGTTGAAAAATTCGCGACGGTCCGCGATGTGGTCCTCCAACTCAGAAATCCGGTTCTGCAGGCGCAGAAAATTCTCGTTGGCCTTGAGCTGAGGATAATTTTCTGCCACGGCAAAAAGGCCGCGCAGCGCGCCCGTCATCATCAGATCGGCCTGTGCCTTTTCGCCGATCGTGGTCGCGTTCATTGACGCTGCCCGCGCTTCGGTAACGGCTTCCAGGGTTTGACGCTCGTGCTGCATGTAACCTTTGACCGTCTCGACCAGATTGGGGATTTCGTCGTGGCGTTGTTTGAGCAGCACATCAATGTTCGCCCAGGCCCGATCATTGTCATTCCTCAGGCGCACCAGTTCGTTGTAAAGCATGACCACGTAAACGAGGATTCCCGCCGTGATGAATAAGAAAGCAGCGCCCGTGATGATGTTCATCTTGCTCCCTCCCTTGAGCTTATTTCTTGGAGAGATTCGTCAGAATGCTACTGAAAGGAAAGAAGGCGGGCAACTCTCAGCCCAGTTCCGTGAGCACGATGGTCATCTCATGTCGATCCTGAGGTTAATCGTGACCGTGGAACGCGTGTCGAACTGGCTGACCGTTTTGGTATCACTCTTGCGGCCCTTGTACTGCGCGTAGACCTCATAATCCACGTTGGGCGAAAGCGCAGGAAAACGATACACCCCGTCAGTCCCAACGATGAAGCTCTTAACGGAGCGCGTGCGGGTGTTGGAAAGGTAGACGACAGAACCAGAGAGAGGCTGGTCCTGCTTGTCAGTTACCTGGCCGGTCAGCAGGCGGCCCGAACCGCTGTCTTTTTCTTTGGCATAGGGGACGGCAGCGGCCATCAGCGTGAACAGGAGGAATAAGGTCACCGCTGCCAATTTCTTCATAGGTACCTCCACTGGCTCACGCGTTATTCTGACCTATTTTAGATGCAAACCGATGTCTGCGCGCTCGTCGTTTTCGATATGCACGGGGACATCGGAGACGAGCTGCAACGGTTTTCCATTACTCGATCTGAAACCTTTGAGATCGGCTGTGACAACGTAATCCTCTTTGCCGGCAGGTAAACGCTGGGCAAATTCGCCGTTGTGGTCGGAATAGAGCTCCCAGCGGAATTTCTTTTCGCCCGCACGTCGAATTCTTACTTTCACTCCGTATACAGGATGGTCGTCCGGGCCCCAGACGGTGCCAAAAATGAGCGCATACGGTTTTGGCTCCTTACCACTTAGCGCATAAGCAGCAGACCCAGTAAGGACATTGGGAAACGCCCAGAAAGTGCAAAGAAAAAATATAAGAAGGCCAGATAAAGGACTGGAGCGAACATGCCACCGGGCAGAAACAGGCTGACGCGAGCTAGGAGTAATCACCGTCTTCAGCTTCCTCTTCAGTTTCCTCCTCTTCGTAATCCTCTTCGACGGGCTTGAGTTCGAGCGGGTTGGCGGTCACCACCTCGAAGTCCGTGCCGCATTCCGGACAGGACACGATTTCACCTTCATCAATCTCGTCCTCCTCGATGTCCAGGTTGGTTTCACATTCCGGACAGTAAACCATGACTCCCTCCATTTAACCGCCCCTGTTATATTTAGTTTCTCCCGGCCCTGAGGTCAAGAGGTCCGGCCGCAAAAAGGGACCTGGGGCGCTTCGCCTCGGACAGCTATGATGATCCCGCGAATCCTGGCGTTTTGCCTGTTCTCACTCTTTTGCTTGGATGTTCAAGGGCAAACAAAGTCTCAGCAAACTCAGGCCGGCATGGCGTTTCCTGCCGATCCGCAGATTGTCACCGCCTTGCAACAGATTTCAGCCGAGCGAGTACAAGCCACAATTGAAGAACTCGTCGGTTTCCAGACCCGCGCAACGCTCTCGGCTCAGGATCCTGCCTCAATCGCTGCCGGTCACGGCATCGGTGCAGCGAGGGAGTGGATCAAGAGCGAATTTGAGCGTTATTCGAAAGACTGCGGCGGATGTCTGGAAGTGAAGACGGATGCTTTCACCGAGGGCCCAGCCGACAGGATCCCTCAGCCTACGGAAATTACAAACGTCTATGCCGTGCTCAAGGGCAGCGACCCGGAAAATGCCAAGCGCATCGTGCTGGTCACGGGCCATTACGATTCGCGCAACTCCGGCGCATTAGACGCCACAAATCCCGCCCCTGGAGCCAACGACGATGCCAGCGGAACGGCGGTGAGCCTTGAATGTGCCCGCGTGCTCAGCAAGATGAAGTTTCCAGCGACGATTATCTTTCTCACTGTGGCTGGCGAGGAACAAGGACTGAATGGCAGTCGTCACTTTGCCCGGATGGCCAAAGAGCAGAATTGGGACATCGAGGCCGTACTCAATAACGACATTGTGGGCGGGGACAAGAATCCTCAGCAGGATTCGAGCGTGGTCCGCGTCTTTTCGGAAGGCGTTCCCGCGGCAGCCACAGAAGTCGACTTGCGTATGATTCGTAATTTGGGGGGAGAGAACGATTCGGCGTCCCGGGAATTGGCCCGTTACATCACCGAAGTTGGCCGCTCTTACGATACCGGCATCAGCCCTTACCCGATTTTCCGGCTCGATCGTTATCTTCGCGGCGGGGATCAACTTTCTTTTGACCAGCAGGGCTATGCGGCGGTTCGCTTCACAGAATTTCGCGAAGATTACAATCACCAGCATCAGAACGTGCGCACTGAGAGTGGAATCGAGTATGGAGATTTGCCCAAGTTTGTGAACTTCAACTATGTGGCTTCCGTGGCCAAGTTGAACGCTGCAACGTTGGCATCATTGGCCTCGGCGCCGGCTCCTCCGGCCAACGTCCGCTTGGTGACTAAAGACCTTGAAAATGACTCAACTCTGACTTGGCAACCGTCTCCGGGCGGGCTGGCTACGGATTACGAAGTCCTGTGGCGGGCCACGACTGCCCCGGAATGGGAACATGTCCAGTCGGTGGGTAATGTAACCCGCGTGACACTTCCACTTTCGAAGGATAATGTGATCTTTGCGGTCCGCGCAGCGGACAAGAACGGACATCGGAGTCTGGAGGTTGTGCCGGTTCCGGAGAGATGAGATTCGGGGTATTGCGATTCCGGGCCTGAGCAGTTGAACTATGCCGAGAAATACTTCATTTGATATGGCGCTGCCGCCCTTCCGCGGTGCGGTGCGGCAGATCATTCTCTTCAGTCTGGTTATTTATGTGGTCATTCTGCTGCTTATGTCCTTTGCCCAGGGACTCGGGCAGGCTGTCCTCGCTTTCGGTGTTCTCGATCCCGATCGCATCCGGCAGGGCTGGCTGTGGCAATTCGTCACCTATGCCTTCATGTATGTGGATCCGATGGACTTCGTGTTGTCGCTGCTCGGAGTGTATTTCCTCGGATGGGCAGTGGAAGAACGGATTGGAACTGCCCGCTTCTATAGCCTCTTTTTCAGCAGCATCATTCTTTCCGGCGTGGCGGGATTTGTTCTCTCGCTCACCGGGATTGTTGGACGCGGGACCGCCTTGGGATGTGGCGCGGCTGCCAATGCGATTTTAATGGTGTTCTATCTCTTCAACCGCGGCGCGCCAATCATGCTGTTCCCCATCCCGATTCAGATTCCAGTGAAATGGATCGTTCTGTTCACCGCCGCGATCGAGACCGCCTATCTACTGCTGAGCCATTTCGCGCTGTTCTATTGCGTTTTGCTGCTTGGTTTGGGTTCGGGTTACGTCTGGTATCTGATATTTGCCCGACGCAAGGTTTCGCTTGGCATTGTTGAGGGCTTCTACGGAATGCGAAATTCCTACTATCGCTGGAAGCGGAGGCGCGCGGCCCGCAAATTCGAAGTTTACATGCGCCAGCACAACCGCACCGTCAACTTCGACGAGCATGGCAACTACATTCCGCCGGAAGATTCTAAAAAGGACAATGGCGGATCGAAATCGGGCTGGGTGAATTAGCTGACTTCCTCATTTTGTCATCCTGAGCGCAGCGAAGGGACGTATGGACTTGAGTGTCTCTGCTCGCAAACTGCATGGGTTCTTCGCTTCGCTCAGAATGACAAGGGTTGCGGACCTTAGGAGAAGAATTTCTCAAACGCCTCGAGCACCACTGCAGGCAGATTTTCATTCTTTGATTTTCCTTTGAACCCCAGATCATGTCCCGCGGCTTCCACCGGCAACAACTTGTGTCTCGCCGGAATTAACGCCAGCGCCGATTCCATCTCCGCAATCGAGCCGAACGGATCGCGAGTGCCATGAAGGAATAGCGCCGGAACTTGCAGCTTAGGCAAATGTTGCGTGCGAAGTTGGGCTGGTTTGCCGGGTGGATGCAGCGGATAAGAAAGCAACAGCAAACCGTCCACAAGCTTGGGTTCGTCTGCGCATAGGAGAGTGGCCTGACGGCCGCCATACGAATGCCCGCCAAGAAAAATATGGCCGCCGGCGCCTCGCCCGCGCAAAACCCCGATGGCATTCTTCAGGCCTTCACGATCGCGCGCTGCGTCTCCAGGCCGCGGCGGCCCGAATCGCCGATTCTGCCGGTATGGCAGATCACAACGCAAAACAGTAAAACCAGCGCCAGCAAACGCGTCACCGATTGCCAGGAGCACCGGAGAATTTGCGTTCGAGCTTGCGCCATGGGTAAGAACGATGGCCGGAGAGCTCGAAGAGCCGGCATCGTGCAAGAACCCACGCACCGGCGGGTCCAGACTCGTGTCGGCGAATTGCTCAAATGCGTTCATCCAGCTTCGATTTATTCCAAGACTGCAATGGCTTCGATTTCGATGAGGAAATCTTTACTGGCTAGCGCGGGAACCCCGATCCCGGTGCTACAGGGCTCGTCATTCTGGCCTCAGAACACAAAAGCCGTCGGCTGATGCCGACGGCCGGGAAACCAGGAGAATTTTTACCGCGATGCCTCTTCCAGCATCCCCTTTTCCAGCTTTTCCTGGCAATCGATGCAATGCCGCGTCCAGGGCACAGCCTCCAGGCGCTTGGAATTAATCTCCTTGCCGCAGGAGATGCATTCTCCGAAGCTGCCCTCGCGGATGCGTTGCAGGGCTTTTTCCACCATCGCCAGCAACTGGCGGTCATTGTTGCTCTGGTGAAACAGGAATTCCTTGTTGTAGGAACTGGCCGCTTTGTCGGCGATGTCCTGGGCGGAGTCTTCGTCCACCGACCGGCCATCCTGCTCGGTCCGTGACACCATGCGGCGCAGGTCCTGCTGCCGTGACTCCAGCCTTTTCCTGAAATAATCGAGCTTCTTTTTTTCCATGCTAATGACATCGCGGCCCATTGGGCCGCTTCCTTATCTCACTTTGCCGAATTGGACAAACAAAAATAATAAGCGCCTAAATTGAGATGCGTCAACTGTCCAATCGGTCGCTCGAAGAACGAACGTTGAAATATTCATCATCAATTAACGCGGGAGAGGCTGCTGCATCTCGGCGAGCGCGTAAGCCATCACTGCCATAGCAGCCGCATTCTCACGAAGCTGCTGAGGGTCGACCTTGTCCAGCGTATCCGCGGCGGTGTGATGATAGTTGAAATAAGTTCTTGAATCCTGAAGCAGCCCAAACGAGGGGACATCCGCTTTGGCCATCGGTTCGATGTCCGAACCCGGACTCCTGGTTGTGAGCTGGATCACATTTGCTCCAAAGGAGCGCAAGATTTCCTGCAAGGGCTTGAGCCACAGCAATGCGGTCGCGCTGATCTTGGCATCGAAGCCCATCGGATGGTCTGCTCCCAAATCGCTCTCGATGGCTCCAACATGGTTCATCATCTCCTGTTGATAGTCTTTCGCATAAGCTTGATGGCCACGGCCGTGATTTTCCTCATCCATCCAGGCAATCACGCGGATGGTGCGCCGGGGATGAATCTCGAGTTGGCGCAAGAGTTGCGGAGTCTCCATGGCAACCGCGACGCCGGCCCCGTCGTCGATCGCCCCCGTGCCCAGGTCCCAGGAGTCCAAATGCCCGGAAACAACCACGATCTGTTCAGGGTGCTCGGTTCCTTTCAGATCGGCGATCAGGTTGTGAGTGACAACGTCTTCCCCAGATTGCGAAGTCAGAGTCAAGTGCATTCTCACCCGGCCCTGCTGAACCAGGTGGGCGATTAGATCGGCATCTTCGCTGGTTACAGCTCCGGCTGGAATGCCGGCGGCGGTGCTGCCTCCGGTGTGAGGCAAACGATAAGCAGCTCCTCCAACGGAACGGACCAATGAAGCCACGGCTCCCAGTTCTTCTGCGCGCTGCGCTCCCTTGTCACGATAGACCACAGCTTCTCCATAAGCTGCGCCCGCCAATCCGTTGGCGGCCTTTTGACGGTCGAAAATCTCGTTATACAAAACAATTTTCCCGGCGACGCGGCTGCGGCCCAGCGCTTTAAGCTCGTCGAAGCTGTTCACGACTACAACCTCCGCGGTAAGGCCGGAGCTCGTCGTCGGGTGATTGCCTCCCAGTGCAGTCACCACGATCTTCTGCGTGGCGCCGGGCACAACCCCGGGATAGTCAACCAATTCGGCAGAATCGACTCCACGAATCCAACGCGGCGCTCGAACCTCTTCCAGCTGCACTTCCAGCCCCAATTTGCGCATTTCATCTGCGACGTACTGGACAGCAGCCTCGGTTTGCGGCCATCCCACCGGCCGCGGCCCCAAATTGTCCGAGAGATGAGCCACCTGGCGATAGGCGTAGTCGTCTGCCAGAGCGGCGTCGCGAATCTTGACCAGTTGCAGAATCAACTGACGCGGAAAATGGGCTGCTTCGGTTGAGCTTGCCTCAGGTTCCTCCTGCGGCTGCACAGTTTGGACCGAGAACAGAGCTCCAACCATGAGGGTAGCGATCAGTGAGCGCATGCGGACCGGGGCGTGGTTTCGCTGGACATTGAAAAGGAAAAATCGAACCTGAACATAACTGATTAAACAGTGTATCTGACATCGACTTGATGCAGCAAAGTGTCTAACTCGGGTTGGACAAATTCGCGACGGACTGCTTGCAACACAAAAAAGCGGCCCCATCGCTGGGGCCACTAATCAAAAGAGGCAGGGTTGGAAGGTGAAGGTCAGGAAAGGCAATGCGAAACGCTCCTCCTACAGGCAAAGCGGCGAATTGCGAAATGTCGAAATCGGTGGAAGAAAATGAGGGTCATTGGTTTGTGAGCGGCCTCTTTCCTTGCATTCCCAAAATGCACTTGCCGAGCCAAAGGCAATTCTCTGCCCCGACTCGCGGGAAAATAAAATAAGACACTTGTAATGAGTGGGTTACTGCTGCCCTTGGCGCGATCGGCCAAGGCGATGCAGGTATGAACAACAGGAGTGAGTGCACAATCCTGCACATTGGGTGCAGGACTCTACTTCAGTGCAACGTCAAGTCTCAGCTGTTCCCGGCTACGGTGCGTAGTTTGCCCGGCAGGAAGTGATAGGGCGGCCAGGGACCGCTGATCGCCAATTCACAGTTCTTCAATTGCTTGGCCGCGCTGGAATAACGGTTCTGATATTTCTCAACGCTCTTCGAATCAATCAAGTGGGCGATATCGATGAGCATTCCGTCCGAATCCACCCGCTTGCAGCTGACTTCTTCCTCGAGCGGATTGAATAGCTTGTGGACCTGCACCGAGAGCGCCCGCGCTTTGGTGCGGCGTTCGCGGTCCTTCGAAGCTTTTTCCCGTAGTTTAGCCAGATATTCACCGCCGACCGTGTCGGGAAGTTCAACCTCCGCAAGAGCTTCGCGAAGTGAGCCGTCACGCACCACCAACTTCAGGTGCATTTCGGCCTTGCCCCGCAGCCGGGCGACGCTTTGACCGAATGCTCGTCGGTTAGCGCGGACGGCTTGCCGTAGGGCCTCTTCGCTGTCGAAAATCGTTCCAAAGCGGAAGGGTAAAACCGTCCCGCTACGGAAACACACGCTCACAACCCGGGCGTGCTCCAAGACATGTTTTTCTTCGAGGGGCGTACCATTGCGCTCGTATTCGCTGACAACAACACTGAATTCGCCGCTGGGGTAACCGAGAACCGCGGCACCATCTACGCCTTGAATGCCTTCCAACAAGAAAGGACGGCGAGTGCGGGCCCCGTTGCCTAAAGTCTGTTGCTCGGTGATGCAATAAGCGTACCACGCCATAGAGTTCTCTCCGAACCGGTTGCGAGGCGAGACTGGATCACCCCACGCATTGGTATTGGTTACTCTTTTTGAACCTTTGGAAGAAAGGGCGGTACTGCGACGAGATCGGACGCCTTACTGTCGCGTCCACTGTGCATGTTACGCCGAGGCTGCTGAAGAATGCAACCTTTCTGTAACATTGGGCATCATTTTTTTCTCAATACTGAGACTAACCAATTCGGCATAACCAAATGTGCGCGGAATTTTTTGGGGACGACCGAGGAGAATTTTGCGAGCGGGATAAGAACTCGTCTCACTTTAAGACGAGCCCTATGGCAGATTAACGTAGTCCCCTTCGCGCCAAGCTCGATTGCCTTG
>Ga0335081_10022852_pt1 | contig 10117 bp, 9 predicted proteins | sample Lox_Sample_35_FD_206713 | JGI IMG/M metagenome (GOLD analysis project Ga0335081, IMG submission 206713) | Soil microbial communities from Loxahatchee National Wildlife Refuge, Florida, United States - Lox_Sample_3.5 | ecosystem: Environmental > Terrestrial > Soil > Wetlands | place: USA: Florida... | reverse complement strand
ATTTTCTCGCTCACGTCGAGTCCGACCGCTTCAACAAAACCATCAAGACCCCGCAAATGTTTGAAAAATTTCTTCCCTTCGCGATGGCTCTTGGCGTCGAGAAGAATTGGAGCAAAGCGTTTCAGGGCATCATGACTGAACCGCCGCAGTGGTACCGCGGCGGCTACGGCCCCAATTTCTATCCGATTTATTTCACCAACGATTTGCACACCATGACCGCCCGCGCCAGCGACGTCCTCGCTTCCGCCCCGCGCAGTTCCGGCGGCTCCGGTTTTGGTGGTGGCGGCGGCGGTGGTGGTTTTTCGGGCGGCGGCTTTGGCGGCGGGGGCGGCGGCGGCTTCTAGGACTATTTTTGCGTAGGCAAGCCCGCGTGCTGATTCCTGGCACACGGACACAACGAGGGATCTGCTTCTTCTATTTTTTTTCCGTTCTCTCTGTGCTTCTCCTATTAGGTGTAATATCCCCTCTAGGAACGCTCCTTCCTCTCGTCCTTCCGGAGGTGCTCCATGCCAGACAATACACGTCAGCAAATCCTTCAACTTGAACGCGCCCAAGCTCGCGCCATCAATCACGCGGACCTACCCGGCGCGCTCCTGATGTTTGACCGCGGCTTCGTCGGCTTTTCCTCCACGCAGCACAAGCGCATTCGGGGCCTCGCTGCTCTCCGCAAGACTTTTGTCTATTACCTGAAGCGCGCCCCCAAACTCACTTATCACATGGAGCAGCCGCACGTTTCCGTGAGCGGTGGAACTGCCGTGGCAACCTTTTATTGGACCGTGCAACTTGGCCCCGGTCACAAAATCCACGGCCGCGGCACGCACGTCTTCACCAAACAAGGCAAGGACTGGCGTGTCGTCCACGAACACTTCTCCCGCGCTCATTAACGGTTGTAGAGGTCCCCGAACTGAGGGTGCCCATGACCACTGGCGCGACGAAGCGTCCCACTAGTTCGTCTTGGATTGTTCGCGCGTGCTCATGAAGTTCTTATTTGGGCTGGCATTCGATATGGGGAGAGGAATTTTATCAGGCTCGCGGGGCTGCCGGAGTTTCTGTCTGGTCCTGCACCCCGCCGCCGGGCAGGAAGAAACGCAAATTCAAAACCCGTTCGCGCCGCTTCTCTTCTTCTAGATGGCGTGTGCGTGCTTTTAACAAATCGTCGAGCGACACAAGTCCCAGGAATTTTCGCGTTTCGCGGTCCAGCACGGGCATCCGAGTTATCCCTTTTTCTGCCATCCGGTACACGACCGCGCGCAACGGTTCGTCTTCAAACGCTTCGACGGTCTCCGCGCGCACGAGTTCCGCAAGCGGCCTCCGTGAAATCGCATCAGCTTCTTTTTGCAAACGCTTGGAGATGTCCCCCCGGGTCAATACTCCGACAAGCCGGCCCGCGGAGTCCACTACCGGCAGCAGCCGCTGGGCCTGACGGCCGTCCGAGTTCAGCGATTGTTGGAGTTCGGCCACGGTACTTGTCGCGGGCAGCGCCAACACTTCGGAGCGCATCACCTCGCGCGCAAACAAAATCTCCAGCGGATCGACCGCGTACTCTCGGCTCAGATGATAGCCGCGCCGGGCCACCTTTTCCGTCAGGATCGAGCGTTTCAAGGTCAACACGGTGAATCCGTGCGCGATCACGCTGCCGACCAGCAAAGGAAGAAACACGTTGGCGTCGTGCGTTAGCTCAAACGCAAAAACGATGCTTGTAAATGGCGAGCGCATGGTTCCACCCAGGATCGCGCCCATGCTGACGAGCGGCCAGAAGCCCGCGCCTTCGTTGGGCAGAAACATCGCCTCGAGCCCGCCCAGGGCGCCTCCCATCATTAGCAGCGGCGCCAAGACGCCACCCGAGGTGCCTGAACCGAGCGAAACTGCCCAGATGAACCACTTCACGAGCAGTACCCCGAGAATGACTTTCGTCGTTACGCTGCCTTGCAGCAATGCGCCGATGGTGTCGTATCCCACGCCCAGCGCCTGCGGAAAAATCAACCCGCCCAAACCGATCGCGAGGCCGCCAATCATCGGCCACCACATCCAGTGGATAGGCAATTTTTGAAACGCGTCTTCCGCGGCGTACACCGATATCGTGAGCAGCACGGAAAGCGCGCCAGCCAGCAAGCCGACGAGCGCACAGCCAAGCAGCGCGACGGGGCCAATGTGCAACGGATGCTCGGGCACCGGGAACAATGGGCCGAACCCTAGGATGTAGCGGCGCACCACTGCGGCGACGGCGCTCGCAAGCGCCACGGGAATAAGGCTCCGCGGCTTCCATTCGAACAGAAGCAATTCCACCGCAAGTAAAACCGCCGCAACCGGCGAAGCAAAGGTAGCCGACATTCCGCCCGCCGCGCCCGCGACCAATAACGTTTTGCGTTCCGCGCTTGTAAGGTGAAAAAGCTGGGCGATCATCGAGCCGAACGCGCCGCCCGTCATGATGATGGGACCCTCAGCGCCGAATGGCCCGCCTGATCCGATAGAAATCGCGGAAGAAAGGGGCTTGAGGAGCGCAACCTTTGGTTCAACGCGGCTGCCATTGATCAAAATGGCTTCGATGGCTTCGGGAATTCCGTGGCCGCGAATGCGCTCGGAGCCGTAGCGCGCCATGATGCCGATGATCAGCGCCCCGCCAACCGGAACGAGTATGCTGAACCAGCCAAGGTGATTTCCGGCTGGAGAAACCAATGTGGCGCTCCAGCGGCCGAAATAGAACAAATTGGTGAACAATCCAATCAGGCGCAATAGAGCGAGCGCGACAAATGCGCACAGCGCGCCAATCAGGACCGCGAGGGCAGAAATGGGGAGAACGCGCAGCGTCGTGGAAAAATCGCCAAGCTCTTCGTGCCGAGCCGCAGCAGTCGGACCGCTCCCCCCGTTGCCAGAAACAGATTTTTGAAATGTGCTCACTATTTTTTTGCGGATCCTTTCCGGGAGCTAGTGCCAGTCTTTTTCGAGGCGCGAGATGCGCGGCGGGGCTCAAGGAGTGCGCTAATCGCGTCGACGAGCGAGGCGCCCGTGCTGCGCAACTCGCTGATGCGGTGCTGTGCCACCTGCTCGAGCATTTTCTCGCCGCGCGGAAGGAGCGACACGAGAACGCTGCGGCGATCTTCCCGGCTGCGATTGCGCCGCACGTAGCCGTGCGCTTCGAGGCGATCGATAAGTTCGACGACGCTGTGATGCTTCAAGGCGAGCCGCTCGGCCAGCGTTCGCACCGTCGCTTCCTGACCTTCCGGGATTCCGCGAATCATAAGCAACAGAAGATACTGCTGAGGCTCGAGACCCGAGGCGGTAGCTACGCCGTCGCCCTCGCGCACGAATTTGCGGATGCGGTAGCGCAGCTCGGCAAGCGCCTGGTATTCGGCAGTGGTGATGGGTTTGGGCATGCGCTTATTATATCGTACTACGATATAGTGTGCGCGCCTGGAAAAGCGGATAACCCGAAGAGTAATCGGCTAAGGCCATCCGGGCCCTAGAAGACCTTGCGGAAGGCTTTTTGCGTTTTGTAGTGCTCGTAGCCCTCGCGCAAGTAGAACTGGTGGGCGCGCTCGCGTATCACGTTCGAACGCAGGTTCACGCCTTTGCATCCGTGCTTTCGCGCCCATTCTTCCGCGGCCGCGAGCAGCAAAGCGCCGGCGCCGAGGCTGCGCTGCGCTTCCGCCACGACCAGGCCGTTCACTTCGGCCCGAACATCGCTTTCCAGGAGCGGTTCCTTGCTCACATGCACCCAGCCGACCACGCCAGCTCCGGCAGAATCGGCAACGAAGACAGCATTTTGCGACGCGAGCTGAATTGCCCGGAAGCGCCGGCGGACCTGCTCGACGGTCGTGGGGTAGCCAAGCTGCCCGGCGAGCTCCGCGAGACGCGGCGCATCTGTGATCTTCGCGCGGCGAATTTTCAGCTCTTTCGATTCTTCCTGCCGCGCTTTTTCCCGGGAACTCATTTTCCCCTAGTCTCCTTTCGCCGCAGCCGGGCTTGCACCGCGGAACTCTTCAGCTCACGCAACGCGTCGGCGGCGATCCACCGGGCGGAACTCGTACCTTGCTGGCGGATCCTTTCCGCAGCGCGAATCGCTTCTCCGTTCAGGCGCAGATTCCGTTTGCCAATATTGCGCAACGCCCAGTTCACGGCTTTCTTCACGAAGTGGCGTTCATCGCGGGCTTCCCTCTCGATGATGCGCAAGCACCGGCGAAACCGCACGTTGAACGCCTCTTTGTCTTTGTAACTGAGATAGGCCATCAAAGAAAAGGCAGCGCGCTTAACGAACTCCTCGCGCCGGCGGCTCCAGCCGATGGCCTTGCTCCAAGCGGGTTTCGCGTAGGCATAGAGATAGCAGCAGGCGGCGTCCACAATGTCCCAAGCGTCAAAATCGCGCGCCCAGCGGTCCATTTCGTCTTCCGTGACTTTTTCAGGTTCGCCAATCAGAGTCGCTAGACTCTTGGCTTCATGAATCCCCGTGTCCCAAAGTTCCTGCGCCAGTGCGTGATTCTTCCCAATCTGCTTGGCGAAGGCATGCAGAACGGGCGCGGAAATCCCATGCGCTTGCGGCACGTTGACGCCAAAGTAGGACATTTTCTCGCGCACGCGCGGGTCCGCGAGGGATTCGAGTTCGCGCAAGACGGACTGCTTTGTCCAATTCGCACGGCGCACCACAGCGCCGCTTCGCCTAGAAGGTTTTGTCGGAGTCGAGGAGGATGGTGACTGGGCCTTCATTGACAAGCTCCACGGACATCATAGCTTGAAAAATTCCGGTAGCGACGGTGACGCCAAGCTTGCGAAGCGCCTCGCAGAATTCTTCATAAAGCGCCTTGGCCAATTCCGGCGGTGCAGCAGTGATGAAGCTGGGGCGGCGCTGCCCGCGCGCATCGCCGTAAAGCGTAAATTGCGAAACGGCTAGAACACTGCCCTTCACGTCGAGAAGCGAACGGTTCATCTTGCCCTGATCATCTTCGAAGATGCGCAGGTTCGCGCATTTTTCCGCCATCGCAGCGGCAACGGCAGAAGTGTCATTGCGGCCGACGCCGAGCAAGATCATCAGCCCCGCGCCAATTTCGCCGGTGACGCGGCCCCCCACGGTCACTTTCGTGCGGCTCACTCTCTGGACGACGGCACGCATAGCGGCGGATTCACTTGCCCCGCGGAGCGGGCTGGCATTTCGGGCAAAAATAGCTGCTGCGCCCCGCGACGATTACGCGGCGGATGATCGCCTTGCACCGGTAGCAGCGTTTGCCTTCTCGGCCGTAAGCGCGATGATGCCGCTGATAATCTCCCGGCTCGCCCGCCGCATCCAGAAAATCGGAAATGGAAGAGCCGCGCATCTGGATGGCTTTGCGCAAAATATCCTGCAAGGCGCGACGAAGCGTCTCGGCTTGCTTGCGCGTCAGATTGGCGCCGAGCCGCGCGGGATGAATTTTGGCGCGCCACAGGCTTTCGTCGGCATAGATGTTGCCGACGCCGCGCAGAACGGATTGGTCCAGGAGCAACGCTTTGATGCGCGCCCGGCGCGTGCGAATGCGACTGTCGAATTCTTCCGAAGTCACTTCGAGTGGGTCGGCGCCAAAGCGAGTCAATTCTTCTGCAAGCGGCGATTCCGTGAGATAGGCGATACGACCGAAGCGTCGCGCATCGGTGTAACGCAACTCGCGGCCATCATCGAGAAGCAAGGAAACGTGTGTATGCTTCTCGCGCGGCTGTGCAGCAGGGCTCGGTGCAATCTGGCCGGTCATCCCAAGATGAACAAGCAAGGATGCAGGCTTGGCGTCTGCGCCGTTCGATGTGCCGTTCGTTGCGGCAGGCGGCGACAGACGCAAGAGCATGAATTTCCCATAGCGCTCGACAGCTTCGATTTGGCGGCCGGGGAGATGCTGCTCAAGCGCAATGGGATCGTCGATGAAATCGGTCTTGCCCAGGCTGACGGAGAGTATGCGGCGGCCAAGAACGAGCTGGCGCAAGCCGCGCGCGACGGTTTCGACTTCGGGAAGTTCCGGCATCAGAGAGAACCTTTTAACATATCACGCAGCAGTTGCAAAAAAGATGGCCAGGCCGCGGAGGAACGCGTCCTGGCCGAAGGTAAATAAGCGCGGCTACTTCTTGTGGTAGTTCGGGTACGGCGGATGATCCGGAATCACGACGGGATTTTTCTTGAGGGCTTCCATCGTGAGCTCGATCGCCTTTTCCAGTTGCTTATCGTGCCCTGCCGCAACGGAAGCGGGATCGTTTTCAACTTCCACGTCGGGCGGGATGCCGCGGTTCTCGACTTCCCACTCGCCGTGCAAGCCGTAAATCGCCACGCGTGGAGCAGTGACGAAGCCACCGTCCAGCAGCGGCGGATAACCGTAAATGCCGACCAGACCGCCCCAGGTTTTGGTGCCAACGAGCGGGCCGACTTTGTCCTGCCGGAACATCCACGGCAGAGCGTCGCCGCCGGAGCCGGACATTTCGTTGATGATCATGGTTTTCGGGCCGTAAATTTGCGCGAGCGGTGAGCAGAACTTCTCGCCTTCGCGGGAGATAGCGCAGTTGCGCAGCGGCCGCTTCAGCATGTCGATAATGTAATCGGCCACCTCGCCGCCGTGATTGTAGCGCTCGTCGATGACCGCACCCTGCTTGCCGACTTGCGCGAAATAGAAGCGGTTGAAATTGAGCCAGCCGCCGACCGCGGTGTCCGGAACATGCACGTACGCCAGCTTTCCGCCGCTCAGCTCGTCGACTTTGCGGCGATTGTCTTCTTCCCAGGCGCGATTGCGCAGAGGAAATTCGCTCGGCAAAGGCACAACGGTGACTTCGCGGGAGTCTTTGCCGTCAGGATTCGGGCCGACCTTGATTTTGATTTGCTTTCCGGCGGTGTTTTCAAAGTAGCTGTAAACTTCGACAGGCGGACGGACATCGCGGCCTTCGACTTCTAACAAGTAGTCGCCGACTTTGACGTCGACGCCAGGCTGCGTGAGCGGCGCGCGCATATCAGGATTCCAGTTTTCGCCGTTGTAGATGCGTGCAAAACGGTAGCGTCCCTTTTCGATTTTGTAGTCGGCCCCGAGCAAGCCGCCGTTCACCTGTTTTGGCTTGGGAACGTCCCCGCCAAAAATAAACATGTGGCCGATGGTGATTTCGCCGAGCATTTCGTCAAAAAGATAATTGAGATCGGCGCGCCCGCCCAGTCCTTTGAGGTAGACGGAGTATTTCTTCTCCGCAGTGGGAAGGTTGAGACCGTGATGATTGGGATCGTAGAGGAAATCGCGCTCGATGCGCCAGACTTCGTGATACATCTGGTTCCATTCGTTGCGAGGATCGACGTAGGTTTCCATCCCGTCGAGCTTCAACGCACCATCGCCGGGCTTTGGCGCGGCAGCCGTCCCTGCGATAAACCACATCTGCGCTTGGCCTGGTCCCTGGCGGTAAAGAACCTTTTCCCCGTTGGAGGAGACCGCAAAGGCGCTGACGCCGCTGAGGAATGGATCGGTCTTCCTGGTCGTGACATCGAATTTCGATACGGTTGCCAGTGTTGGTTCAAACCGCGGCACGTCCACGATTTCGGAAAGGAAGAGCGTCCCCCCCTTTCCCGTGTCGAGGCCCACGTAGTTGGCAGCTTTAATGGGTAGCGCAACGATGCGCTGACCGATGCCGTCGAGATCGATGACGACTTTGACGGCTTCTTCCTTTTTCTCCTCTTTTTTCTCGCCTTCTTTACCCTTTTCCTGCTCTTTGCCCTTGTCCGCCTCCTTGCCTTTGTCGCCGCCGTCTTTCTTTTCTTCGGCCGCCTTTTCTTCGTCGCTTTGCGGCTCGACGGGCGAAGGATCACCCTTCTTCAGCACCGCAGCGTAGACATTTCGCAAAACCGGATGTTGGAAACTGGAGAGATCGAGCCACCCGGCGGAGAGGCCAGTGTCGGTGCTGACCGCAAAAATCAGGGATTTCCCGCCCTTGTCGAAGACCGGATAGCGCGCGTCGCTGATGCCGTCGGTGATTTGCGATTCCTTGCCGGTTTCGAGCGAATAGACAAAGATGGCGCGAAGATGGTTTTCGAGCAGCTTCGCGTAGGTGAGCCACTTGCTGTCGGGCGACCAGGTTTCGTTCATGCTGGAAGTGGGATCGTCGAAACGGTCGGCGGTGACTTTGACCGGCGTGGCCTTCTCCACGTCGACGTACCAGAGATTCAAGCGCTTGTCGGTATAAGCGATTTTTTTGCTGTCGGGCGACCAAAGCGGCCCGTAGAAGAACGACGGCGGATTGCCCAGGTTGATTTTCTTGACCGTGCCGAGACCCGTTTGATCGGCGATGTGCAGCGCGTATTCGCCGGATTCGTCGGAAAAGTAAGCGATGGACTTGCCGTCCGGGGACCACGCGGGATCGCGCTCGGCTACCGCGGGCGTGCGCGTGAGATTGCGCACGTCGCCCTTTTCGGCGGGCACAGTGAAGATTTCGCCGCGCGCTTCGAAAACGGCGCGCGCCCCCGTTGGCGAAATGGCCGCGTTTTGAATCTTGTCGTGGGCGTTTTCAAAATGCGGTCGCGTCGAAGGCAGATCGCCCGCGATTCGAATCTCTACTTTCGAAGACTTGCCGCTCGAAGGCGTGTACACATAAATCCCGCCAAACTGTTCGTAGACCAATGCGTCAGGGCCGGCGGAGAGTGACTTGAAGTCGAGTCCCTTGTTCTCAACGACCTGCTTCACGGTTTTCGTTTTCGTGTCGTAGGCAAACAGCGTCACCGGGCCGTTGCGGTCGGAGAGGAAATAAACCGTGTCGCCAAACCACACCGGATGCTTGTCATTGGAATTCTCGCGCGGCACCTTTTCCAGTGCTAGGTCGGCGAGACTCACGATATAGATCGGCGTCGTTTGGCCGCCACGATAGCGCTTCCAAGCCGTCTGCCAAATCAGGTTGGGAACGTAGGCGATGCGCTTGCCATCAGGAGAGAACCACGCGTCTTCACCGCGCCACATGGGAAGCACTTCGGCGGGACCACCTTCCACCGGCACGGTGTAAAGGCGATCAAAATCGGCGTAGGATTCCCGGTCGGAATGGAACAACACTTTTTTGCCGTCCGGAGTCCATCCCACGGCCACGTCCGTGCCGGGATGCCAGGTCAGCCGCTTGGGCTCGCCGCCTTCTGCAGGAATTACAAACACGTCGATGTTCCCATCGTACTGGCCCGTAAACGCGATCCAATTTCCGTCAGGCGAAAACACCGGAAGTGCCTCGTGGCCCCCCGTGGTGAGTTGGCGCGCATCGCCGCCTTCGCGCGGCACGCTCCAGAGATAGCCGCCATACGCAAAAACGACCTGGGTCTTGCTGAGCGTCGGGGAGTGCGCCAAGAGCGGCGTCTCCTCTGCTCCCCGAGAAATTCCCGCGCAAGCCACCAATGCCACGATCAATACTGCCATTCGAACGCGCATGTCTCCTCCAAGAAACTCCTTTGATCCCCGGAATAAATGCCATCGGAAGCGCAGCAGCCCCTGTGTTCAATCCCCGATGATGCTTGGAACCCACCACACCCGGCAGCCTACCCCTTCAGACGATAGAACCCGCAAAAATGTTTGCAGAGAATTCGGGGGTTTATGGCAGCAGCGCGAAGACCCTCACCGGTCCACCTGAACCGCCTTCCAACTTGATCGGTGCTGCTATTAAGAACGCTCCTGTTTCCGGCAATGTGCTGAGGTCGGCGAGATTTTCCAGGTGGTACAGTCCCGCTCCCAGCGTGACGCGATGCAACGCAAAGTCTTCTGATGCGCCGTACTCGACGCTCATCGTGTCGCACCCCAGGCCGCTCACTTTCCGCTCAATCAGGAGTTTTGCGGCCTCGGCTGAAAACCCCGGGAAGTGCATCTTACCCTTTGTGTCCTGATTGCGGTAGCTTTTCGCATCCGGCCAGCGCAGAGCCCAACCGGTTCGCAGCAGCGCAATAGCACCGGCAGAAACTTGTCCGTGGTGCTTTTCCCATTCTTCGATGTGTGGTACGCGCAGTTGAAAATCAGGGTCTTTCGCGCCTTGCTCTCGCACATCGAGAACTACGGCCGGTCCAAAAAGTTGTTTCACGGGAATCTGATCGACGGTGGTTTTTCCCAGTGAAAAATGGGCGGGAGCATCGAGATGCGTTCCGTAATGCTCGAGCATCCAAAAACTCCGCGTGAAA
>Ga0335081_10022851_pt1 | contig 10118 bp, 8 predicted proteins | sample Lox_Sample_35_FD_206713 | JGI IMG/M metagenome (GOLD analysis project Ga0335081, IMG submission 206713) | Soil microbial communities from Loxahatchee National Wildlife Refuge, Florida, United States - Lox_Sample_3.5 | ecosystem: Environmental > Terrestrial > Soil > Wetlands | place: USA: Florida... | reverse complement strand
CGGGCTGGCGGCTCGAGACCTTCGTCTCGGCCAGGGAATTTCTCGCATGCCCGCGGCGCAGTGCGCCGAGGTGTCTGGTTCTGGACGTCGCCCTTCCGGACCTCAACGGCCTCGATCTGCAGAAGCTTGTCGCTGATCGGACTGAAATGCCCGTCATCTTTCTGACGGCCTGCCGCGACGTATCGATGACGGTCGAGGCCATGAAGGCGGGAGCGTTCGAGTTCCTTGCAAAGCCCTGCCGCGACGACCTGCTGTTGGGCACCGTTAGGCAGGCCATCGAGCTCAGTCAGACGGAAGTCAAGCGGCAGGCGGCGCTCGTCGCGCTCCGCACTCGTTACGCCTCGCTCAGCCCCCGCGAACGCGAGGTGATGGCGCTGGTCATCTCCGGACGATTGAACAAGCAGGTGGCCGGCGAGCTCGGGATCTCCGAAATCACGGTGAAGGCCCATCGAGGCAGGATGATGAGGAAGATGCGGGCCGGCTCGGTCGCCGATCTGGTGAACATGGCGATCAGGCTCCGTCTCCCGCTCGCGCCATTCCGACGGACACCTCAACCGATCGATCGCTCGATGCTCGCACTCGAGTCTGGACTCGCATGAGTGCGAGTTACGCCAGGAAGGAATCCCGCGAACTCAGCGGTTCGCGACCGACGCAGCCGACGGGCACCCGTTCGGCGATGCCCGTCAGCCGCGCGAACTCCTGCGGCTCAACGCGCGCGCTTTGCCGTGCGGGCTGCACGCACAGGCGCGAAGCACGCACCGCCCGTTGCCTATGCGACTGCCGCGGTGGGGGCCGCACCCTGAGCGTGGTGCTGGTCGAAGGAGGACAGCCCGGAGGACTTCAGCACGTCGCGCGCACGCGCGATCTCCTGACTGTCGCCGTGAACCACGAGCAGGAATTTGTTGGCCTTCAATGCCGTCTCGTACCGCAATACGGAATCCTTCGGGATGCCAATGGAGATCAGAGCACCGGCCAGCGCGCTGAGACCCCCCACCACCACGGCGCCCTGGAGGCCGCCGAAGAGCATCGCGGCGAGTGGGCCCAGAATGACGATATGACCCACCACGGGGACGAACATCAGCGCCGAGCCGAACAGCACTCCCATCAAGCCGCCCCAGAATGCTCCATACTTGCCGAAGATCCTGGCCCGATCGCCCGCGTTGAGGAAGCCGAGGACACGTTCCTCGGTCTCGTATTCCTTGCCGATGATCGAGATCTTCTTCATATCGAATCCGGCGCGCTGCAGCGCCTTGACACCATTTTCCGCCTGGGTGTGCTGGTCATAAGTGGCGACGGCGAGATCGGGGCTATCTGTTGACATGATGAAATCCTTTGCTGCGTTTGAGAGTTCCTACTGTGACTCATGGCGCGGGGCACTCATTGCCGCCGATTGCCCATGAGTCGCAGCAACATCAAGAACAGGTTGAGGAAATCGAGGTAGAGAGCGAGCGCTCCGAGGATCGCTTTTTTCCCCGCGGCGGCGGGTTCTTCGCCCTCGATGTAGATCTTCCTGATGCGCTGGGTGTCGTACGCCGTAAGCCCGACGAAGACAAAGACACCTATCACCGACACCGTCAGCTGCAGGGCCGAGGATTTGAGGAAGATGTTCACGAGCATCGCGAGCACGATGCCGATCAGACCCGTGCGCGTCGCATAGCCGTAAAGACTCGTGGCGGCAAAAGTGCCGCCGCTCACGAAGAACACGCGTGCGAGGCTTTCGCCGGTGTAAACAAGGAAAATCCCGGAGAGCGACAGCCCAACGAGCGCGGCATAGGCCCAGAAGGCGAGCTGTGCCGCTCCCAGAGTCATGCGTTCGATCCGAAAGCTCAGGAGCAACACCAGCGCGAGCGGGGCAAGGAGCAGCAGCCAGAGCCAGGGGGTCCCGGCCACGGAGGCATAGAACCCGCTCGCCGCTCCGTAATACGCGACGATCCCCGTCACCGCGAGACCGCCGGCCATGTAGTTGTAAACCCGAAGCAGATAACCCCGCATCCCGCTTGCGGCAACGGACCGGCCGGCATCGGCGTCTTGATAGGGGTATGCGTTCGGCATGCTTATACGCGCTCAGTAACGGCGGCGTTACACCCGCTGACGGCAACAGCGTCGATTGATCGTCGTAGAGGTGCGCAGGCGGGGCAATTGCACCAAAGTGTCGGACCGTGGTTCGGGAGTGAGCCCGTGCGACACCTGCACGCGAAGCATGCCCGGCCCGAAGGCGCGGACCCCGGAGATCTAAGGGATTCTCGCCCGCGGCATGCCGGCAGATTCCAGGGTGAATTTCTGGTGCCACCACAATTTCACGAGGTCATTGGGGCCCAGACAGCACACCATGGCAGATAGGAAGATCACGGCTGTCTCCGCGATGGGCAATGGACGCAGCTCCGCGAGCCCCCACCATCCGATCGACACGCCGGCAGCGACATCGGCCATGAGTGCCCCCAGCATGATGGCACTCGGGCGCGACGCCCAGAACGCGCGGCGCTCGCGGATGGACACGAGAGAGAACAAGGCAAAGAACAGCAATGTCTGGAATGTGAACGTCTGCAGTCCCGCGCCGGTGGCGAGCCCAAACCGCCTCCAGCCGAAGGCGAGGAGTGCCAGCGCCTCGATGAGCAGAAGCAGCCCGAGCAGCACGGCGAGCTGAATCTGAGGTCCGATCTTCCAGGTTTCGGGATAAGCCGACGGGCGCACGCGGTCGGTCGAGAGCGCAATCTTGACGTAGTCCGTCATGAATACGAGCACGACCATCCCGAGCGCGGAGATAACGAATCGCCCGGTGGCGAGGAACGCGATCACGACGAATCCCGCCTTGAGAATGGTGCGGCTCACCTTGTTGATGATCCAGGTGAGCACCCGCCGGTAGATGGCCCGCCCGTTCCTGACCAGGCCGACGATTCCACCCAGGCCTTCCGTGGTGAGCACCACGCTCGCGGCGCTCTTGGCCACATCGGTGGCGCTCCTGACCGCGATCCCCACTTCGGCCTGGCGCAACGCGGGTGCATCGTTGACGCCATCGCCCGTCATGCCGACGACGTGCTGTGCCTGCTGCAGGATCTTTACGACCAGCAGCTTGTCTTCGGGAAACACCTCCGCGAAGCCGCCGGAATCCTGCGCCAGCGCCGTCCGCCGGGCAGCGGATTGGGCGTCGCTGGACCGTAGATCCGGCGCGCGAACCATGTCACCGAGGCCGAGCTCGCGCGCGACCTGGCGGGCGACGGAAAGCGCATCGCCCGTCAGCATCTTCACGGCGACGCCGAGCGAGCGGAGCTCGTCAACGAGTTGCCGCGAATCGGGTCGCAGCGAATCGCGCAGCAGCGCGATGCCGACCAGCCGCAGCGGCCCATCGGAGCTCGAACGAGCCACGGCGAGGACGCGGCTGCCGCCCTGGGCCTCTGCATCCGCCCGCGTTTCCAGTACCGACAAGGCGGCCGGGTCGACGGCGGCCAGTTCCGCCACGGTGCGCAGAGCACCCTTGACGACGCGGAGCTTTCCGCCGGCGTCCTCGAGCTTTGCTTCCGTGTAGCGCGTTTTCGGAGAAAAGGGTACGAACGACACGGTTCGCACGGGCGCCGTCAGCAGCTGGTGCTCTCGAGCCGCGCTGAGGAAGGCCAGGTCGATGGGATCCTGGTCGGCGTCGTTCGAGGCCAGTGCCCCGTCGCGGATCACATCGCTCGCGGTGAATCCGGATTGCGGCAGAGCCCCGGTGACCCCCAGACGGTTCATCGTGAGCGTGCCGGTCTTATCTGCGCAGACCACATCCATGTTCGCAGCATCCTCGGCCGCACTCAGATGAGTAACGAGCACCCCGTGGCGCGCGAGCTCCACGGAGCCTACTGCCATGCTGACGGTGAACATCACCGGCAGTGCCACGGGCACGGCGCTCATCAGCAGTACGAGCGACAACGGCAGGGTATCGAACAGCGGCAGCCCCTCGACCAGAGAGGCGACGAAGGTGACGGACACCAGGATCCCGACGATCAGCAACAGCCACCGGGTGACCCGGCCAACCACCTCTTCGATGTGCAGCCTCGGATGCGCGGTTTCGATCAGCTGCGCAGTGCGGCCGAAGTAGGTCCGAAGTCCTGTCGCGATGACGACTCCCGTCGCCTCTCCCTGTCGTACGACGGAGCCGGAATACACGCGCGTGTCGGGCTCGCGGTCGATCTGCTGCGATTCCCCCGTCAAGGTGGACTGATCGACCTGCAGTGCCCCCTCGATGAGCTGCAGGTCCGCCGGGACGAAGTCCCCGGAGCGCACCCGCACGATGTCACCGGAGACCAGGTTGCGCGCCGGAGCGGGCTGCCAGGTCCCGTCACGCAGCACCCGTGCCGTGATATGCAGCCGGGCCCGGAGCAAGGCAACCGCAGCGGATGCGCGCTGCTCCAGCAGGAAGCTGAGCGAGGCGTTGACGAAAAGCAGCGCGAGCGCGATCCAGAAGTCCGCCTGCTTGTGCAGGATGAACGAGACGAGCGCGATCAACTCGATCATCCAGGCGGAGAGTCCCCAGAACTTACGGGCGAACCGCAGCAGCGGATGGGATTTCTCTTCCGGGACCTCATTCGCGCCGTCACGAGCGAGCCGCGCCTGCGCTTCGGTGGCCGCAAGACCGGTCGTTGCGCTCGAGCGAAGGCTCGCGAGCGTCGCCGCTGCGCTGCCGAGGCCGGTACGGGGCGCCGTTGCCGGCAGGTCGTCCGGATGGGTGCCTGTCACGGGTTCACGCATGGGCTCCCTCCTTATAGATAGGGCGACACCAGCCAGCAAAGGGCATTACGCACCCGCGCCAGGGGCGCCACCGATTGAGCGTCCCGCGCACTGAGCGGCGGGACCGCGCGTTCGCGCTCGGCAATGAACGCCGAGAGCGCCCCGCAGAACTGCTCGTCGTAGACCTCCACGGCGATCTCAAAGTTGAGGCGCAGACTGCGGGTGTCCACGTTCACTGAACCGATGTGGGCATAGCGGCCGTCGATGACCAGGAGCTTCGCGTGCGAGAAGGGCGGCGGTTGCAGGTGCACGTCAACGCCCCGCGCCACGAGCGCCGGGATCCAGTGCAGCGTCGCCCAGTCGATGTAGCGCAGATTGCTGCGCCGGGGGAGCACGATCGACACCGTTACCCCGCGCAGCGCCGTCGCCTCGAGCGCCGCGACCAGCTCGAGCGGCGGGATGAAGTAGGGCGTCATGATCTGGACGTGGCGTTCGGCGCTCGCGAGTGCGCTGAGCAGGATCAACAGCAGCTTGTCCACGTCCTGATCGGGTCCGCCGGTGATGACGCGACACACCGACGGTCCGTGCGCGCTCGATACGGCCGGCAGGGTCAGCGGCTCGGTGGCCGCAAACTCCCAGTCCTCTGCGAAGGCCTCGGCGAGCTGCGCGACAACCGGCCCTCGGAGCCTGAAGTGAATATCTGTCATGCGGCGGCCGGTTCCGCCGCCGATCTCACGCCCACCGAGATTCATGCCGCCGATGAAGGCGGTCCGGCCGTCGACGACGAGGATCTTGCGATGGTTGCGACAGTTGAGCGAGAGGTTCGGCGGCAGCAGACGCGGCGGCAGGAAGCGTGCACTCGGCACGCCGGCGCGCCGCAGTTGCGGCACCACGTGAGGCCAGTCATACCACTCACCGACGCCATCGACGAGTACCCGTGTACTCACTCCGCGCCGTACCGCCGCCGCGAGCGCGGCAATGAATTGGCCGCCGACCGCATCCGTCTGAAAGATGTAGCTGGAGAGCCAGACCGACTCGCGCGCTTCACTGATGGCGGTCAGCATGCTCGGAAAAGCGAGCTCCCCGTTGTAGAGCGGCTCGATGGCGTTTCCCGGCTCGAGGGAGCGGCGCGTCAGTGCGTCCCCGATCCGAACCTGCGGGGCGAGCGACCCGACGAGAGTGGGGCGCGCAGTGGCCAGCGCACTCGGGTGGGGCGGCGCGAGCGGCTGCCGGCGCCGCACCCGGTTGATGCCGAAGAGCCAGTAAAGGAGCGCTCCGCCGTACGGTACGAGAAGGCACACGGCCATCCAGCTCAAGGCGCTCCGCGGATCGGCCTTGGTGAGGAGCGCGTGCAGACCCGACCCAAGCCCGGTAACCAGATAGAGCCCGAGGCTAAATAGCCCGGCCAGCGTCAAGGGGTGCATCTCGGAAATGATGCGGGAGAGCGATTTCGTAGAGAAGGTCCCATCGGATGCCGAGGGAACCGCCGCTACCGCCGGGAGGGTCAGCGTCGCGATTCGGTAATCCGAGCCGCGAGTCGCACGGCCCTTGCTCGCCATCGCATGCTGGTAAAACGGGAGTGCGTTGATCTGTAAGAAAGTGTTTCCCAAAGCGGGAGCGCAACGATTCTGCAACCATGACGGCAACTGTCGCGGCCCCGCGCGATGGTGAGAACCAAGTCATTTGGAGTACGATCGGGCGGATTCGCCGGGCTTCATCGAGCTCGGTGAATAGACGAGATTCGACGTTTCCAAAGGCCCGTGGAGGGAACCGTGGTCGAGTCGGCGCCTTGGCAGACGGATGTGTCGCCGGAAACGGCAATCCCCACCGCCTCTCTGGAATCGATTGTCAGGACGGAGGAGCTGGTTAAGCGTCCGGCACGTCCTCCGGACTACGAGCGGGAGACCGGCGCACTGGCGGCGCTGGTGCGGGCGCTGGCCGAGTCCCCTGACACAATTCTGCAGACGCTGGCCGACAAAGTCCTCGAGGTCCTCCGGGCCGAGTCTGCTGGCCTCAGCCTGCTGACGAAGGACGAAGACAGGTTCTATTGGGCCGCGATTGCCGGTGCGTGGCACCCGCACATCGGCGGCGGTACCCCGCGCGGATTTGGTCCGTGCGGTGACGTGCTCGATCGCAACGTTCCGATGCTGTTCAGCCGTTGGGATCGCCGTTATCCCTATTTGGCCGAGGCGCTGCCGCTGGCTAATGAGGGCCTGCTGGTTCCCTTCTACGTCAAGGGCCGGCCCGTCGGCACGATCTGGGCGATCGCGCACAACGAGTCTCGCAAATTCGATCGCGAGGATCTGCGGCTGCTCGAGAGTCTCGGCCAGTTCGCGTCCGCCGCTTATCAGGCCGTGGAGTCCATCGAGAGCCTCAAACTGGAAGTGGCCGCGCGTGAGCAGGCCGAACTCGGCCTGCGTCAGCTGACCGGCAGCCTCGAGGCTCAAGTCCGTGCCCGGACCGCGGCACTCTCCGAGGCGCGAGCCGAACTCGCGCAGGCGGCGAGGCTCGCCACCGTGGCGCAACTGTCGGCTGCCATTGCACATGAGGTGAATCAGCCACTCGGGGCGGTCGCCGCGAATGCCGCGGCGTGCCAGCGATGGCTGTCAGCCGCGACGCCGGATCTCGAGCGGGCCCGGCTGAGTGCCGAACGCACGGTCCGCGACGCCAACTTGGCCTTTGAGGTCGTGAACCGGGTGCGCGCCCTGTTCAAGCAGGCCGAGCCCGCGGCCCGTGCTGTGGATCTCAACCAGGTGATCGAGCAAGTGCGGCTGCTGATCCTCCAGGAAATGTCAGGACGCGGTGTCCGCATTGAAACCGATCTGCAGCGGGATCTGCCGGTGATCCCGGCGGACCGCGTACAGATCCGGGAGGTCCTCGTCAATCTCGTTCGCAACGGCATCGAGGCGATGGAGGCGATGACCGAAGCGCCCAGGCTGCTGATGATCCGTTCGAGGAGGGAAGGAAGCGGCTACGTTCGAGTGGAAGTCTGCGACTCGGGCTGCGGGCTACAGGACCCGGAGAGCGTCTTCAAGCCCTTCTTTACCACCAAAAAGACCGGCATGGGGATGGGACTCTCCATTTGCCGGACGATTGTCGAGGCGCACGAGGGACGGATATCGGTCAGGCCGAACGAAGGCGCCGGAGCGACCTTCACCGTGGAGCTGCCGCTCGTCCTGCAAGGAAGCGCCACTTGCGCCGACCAGGCGCTAGGCATGGCGCCCGGCACGGCGAACTCCTAAGCCCACCCGCCAGCTCGAGGCGCAGGGAACTTCTTTTCCCTGCGCCCGGCCCGGAGAAGACATCCGTCACTTGACCGGAAGATCGGTGACCTTGGCGCCGGGCTTCTTGGGCAGCGTCAGTTCCAGGACACCGTCCTGATACTTGGCCTCGGCCTTCTCGGCGTCGATGTCCTGCGCGAGCGTGAACGCACGGTACTGGCTGCTCGCTCGCTCGCTCGAGATCACCTTCTTCCCGCTCTTCGACTCCTCGTCCGTCCGGGTCTCGGCGCCAATGGACACGCGGTTCCCGTCGATCTTGACCTTGATGTCCTCTTTCTTCACGCCGGGGACGTCTGCCTTGATCTGGTAGGCCTTATCGTCCTCGGAAATGTCGACCTTCATCTCGGGAAGCTGCAGCATGGCGCCGGCGGGACGCGCGAACAGCTCCCAGAAGTGGTTCTCGACCTCGCGGAAGGGATCCGGGAGGCCGAGGACGCGGGAAGCACGCATGGGCTTGCTGACAATCGACTGACTGCTCATTGATTTATCTCCACGCTGGAAAAAGGTTGGCTCTGCGCTGATGAACGGGGAACACCGGGACAGAAGAGCGGTGTGAACGGCTGCGGCGACCTATAAGTCGACTTCCGAGTTGGTCGCGGAGCCTCGAGATCGCCGGCCGCTGCGCGCGCGGCCCGTCGGTGCGCCGCGGCCCCAGGTGTCGCGATAATCGGCGGCGCTGCCGATCTGCTCCGCGCGCCGGTTGATCAGCTGCGCCGTGACGCGGAACTCGTTTTCGGCGACCTTGCGCAGCTCAAGCGCCTCGCGCCCGAATTTCTCCTCCCACGAAGGAGCGTAGGTGAGGGTGATGAGGTAGCCGGCGCGGCGATAGAGCTCGGTCAGCATCGGACGCGAATCAGCCTCCGCGACATCCTGTCGAATGTCCTTGAATACGCGGCGCATGTCGGACTCGCCGTTGATGTGACCATAGATATCGCCGCGCCGGGCCATGGGACTCACCTCAGTAGTTCACCTGGAGATTGTTCTTCACCATGTTGACGCCGGGAGCGGACCAGGCCGCCGTCTCGGCCTCATCGCGCTCGGCCCAGGAGCTCACCGAGCCGTCGAGCACGGCGGTGCCGCCGTCCGTCGAGACCGTGATCCGCCGCGCGTCGAGCTGCGCGTTGCGACTCAGCGCGTCGCTGATCCGTTTGTCGACATCCTTCGGCGTCGGCTGGGGCTCGAGCGTGATCTCATCCGTCACGCCCTTGACGCCCGAGAGGTTGCGAACGGTGCTCTCCGCGGCCTCGCGCTGGAAGTTCCATTTGACCTTCCCGCTCAGCGTGACCCAACCGTCGCTGACGACCGGTTTCACCGCGCCCGATGGAACCTCGAAACTCCACTTGAGCGACTGCAGGACACGCTGCAGCAGGTCCGAGTCGCGGATGGCCGTGGCCGCGCCGTTGGAGTCGTAGTCGACCTGCAGGTCGTTCGCGACGCCGGTCACGCCGTACACTTGCTTCGCGATGCGCTCCGCGTCCCACTTCTCGAGGTAGCCTCCCACCTGCCCCGTGAGCGACACCGCGCCATGGTCCACGCTCACCGCGATCCGGCTGGCATCAATCTTGGGACTCCAGTCGAGCGCGCTTCTTACGCCCTCGCGTACATCGAGATCTGACATAGCTTTATCTCCTTTGACAGATGATGAATTGACGGAGTCGCCGCTCGGTGGTGCCGCTGTCAGGCCTATCCGCCACCCGTCGACTCCTTTACCAGAGCCGATTGCATCATCGGACGGGGAGGGAGTCTCTTGGACGATGGTGTCACCCGATACCAAAGTGTCAGGCGGAAGACCCACACCATGGTGCAATCGCTTCGACGGTGCGGATGAGGTCAAACTGCAATGATATGAGCGCGCCCTTTGATGTCGTGGCTGTCGTCGGGAGCCAGCGCCGCGAGTCGCTGACGCGGGGGTTACTCCGCGGTCTCATCCGGGTCGCGCCGCCGTCGCTGCGCATCGAGGAGATTCCTCTCGGCACGCTGCCGCTTTACAACCAGGACCATGAAGGCGAGCCGCCGCGGCCTTGGACGGAGTTTCGGGCTCGCGTCCTTCGGGCCAACGCCGTGCTGTTTGCGACCCCGGAGTACAACCGCTCGGTGCCGGGGGCCGGTAAGGAACGCGAGCGCGGGCGGGACCCG
>Ga0335081_10022850_pt1 | contig 10118 bp, 9 predicted proteins | sample Lox_Sample_35_FD_206713 | JGI IMG/M metagenome (GOLD analysis project Ga0335081, IMG submission 206713) | Soil microbial communities from Loxahatchee National Wildlife Refuge, Florida, United States - Lox_Sample_3.5 | ecosystem: Environmental > Terrestrial > Soil > Wetlands | place: USA: Florida... | reverse complement strand
GCCTCGGCGGCGCGGGCGAGCGCCGCTTCCGACATATCGGAGGCATGCGCGTAGCCGACCGCCTCGTCCTTGACCGCGCGCAGGCCGAAGCCCTGCGCCGTGTCGTAGGTCGCCTGCTTGAGCCGGCCGTTGTCGAAGACCAGCGCCTCGGACTGCCGGTATTCGAGGAACAACTCGCCGTCGTCGGCGCCTTCCAGGCCGCGCGCGATCAATTTGCCGACTTTGGACTTGTCCAGGCCGGCGCGGTCGAGGAGGGAGGCGGTGGAGACGGGGTCGGTGGGCATGCGGGCTCTTTCATTGCGGGTCGTGCTAGGGTGAAGATAGTCTCTCGGCGTCCGAGCCGCGAGGGGCCAGAAACCAGCGCATCTTGGCGGCGGTAGGGCGGGGGTAAAGGTGGGCGGACATGACCGGGCTGGGCCTCGCGCGTGACCGTCATCTGTTCGACCCGGGTCCCAAGCGCATTCTCGCGCTCGATGGCGGGGGCGTGCGCGGCGCCATCTCGGTCGCCTTTCTCGAGCGGATCGAGGCGATGCTCCGCCAGCGTCACGGCGATGAGGCGCGGCTGTGCGATCATTTCGACCTGGTCGGCGGCACCTCCACCGGCGCCGTGATCGCCGGCGCGCTCGCGCTCGGCTTTTCCGTCGCCGAGGTCAAGGATTTCTACCTCACGCTGGCGCCGCAGGCGTTCAAGCGCCGGCGCTGGCACGTGCCGGTGTTGCAGGCCAAATTTGATGCGCGCGGCCTCCGCCGGCAGATCGAGGCCATCGTCGCCGGCCGCACGCTCGACAGCGCCGACCTGAAGACCGGCCTCGCCATTGTGGCCAAGCGCGTCGACACCGGCAGCCCGTGGATCCTGTCGAACAATCCGCGTGCGCCGTACTGGGAGGACGGCGTCGACTCCGACGGCACACCCTACATCGGCAACCGGCACTACAGCCTGGCGACTTTGGTGCGCGCGAGCACAGCGGCGCCGCATTACTTCGATCCCGAGATCATCGCCATCGGCGCGCGCGAGCCGGAGCTGCCCGACGATGTCGCCAAGCCGCTCGACCGGCCATGGCCGCTGCGGCTGATCCTCGCGGCGAAGGAGCGCTTCGTCACACGCCGCACCGAAAAGATGAACCCGGAAACGCACGGCCTGTTCGTGGACGGCGCGGTGTCGCCGCACGGCAATCCGTCCTTGGCGCTGTTCCAGCTGGCAACACTGTCGCGGCTCGGCATTTGCTGGCCGCTCGGCCCCGACCGCCTGACCCTCGTCTCCATCGGCACCGGCGGTTTCCGGCCGCGGCTGGCCTTCGGCGAGCTCGGCTTCGCCCGCTTCCCGCGCCTGGCGCTGCACGCGATGACCTCGCTGATGACCGACGCGGAGACGATGGTGCTGGCGCTGATGCAGTGGATGGGGGAGTGCCCGGCGCCTTGGCCGATCAATTCCGAGGTCGGGACGCTCGCCGACGACGCGCCGCCCGGCGGCAAGATGTTCCGCTTCCTGCGCTACGACGTTCGCCTCGAAAGCGATTGGATCGAGCGCGAGCTGGGCCAGACGATCGGCGCGCACGATCTCGCCCGTTATCGCGGCATGGACGACCCCGCCATCGTGCACGAAGTCTATGAGCTCGCCCGCATCGCGGCCGAGCGCCAGTTCAAGCCGGAACACTGGCCGGAGCCCGGCGCGCCGCGCACGCCGGCGGCGAAAGCGGCGGAGCTGGCGCGATGAGCGCGCCGCACCCGCCCAAGCCGCGGCTGGCGTTGTCGGTCGGCGTGGTCGGCCACCGGCCCAACCGGCTGCCGAAGGACAAAGCGGGCCTCGACAAGCTCACCGCCAATATCGAAGCGGCGCTCAAGGCGGTCGCCGAGGGTGCGCGTCAGGCGCACGCGCGCTACCGGGAGTATTTCGATGGCGGGCCGGATCTGACCATCGTCAGCGCGCTCGCCGAAGGCGTCGATCGCATGGCGGTGCATGCCGCGTTCGCGCTCGGCTACACGCTCGACGCGCCGTTGCCGTTTCCGCAAGACGTCTATGAAGGCGACTTCCCCGACGCGGTCGCGGAATTCCACGATTTGCTCAAGCATCCGCGCACGCGCTCGGTGCTCACTTTGCCGGGCCACAAGACGGCGGGCCTGGCGCCCGGCGGGCGCGATCCGGAAGCCGAGCGCGCCTACGAGTCGGTTGGCCTCACGGTGCTCGGCCAGTCGGACGTGGTGCTGGTGGTCTGGGACGGCAAAGCTTCGGCTGGACGCGGCGGCACTACCGAGATGATCCAGACTGCGATCCGCGCCGGGCTGCCGATCATCTATGTCGACGCGAAGGCGCAAGCCGAAACGAAGATTCTCTGGGAAGGCGTCACGCTGACTTCGTCGGCGGCCGAGGTGATCGACGAAATCCCCACCAAAAAAATGGATGAGCTGGGGCCTATCATCAACATTCTGGTGCGCCCGCCGGAAGACGAGGAAGAACGCAAGAGCCTGAACGGCTACTTCGAGGAAAAGAGCCACCATCGGCTGATGCGACCCGAATTCCCGCTGCTGATGTACGCTGCAAGAGTCCGTGCCTTTCGCCGCAGCGATACGCGCGCGCCCGATCCCGACAAACTGACGACCGAATTCGCGGCGACCGCCAAAGCGATCACGGCGTCCGAAAAGATAGCGATCTTGGCGCAAGCCTACGGCTGGTCCGATGCGCTCGGCGTCTATTTTGCGCAGACCTTTCGCGGCGCCTTCATCATGAGCTTCGCCTTCGGCGCGCTTGCGGTAGTTATCGCCGCGCTGTCCTTGTTTGCGCCGGATTGGAAACCGCTGTTCGTCTTCATCGAACTCATTTTCATCGTCGCCGTGCTGTTCAACACGCGTTACGCCAACAAGCGCGATTGGCAACGCCGTTGGGTCGAGCCGCGCGAGATCGCGGAGCGGCTGCGCGTCGCGCTGCCGCTCTGGGCGCTGGGCACGCGGCCGAACAGCTTTTCCGGCGAAGAACCAAGCTGGACCGGTTGGTATGTGCGGGCGCTGATTCGCCAGCAAGGCTTGCGTTCCGGCCCGCTCGACAGTTCCGATACCGCAAAAAAAATGCTGGAGGATTTGCTCATCGGCCAGTGCAAGTATCACAAGGAAATAACCGTCACGCGGATGGCCGGATTGCACAGGCGGCTGGAGCGGAGCGGGGGATGGCTGTTTGCCGGAACCCTTTTCGTTGCGATTATTTATTTGGCTTTTGTCGGTATCTGCTGGTTCGTCGAAGCCGAAGTGCCGCAGCCTGCCGACGAATACATCAAACATTTTGTCGCTGCGGTCAGCGCCGCGCTGCCGGCGATCGCCACCGCCTGCTACGGCATCCGCGTCACCGGCGATTTCGAAGGAATCGCGCTGCGCTCCGAGCGCACCCACGCCGCGCTCGACAAATTGATCGCCCAAATCAAGCGCGATCCACCCGACCTCAACATCTTACGCACGCGGGCGCGCGCGGCTGCCGATGCCATGCTGGGCGACGTGTCGAGCTGGCGTCTCGCCGCCGAAAGCCGCAGCCTGACGCTTTGACCCGCTAATCGGCGCGCTCTCCCTTTCCAGACCATCTCCAGCGCACCGCCGCGCCTAGCGCATCCTTCGTTATTGTGACATGTTGCCCGCATAGATTGTAATCGGCGGGGAGGGAAATAATGAGCAACGGCAATACGACGTGGACCACCAGCGGTTATCAGGTGCGGGTCAACGGCAAACCGTTTTTCGCCAACGGGGTCAGCTATTCGCCGGTGCCGTGGGGCGCCTGCACCGCCTTTCAGCCGTACGGCGATTTCACCATCGAAACCTGGTCGTCGGTCTGGCAGCGCGACGTCGCCTTGATGCGGCAGAACAAGGTCAACGTGTTCAAGACCTACAACACGCTCAACGAAATGCAGACGCCCGGCGGCGATATCAACCACGGCCCGTGCCTCGACGCCTGCTGGAACGGCGGCAGCAGCCCGGTCTTCATGCTGATGGGCTACGCGCCGGCCAACAACGTGTCGATTTACGTGGCGTCGGCCTGGTCGCAGCAGGCGAATGTCGAGGCCCGCAAGAAGGTCGCCGGCGAATTGGTCGCGCTGGCCAAGAAATATGCCGGCTATCCCGCCGTCATGGGCTTCGTGATGGCCAACGAGATCAACGCCAGCAACGTCATCTATAGCGGCACGAACCAGCCCAACGCGGCGTTCTTCCAATTCTGGAATGACGTGGCCAATGAGATTGGTAAAGTTGCGCCGGGCAAATTGACGCTGCTCGCCAATGTCGACGACAGCATGAATACGCCGACCGCCGGCAATCCCTATATGACCGCCGCCAATTTCGTTTGGGGCATCAATTCGTATCGCGGCAATTGGACCAATTCGAACGGCTTCGACAATTTGTTTTCAACTTTCTACACGGCGACGCAGCAGCCCGCGGTATCGACCGGGCAGCCCAACCCGAAGCCGCTGCTGTTGACCGAGTGGGGCGCGCCGTCCTCGACCCATTCCGACTTTCCGGCTTCGCCCAGCACCGGCACGATCACCGCGATGTCCGCGTCGCAGATGGAGAACCTGTCCACTTACGTCGCCGGTCACTACGGCAACATGATCGCGAACCGCTCCGACACCGGCGCCGGGGTTTGCGGCGGCGGCGCCTATTTCGAATGGACCGACGAGTGGTGGAAGGCCGATCCGATCCAATGCAATGCGCCGAACGCCGCGCCGGCTTGTTACGCCGGCGTATGGAATCCCGGTCCTAATATGAGCTACCAAGGGAACTTTCCCGGCGGCTATTGGGATGAAGAAGGCTTCGGCCTTCACTCCATCACGCCGGTGAGCCCGAGCACCCGCGTGCCGCCGGTGCCGGGCGGCTGTGTCGGTCCGTGGAATCCGCAGACCAACTCACCTTATCCGCCGGATCAGGTCACCGCGCTGGCGCACGCCAAGGCGCTGTTCGCGTTGTTCGCCACGCATCCGCCGGGCGGCGCGTAGCCCGACGGCTAGCCGCGCGCAAAGCGCACGCCGATCTCGCCGAGTGGCGCGAGCGCGAAGGTCACGCTGTCTTCCTGCGGCTCCAGCAGGATCGGCGGCACGATCGAGCCGGCGATGATGAACTCGCCGGCGCGCAACGTTTCGCCGAACGCGCCGAGCACGTCGGCGACGTGCCGCACGATGTCGATCAGGTTGCCCGTATTGGCCTCGAGCGCGGCGGGTGCCGGCACCTCGGTCGCGCCGCGCAAGACCCGCGCGCTGAGGCCGTCCAGCCGCGCGCCGGTGAAACGTTCGTCGCGCGGGCCGAGCACCACGCGGCGGTGATAGATGTTGCCGGCGAGCACCGGCTCCGGCTCGTCGGGAGAAAAATCGAGGTCGTTGATCTCGATCGCCGGCCCGAGCGCGGCGATGGCCGTGCGCGCCGTTTCCCGATCGCTGCCGGCATACAGATTACGGCCGATGTAGACGGCGATCTCCGGCTCGACGATCGCCTGCTTGACGCCGGCGAGCGAGAATGTGTCGCCGGAGGGCAGGGGAGAGCGGTCGGTGAGAAAGCCGACCAGCGGCTTGTCGATCTTCAGCCGCTGCAGCGAGGCCGCCGCGCCGAAGCCGACTTTCCAGCCGATCGGCTTCTCGCCTGCGCCTAGGCGCGCCCGCCGCGCGGCGAACTGCGTAGTCATGCCGCGTTGGATGCGCGGATCGTCGGATGCCTTCATCGGCCCTCCACCGCGATCATGACGCTGCCCGCCGCCGCGTGACGTTTGGCGATCAGCGGCCGGTAGCCAGGATCGTTGTACCAATTCTTGATCGCCTGCTTGCTGGGGAATTCGACGACGACGACACGGCTGAGCGGCTTGCCTTCCAGCATCTCGTGCGTTCCCGCTTTGGTCAGATAACGTCCGCCGTGCTTTTCAATGAATGGAATCGTCTGCGTGAGATAGTCGGCGAACGCCGTCTCGTCGACGATCTCGTGCTGCCCGATGTAATAGGCGGTCATTTATGGTGCTCCGGATGCACCTGGTAGCCGGAATCCTCGATCGAGCCGGCGCCCATCCAGCCCCAGACCAGCACGACGTCCTCGTTCGATGTGTTGTTGAAGCCGTGCCAGCAGTCGCGCGGCGAATAGACCACATCGCCTTCGCTCGACGGCTCGAGGCCGTGCTCGGCGATGATGTGGCCCTTGCCCTTGAGCACGATGAAGAACTCGTCGCAATTGTGGTGGCGGTGGCTTTCGTGGCTGGCGCCGGGCTTGAGCACGGTCCAGCCGACGACGTGGTTGGCGCCCGCCGATTTCTTGTCGATGAGGAACTGCACCTGCATGTCGACCCAGCCGTCCTCGCGCTTGAGGCCCTCGACCTTGGCCACGTCGCGCATATTGGTGCGGTACATCTTCGCCGCCGGCGCATCGTCGCGCATCTTGGCGGCGGTGCCCTTGATCGCTTTGGCGAGCGCCGAACCGATCTTCTCTCCCTGTGACGTCATTGTTGTCCTCCGAGCAGCCGATAAACCCGATGCGCGACGACGAAATCGTTGGCGTCAATGCCGAGCCCGCGGCAGGCGTTCATCATCTCGTTGGCTGCGGCGGCGAGCGGCACCGGCGAGCCCAGCCGGCGGCCGAGATTGAGCGCGAGCAGCATGTCCTTCTGCTGCAGCGTAACGTCGGCGAGCGGCACCTCCGGCATGTTGCCGTCGAGGATGAACGGCCCGCGATAGCCGATCACCGGCGAAGCCGCGACACTCTTGAGGATCGCGTCGAGCGCGACCGCGCGGTCGACGCCGCCTTTCTCGGCCAACGCGACGGCTTCGCCGAAGGCGATGATCTCGACCATCAGCAGCAGGTTGACCGCGATCTTCATCTGGCAGGCGAGCCCGTTGCCGCCGATGCGGGTGACCTTCGGCCCGATGGCGAGCAGCACGGGCTTGGCGCGCTCGAACGCTTGCTCGTCACCGCCGATCATGATCGAGGCTTGGCCGGCCTTGACGGTCACTGGCGAGCCGGATAGCGGGCCGTCGAGCATGATCGAGCCGGCGTGTGCGAATTGCTCGGCGATGGCGCGGCTCTCTTCCGGCTCGATCGTGCTCATGTCGATGAAGATGCCGCCGCGCTTGAGGCCGGCGACGACGCCGTCGTCGCCGAGCGCGACGGCGCGCACCGCCTTCGAGTCGGTGACGATGGAGAAGACGATGTCGGAGGCTTGCGCCACCGCGCGTGGCGTGTCGGCCCAGCACATGCCTTGCTTGATCAGCGGTTCGGCTTTTTCCCGTGTGCGATTCCAGCCGGTCAATTCATGACCGGCGGCCATGAGTCGGGGAACGATCAGTTCACCCATGGCGCCAAGACCGACAAAACCCAACTGCACTGAATGTCTCTCCACCGTCATGCCCGGCCTTGTGCCGGGCATCCACGCCTTTCGTTAAAGGTCATTTGTAAAGGCGTGGATGGCCGGGACAAGCCCGGCGATGACGCGAATGAAAATGAAAGGGTGGGCGCGGTGGGCCTTAAGGCAGCTGATCGTAGCCGTCCGCGAAGCCGGCAAGGCTCATCGGGAAGCCGATGCCTTCCTCCGGCGTCTGGAAGATGATGAAGGTCGCCGTCTTGCCGTTGCGCAATTTCTGGATCAGCGCGTCGTCCATCACCACCTCGGCGATGCAGCCGTTGGGTAGGCAACGCACGAAACCAGCGCGGCCGATGTCGACATTGTCGATCTTCAGCCCCAGCCCCGACGGCAAGAGCACGCCGAGTGGCGCCACCACCCGCATCAGCCGGCTCTTCTGGTCGGCGGTCTTCAGCACGATCACAGTGAGGCCGACATTGGCGCGGTCCTCGGCGGTCACGCTCTGGATCAGCGCACACTGCTCGGACTTGGCGCCGGGCGGGGTGTCGCAGCGGATCTGCCAGTCCTTGTGCACGGACTTGACCGCGCCCTGGCCCAGGACCGGCCCGGCCACGCCGAGCGTCAGCGCCAGTAGCGCAGCCAGCGCCAGTGCCGCGCGCCACCTCTGGCTCGCGGCCGCCCGCCTTTCATGCACGGAAATCCTCATTCGCTTAAACCTTTGGCAAATTGCCGCACCCCGCCTGCCCGGCCGGGGCCGAATCGCCGCCCTGCTGGCCTCATCATAGTCGACCCGCCAGCTCATGGCCCGCGGGCTTGAGGCGGGCAACCCCCGCCGAGCCTTCCGCCCCGGTCCCGCCCGCTCTTTTCCTGGCCCTGCCGACGTGGCGTAAATGCGGCGCACGAGGTTGGGGGCTAAGCGGTTTGTCGCACGTTATCGGCTTGAAGGTGCATTGCGGCAGGGCCGGAATTGTGGTTTGAGAGGCCGGGATTTCCCCCGTCCCGCCGCACCGTCTTAGCTGCCACGCCCGTGGCAAACGCCGTGCACAGCGGGGCCGAGCCGAACATCAAGCCTGCGATGTGCGGCGAAAAGGGGCCCTTCTCCAAGGCCGATATTCTCGTCGAGGGAGCGCATAAGACGATGTTGGGGCTCAACCGGTTGATCGCTTTCCTGGTCACGGGCGTGACCGTTCTCGGCGGCGCTGGCGCCGTGTGGGCCGCCACGGGGCCAGTCGGTCAGCCGCATCCCTGGCAGCTCGGCCTGCAGGCCGGCGACACCCGGGTGATGGAAGACATCATCTGGTTCCACGACGTGCTGCTCTACATCATCGCCGCCATCGCGATCTTCGTGCTCGCGCTCTTGGTGATCGTGATGGTCAAGTTCAACGCGCGGGCTAATCCGGTTCCCTCGCGCACCACCCACAACACCACCATCGAGGTGATCTGGACCGTGGTGCCGGTGCTGATCCTGGTCACCATCGCGGTGCCCTCGTTCCGGCTGCTGTTCTACCAGCTCAACACGCCGAAGGCCGACGTCACCATCAAGGCGACCGGCAAGCAGTGGTTCTGGAGCTACCAGTATCCGGACGACAAGTTCGAGTTCGACTCGCTGATGGTGCAGGACAAGGACCTCAAGCCCGGTCAACCCCGTTTGCTCACCGTCGACAATGAGATGGTGGTGCCGGTCAAGAAGGTCGTGAAGGTGCTGACCACCGGCGCCGACGTGATCCACTCCTGGGCGGTGCCGTCCTTCGGCGTGAAGATCGACGCCATCCCGGGCCGCATCAACGAGACCTGGTTCAAGGCCGACCGCGTCGGCACCTATTACGGCCAGTGCTCCGAGCTCTGCGGCCGCGATCACGCCTTCATGCCGATCGTCGTGCACGTGGTGACGGAGCAGGAATACACGGCGTGGATCGCCGACGCGAAGAAGAAATACGCCAACGATGACAGCACCCGTTCGACCGCGGTGGCCGCGGCCGGCGCGGTGAAGTGACGATAGATCCCGGCGGGCGCACGAAAGATTAAGTCGAAGGACAGGAACGATGGCTACCACAGCGGCTGCACACGACACCCACGACGCCAATGGCCACGGCCACCCGACCGGCTGGCGGCGCTTCGTCTATTCGACGAACCACAAGGACATCGGCACGATGTACCTGGTATTCGCCATCATGGCGGGCATCATCGGCGGCGCGATGTCGGTCGGCATGCGGCTCGAGCTGCAGAACCCCGGCTTGCAGATCTTCCCCAGCTCGCACGAGTTCAACGTATTCACCACCGCGCACGGCCTGATCATGATCTTCTTCATGGTCATGCCGGCCATGATCGGCGGCTTCGGCAACTGGTTCGTGCCGCTGATGATCGGGGCGCCCGACATGGCGTTCCCGCGCATGAACAACATCTCGTTCTGGCTGCTGCCCGCCTCGTTCGCGCTGCTGCTCTCCTCGATGTTCGTCGAAGGTGAGCCCGGCTCGCTCGGCATCGGCGCCGGCTGGACGCTCTATGCGCCACTGTCGACCTCGGGTCACCCGGGCCCGGCGGTCGACTTCGGCATCCTGTCGCTGCATCTCGCCGGCGCCTCCTCGATCCTCGGCGCCATCAACTTCATCACCACCATCTTCAACATGCGCGCGCCGGGCATGACCCTGCACAAGATGCCGCTGTTCGTGTGGTCGATTCTGGTGACGGTGTTTCTGCTGCTGTTGTCGCTGCCGGTGCTCGCCGGCGCGATCACCATGCTGCTGACCGACCGCAATTTCGGCACCACCTTCTTCTCGGCCGAAGGCGGCGGCGACCCGATCCTCTACCAGCACCTGTT
>Ga0335081_10022849_pt1 | contig 10118 bp, 9 predicted proteins | sample Lox_Sample_35_FD_206713 | JGI IMG/M metagenome (GOLD analysis project Ga0335081, IMG submission 206713) | Soil microbial communities from Loxahatchee National Wildlife Refuge, Florida, United States - Lox_Sample_3.5 | ecosystem: Environmental > Terrestrial > Soil > Wetlands | place: USA: Florida... | reverse complement strand
ATCGAGACCGGCTTCGCCGCGCAGCCGTCGTGCACGGCCCAGCGCGCCGCCGCGGTCGGGATGCTGTACGTCCAGTAGGCGAGGCCGTGTCCGGCGAACGGGTCGACCGCGTCCGCCGTCCCGTGGAACGCGAGCACCGGCACGTCGCGCTTCGACGGGCACGGAGCCGGGAGCCGCAGGCCGCTGACCGGCGCGACGGCGGCGAAGGTGGTCGACAGGTCGCACGCGACCTGGCTCGCCATCCGCGCGCCGCCGGAGAAGCCGGTGGCGTAGACGCGCGTCCGGTCGATGCAGTAGCGCGACTCGAGCTGCGTCACGAGCGACGCGAGGTACGCGACGTCGCTCGGCGTCCCCTTCGGCACGGCGGCGCCGGTCACGAGCGGCTCCTTCGGCACGTTCCACGCGTAGCCGCCGTCGACGGAGATCGCGCCCTGCGGGTACGCGACGACGAATCCGGCGGCGTCCGCGGTCGCGTCCATCCCGGTGAAGAGCTCCTGCTGCGCGCCGTCGGACCCCGAGCCGTGCAGGTTCAGCACGAGCGGCAGCGGCTTCGTCCCCGCATTCGCCGGGACGTGGACGATCACCGGCCGCCCGCCGATCGTGAGCGTGCCGCCGGCCGCTCCGCAGGTCGTCCGCGGGAGCGCGTGCGCCGTCGCCGCGACGGCCGCGGCCGCGGCCCCCACCACCAGGAGGAGCCGGATCACGCCTCGGACGGTACCGATCGCCGCAGCAGCCGCGAGGGGCGGAGCGCGCCGGTGCCGAGCCCGACGCCGACGAGGACGAGCGCGAGCCCGCCGAGCGCGATGCCGGTGATCGACTCGCCGAGGAAGACGGCGCCGTAGACCAGCGCGATCGGCGGGATCAGGTACGTGACGAGCGATGCGTACGCCGCGCCGGCGCCCGCGATCAGCCCGAAGAAGAGCAGGTATGCGATCGCCGTCCCGGGGACGCCGAGCGCGACGACCGACGCCGTCACCTTCCAGCCCGGCGCGTGCGCGGGCGCCTGCGCGACCCCGGCCGGGAGCGCGACGGCCGCGGAGATCGCGGTCGACGTGAACGCGACGACGATCGGCGCCACCGGCTTCAGGTGGCGGCCGATCAGCAGCCCGCCGAGCGCGTAGCAGAACGCCATCCCGACGACCGCGAGCGCGCCGTACACCTTGCCCTGCGGCTGGGCGCCGACGAGCAGCGCCACGCCGACGAAGCCGATCGCGACGCCGACGAGCCGGATCCCCGTCACGCGCACCTCGTGGAAGAAGCCGAACGCGATCAGCGCGTTGAAGATCGGCACCGACGCCTGGATGATCGACGCGAGCCCCGAGTCGATCCTCGTCTCGCCCCACGACAGGAGCCAGAACGGAACCGCCGTGTTCACGAGCGCGACGATCACGAGCCAGTGGGCGTTCGCCCGCATCTGGACGAGCGCCGTCCGCGTCCCGACGACGAACGGCACCACGAGGGCGAGCGTGATCGCCGCGAGCCCCAGCCGCCCGAGGATCAGCGTCGACGGGGAGATCTCCCGGACCGCGACCTTGATGAAGAGGAACGAGGCGCCCCAGATCAGGGCGAGCCCGATCAGCATGGCGAGATTCCGGCGTTTCACGTCTCCCGTTGTAACGCACCGGACGGCCCGTCTGTTTCGACGTCTAGACTGAATCACCTGACGCAGGTCGCGGAACAGCCTTTACACCGCGCGCTCGGTCTGACGGACGGAGAGGCGCACCGGATCCGGGAGCTTCTCGGCCGCGACCCGAACCACTTCGAGCTCGCCGTCTTCTCGCTGCTCTGGTCGGAGCACTGCGGCTACAAGCACTCGGCGCCGCTGCTGAAGCGGCTTCCGTCCGCCGGCGCGCGCGTCCTCCAGGGGCCGGGAGAGAACGCGGGCGTGCTCGACCTCGGCGAGGGCCTCGCGGTCGCGTTCAAGGTCGAGTCGCACAACCATCCGTCCGCGGTCGAGCCGTTCCAGGGCGCGGCCACCGGCGTCGGCGGGATCCTCCGCGACATCGTCGCGATGGGCGCGCGGCCGATCGCGCTGCTCGACGGGCTCTGGTTCGGCGCGCCGGACTACCACTTCGACCGCGCGGTCGGCGGGATCGGGCACTACGGCAACTGCGTCGGCGTCCCGACCGTCGGGGGCGCGACCGTGTTCGACGAGGCGTACCGCGGCAACTGCCTCGTCAACGCCATGTGCGTCGGCATCCTCGACGCGGGCCGGCTCCACTCGGCGAAGGCGTCCGGGCCGGGGAACCTCGTCGTTTTGTACGGCGCGACGACAGGCAGGGACGGGATCGGCGGCGCGTCGGTGCTCGCGAGCCAGGAGCTCGGCGAGGACGACGCCGACAAGCGGCCGTCCGTCCAGGTCGGCGACCCGTTCACCGGGAAGAAGCTGATCGAGGTCTCCGTCGAGCTCGTCGAGTCCGGTCTCGTCGAGTCGCTGCAGGACTGCGGCGCCGCCGGCCTCGCGTCCGCGCTGTCGGAGATGGCGTCCGAGGGCGCCGGCATCGACGTCCACCTCGACCGCGTGCCGCTGCGCGAGGAGGGCATGGAGCCGTGGGAGATCATGATCTCCGAGTCGCAGGAGCGGATGGTCGCGGTCGTGCGGCCGCAGATGCTCGACGCGGTGCGCGGGGTGTGCGCGCGCTGGGAGCTGCGCTGCACCGCGATCGGCGAGGTGACGGACGGCGGGCTGCTGCGCGCCTTGCACAGCGGCGAGGTCGTCGGCGAGATCCCCGCGCGGCTGCTCACCGACGAGTGCCCGCGCTACGAGGTGGAGCAGCGTGAGCCCGACTCTCCGCCGTCCGCGCCGGAGGCGCGCCGTCCCCAGCCCGTGGCCGCGGACCGGGTGTTCGAGCGCTACGACCACCTCGTCGGCTCGCGGACCGTGCGCCGGCCGGGCTTCGACGCGGCAGTGCTGCGGCTCCGCCCGTCGCTCCGCGGGCTCGCGCTCGCGCTCCAGGGCCCGCGCCCGGGCGAGGCCGATCCGTTCACGGCCGGCGTCGCCGCCGCGCTCGGCGCAGCGCGCAACGTCGCGTGCGCGGGCGGCGAGCCGATCGGGCTGACGGACTGCCTCAACTTCGGCAACCCGGAGAAGCCGGAGATCGCGTGGGAGCTGGCGCGCGCGATCGAGGGGATCGCGCAGGCGGCGGAGGCGCTCGGGATCCCCGTCGTCTCCGGCAACGTCTCGCTCTACAACGAGACCGACGGCCGCCCGATCCCGCCGACGCCGGTGGTCGGCTGCGTCGGGCTCGTCGCCGACGTGCGGCTCGTCCCCGGCCGCTGGCAGCGCGGCGACGCGGTGCTGCTCGCGCGGGCGCCGGAGCCGAGCCTGAAGGCGGAGGCGGCGCTGATCCGCTTCCTCTGGAAGGCGTCGCCGCTGCTCTCGCTCTGCCACGACGTCGGCTACGGCGGCCTCGAGCACGCGCTCGAGGAAGCGGCGCGCTGGAGCGGCGGCCTCCGCGCCGACGTCGCTCTCCCAAGTGACACAGTGTCACTTGGGATTGGAGCGGCGGTGCTGGCGCTGCCGCCGGAGCAGGTCCGGCGGCTCGGCTCGAAGGGCTACGTCCAGATCGGACAGGTGCTCTAGGCATGTGCGGCGTCTTCGGCGTGTACGCCCCCGACCGCGACGTCGCGCGGATGACGTACTTCGGGCTGTTCGCGCTCCAGCACCGCGGCCAGGAGTCGGCCGGGATCGCCGTGTCCGAGCAGGGTCGGCTGACGGCGCTCCGAGACCTCGGCCTCGTCACGCAGGTGTTCGACGAGCAGAAGCTGCACGGCCTGCGCGGCTCCGTCGCGATCGGGCACACGCGCTACTCGACGACCGGCTCGTCGCAGTGGTCGAACGCGCAGCCGCTCGTCCAGCACGGCCGCGCGCGCACGGTCGCGCTCGGGCACAACGGGAACCTCGTCAACGCGACGGCGCTCCGCGACGAGCTGCGCGCGGGCGGGATCACACTCCACTCGAGCTCCGACAGCGAGGTGATCGCCGCGCTGATCGCGAACGACGAGGCGCCGCTCGAGGAGGCGGTCGCGAAGACGATGCGGCGGCTCGAGGGCGCGTACTCGATCGTCGCGCTGTCGGAGGGACGGCTCGTCGCGTTCCGCGACCCGCTCGGCTTCCGCCCGCTCGTCCTGGGCAAGATCCATGAGGACTGGGTCGTCGCCTCCGAGACGTGCGCGCTCGACCTCGTCGGCGCCGCGCCGGTGCGCGAGGTGGAGCGCGGCGAGGCCGTGTTCGCCGACGCGGACGGGCTCCGCTCGGTGCAGGCGGTCGAGCCCGAGTCGCCGGGCGCGCTCTGCATCTTCGAGTTCTTCTACCTCGCGCGGCCGGACACGGAGCTCGCCGGCATCGAGGTTCACGGCGCGCGCGTGCGCATGGGCGAGCGGCTCGCCGCGGAAGCGCCGGTCGAGGCCGACCTCGTCCTCCCGATCCCGGACTCGGGCACGCCGGCCGCGATCGGCTTCGCACGCGCGCTCGGGATCCCGTTCAGCGAGGGGCTGATCAAGAACCGCTACGTCGGCCGCACGTTCATCCAGCCTGACCAGGAGATGCGCCAGCAGGGCGCGCGGCTCAAGTACAACCCCGTCGCCGAGGTCGCCGGCAAGCGCATCGTCGCGGTCGACGACTCGATCATCCGCGGGACGACGACGCGGCAGATCGTGCGAATGCTCTTCGATGCGGGCGCCGCGGAGGTGCACATCCGAGTGTCGTCGCCGCCGGTGGTCGGCCAGTGCTTCTACGGGATCGACCTCGCCGACCCGGACGAGATGATCGCGGCGACGAAGTCCGTGGAGGAGATCCGCGAGTACATCGGCGCGACGTCGCTCGCGTACCTCTCGCACGACGGCCTCGTCGAGGCCACCAGCCGCCCGGAGTCGGAGCTCTGCCGCGCCTGCCTCACGCGCGAGTACCCGACGCCGGTGCCGCCCGAGCACGCGAAGCATCGGTTCGAGCCGGCGCGCGCGTAGTCCCGCGGTCCCGCCGGGGCTTCTCGTACCATTCCGCGCGACCGTGCCGCCGGTTGTCCGCATCTTCCGTGCACGCGTGAGACCCGGGCGACAGGCCGAGCTTGCCGACCTCGTGCGCGAGCTGTCGATTCCGCAGCTGTCCCAGTCCGACGGGCTGCTCGCCTACTACCCGGGCGCCCCGCTCGGCGACTCGGAGGAGTTCTCGATGGTGAGCATCTGGCGCGACCTCGGCGCCGTGCGCGCGTACGCAGGCAATGACTGGGCCAAGCCGGTCATCTACGAAGGCGAGGAAGCCGTCCTCGCCGAGGTGCACGTCCACCATTACGAGCTCTTTGATTAGCGTGGGGGAACCCGTGGTTCCCCCACGGGCCCCCTCCTTCGGCGCGCGTGGCGTGTGGTTGTGCGCGCTGCGGCCGGAGCGCGGTCCGGCCTCCGCGCGGCGGACTCGCGGTGAACCCAGAGCGGTCTCGGCGGATTCGTCGTGCTGCGTCGTCCGTGGTGGCCTGCGGCCATCCCAGACGACGAGGGTCGGCCCTCGGCTAGAGCAACCCCCGCTCTAGCCTCCGGCCTTTACCGCGTCGAGCTTCGAGCCAATCAGGCCGGAGGCTAACACTGCCGCAGGCGCGTTAGCCGAAGGCGGACCAGCGGCTCGGGATAGGCGCAGCCCACCACGAGCCGCGCGGGAGCGCGAACCCGCCGAGATCCGCCGTGGGTGGGAGGGCCTCCGTCGCGCGCAGGCGCGACCGCGCTCGCGCCGGAGCGCAAACAACGAAACGCCACGCGCACCGAAGGAGGGAGCCCGTGAGGGAACCCTGGGTTCCCTCACGCCGCCAGGGCGGCGACGTTGACGATCTCGAGCTTGATCCCGTCGGGGTCGTAGAAGAAGACGGCGTAGTAGCCGGGGATGTACGAGTACTCCTCGGGCCCGCTCTCGATCTCGGCGCCGTTGTCGCGCAGCCACTCGGCGCGCTCGTCGACGACCGCGCGCGACGGCGCGGTCAGCGCGAGGTGGTGGAGCCCGACGGCGTAGCGGTCGTACGGGCGCTCCGACTCGGCCTGCGCCTCGCGGATCCCGATCGAGCAGTCGCTGCTCCGCAGGTACCAGATCGTCTCGCCGCGCTCGCCCTCGACCTCCCCGAGCCCGTGCCAGCCGAGCGGGCCGAGCAGCTCCCGGTAGAAGGGGAGGCTGCGCTCGACCGACGAGACGACGAGATCCACGTGATGGATGCCGCCCGGGGACATGGACATCCGGAGCGGGTTCGACGCGACCGGCGGAACTCCTGCGCGCCTACGATGCCGCTCCGTGCAGGTGTTCCACTATCACCTGGTCACGAGCAGGGCGCGCGACGTCGAGGCCCGCTATCTCGGCAAGCTCGGCTTCGACCTCGTCGCGCGGCACGGCCGCATCGGCGAGGACCTCACCTCGTACGAGCCCGGCACCTCGTGGACGGAGCTCGACGCGGCGGGCTTCAAGCTGCGCCTCTCCGAGGTCGAGCTCGGCGCGGTCAACGTCGTCATCCAGCCCGGGCAGTGGCCGATGCCACGGGTCGACCACGTCGGGATCGCGCTCGACGACGACGAGCTCGAGGCGGCGCTCGCCGCCGCCGAGGCGGGCGGCCTGCGCGTCCAGGAGCACGGCGGCCGCCGCACCTTCGTCTCGACGAACGCGGGCTACCGGCTCGAGCTGCACCCGCAGCGCGACGCGATCGACGACCTGCTCGAGCGGCGCGGACGCCTCCTCCTCGCCGAGCTGCACCTGCGGGCGGACGAGCCGGAGGCGAAGGCGGACGCGCTCGCCGGCATCCTCGGGCTCGAGACGCGCGGCGCGGACGTCGAGGTCGGCGACACGCTGATCCGCTTCGTCGAAGGCGGCCCGCAGGGACGCCCGGAGCTGTATGGCGAGGTGTTCGTCTAGGCGCGGCTCTAGACTCACCCCGTTGGGGAGCTATGAATCCGCCGGGGTCTCGCTGGCGACCGCCGACGCGGTCGTGGGACGCCTGCGCGCGGCGGTCGAGTCGACCGGGGCGACGGGATTCGGGCGCTTCGCCGGCCTCTATCCGCTCGACGAGAAGCGGCTGCTCGCCGCCTCGACCGACGGCGTCGGCTCGAAGCTGATGCTCTCCCGGCGCGCCGGCCGGCTGCGCTGGGCCGGGATGGACCTCGCTGCGCACTGCGTCGACGACGTGCTCTGCAGCGGCGCCGAGCCGCTGTTCCTCCTGGACTACGTCGCCGCGGCGACGATCGAGCTCGAGCAGGTCGCGGAGCTCGTCGAGGGGGCGGCCGAGGTCTGCCGCGCCGCCGGCTGCATGCTCATCGGGGGCGAGACGGCGGAGCTGCCGGGCGTCTACCACGACGGCGAGCTCGACTTCGCCGGCACCTGCGTCGGCGTCGTCGACCGCGACCGCGTGATCGACGGCGCCCGCTGCACGCCCGGCGACGTCGTCGTCGGCCTTCCGTCGAGCGGGATCCACACGAACGGGTTCTCGCTCGTCCGCGCGATCGTCGGCGACGGCGACTTCGACGCCGACCTGCTGCTCGCGCCGCACCGGCTCTACGTCGACGAGGTGCGCGCGCTGCGGGCGCGCGCCGACGTGAAGGCGCTCGCGCACGTCACCGGCGGCGGCATCCTCGGCAACCTCTCGCGCGTGCTCCCCGACGGCGTCGAGGCGCGGATCGACTGGGACGCGTGGGAGCGGCCGCCGGTGTTCGCGTGGCTCGCCGCGCACGGAGTCGAGGAATCGGAGCTGCGCCGCGTGTTCAACTGCGGGATCGGCATGTGCGCGGTCGTGCCGGAAGCGCCCGCGGACGCACTCGTGATCGGAGAGCTCGCGTGATCGGCGTCCTCGTCAGCGGCGGCGGGACGAACCTCCAGGCGCTGCTCGACGCGGGCCTTCCCGTCGTCGCGATCGCGAGCAACCGGCCCGAGGCCGCGGCGCTCGCGCGCGCGGGCGCGATCCCGGCCGCCTCGTTCGAGCTCGCCGAGTTCGAGGACCGCTCCGCGCGCGACGCAGCGATGGCGGCGTGGCTCGAGGAGCACGGCGTCCGCCTCGTCGTGCTCGCCGGCTACATGCACATCCTCACGCCGGCGTTCCTCGATCGCTTCCCGGACGCGGTGGTCAACGTCCATCCGTCCCTTCTGCCCGCGTTCCCCGGCGCGCACGCGGTCGAGGAGCAGCTCGCGGCCGGCGTCGACGTCTCGGGCGCGACGGTGCACTTCGTCGACGAGGGCGTCGACAGCGGGCCGATCCTCGCGCAGGAGCCCGTCGCCGTCCTCCCCGGCGACACGCCGGAGACGCTGCACGAGCGGATCAAGTCGGTCGAGCACCGGCTGCTCCCCGAGGTGGTGAGAGAGCTGTGCGCGCGCTGATCTCGACGTACGACAAGACCGGGCTCGACACGTTCGCGCGCGGCCTCGTCGAGCTCGGCTGGGAGCTCGTCGCGAGCGGCGGCACGGCGGCGTACCTCGTCGAGCTCGGGCTCGACGTCGAGCTCGTCGAGACGCTCACCGACTCGCCGGAGATGCTCGGCGGCCGCGTGAAGACGCTGCACCCGCGCATCCACGCGGCGATCCTCGCCCGGCGCGACCTCGACGAGGACGTGGCGACGCTCGAGCAGTTCGAGATCGAGCCGTTCGACCTCGTCTGCGTCAACCTCTATCCGTTCACCGACGTGGCGTCGAAGCGCGGCGTCACCGAGGCGGAGACGGTCGAGATGATCGACGTCGGCGGCCCGTCGATGCTGCGCGGCGCGGCGAAGAACTTCGCCTTCTGCGCTCCGATCTGCCGGCCGGAGCGCTACGGGTTCGTCCTCGACGAGCTCCACGCCGACGGACAGCTCTCGCTCGAGACGAGGAGAGAGCTCGCCGCCGAGGCATTCGCAACGACGGCCGCGTACGAGGCGGCGATCGCGGCCTGGTTCGCGGAGCCGGAGCCGTTCCCGCCGACGCTCGTCCTCTCCCTCGAGAAGGTGACGGATCTCGCGTACGGCGAGAACCCGCACCAGCGCGCCGCGTACTACGCCGACCGCGGCGTGCGCCGCCATCTCCTCTCGCGCGTCGAGCAGATGCACGGCAAGGAGCTGTCCTTCAACAACCTCAACGACCTCTCTGCGGCGCGGCTGCTCGCGCGCGAGTTCGCGCTGCCGTGCTGCGTCATCGTCAAGCACGCGAACCCGTGCGGCGTCGCCATCGGCGCGACCGCGGACGAGGCGTACGACAAGGCGCTGGCGTCCGACCCGACGTCGGCGTACGGCGGCGTCGTCGTCCTCAACCGCGAGGTGGACGGGCCGCTCGGCGAGAAGCTCGCCGAGCAGTTCGTCGAGGTTCTGCTCGCGCCAGGCTTCACCGCCGACGCGCTCGAGGCGCTGCGCCGCAAGCAGGGCACGCGCGTCCTCGTCGACAACGAGCGCCGCGTCGACGAGCCGGGCGAGCGGCACTTCAAGCGCGTGATCGGCGGGATGCTCGTGCAGGACGCCGACGCCGAGATCGACGACCGCGAGGGCTGGACGGTCGCGTGCGGCAAGCCGGACGAGCTGCAGTGGGGCGACCTCGTGTTCGCGTGGCGCGTCTGCAAGCACGTCTCGTCGAACGCGATCGTGCTCGCGAAGGACCTCGCCACGATCGGGATCGGCGCCGGCCAGATGAGCCGCGTCGACGCGGTGCGGATCGCGGTCGAGAAGGCGGCCGCGTACGGGCACGACGTCGCCGGCGCCGCGCTCGCGTCCGACGCGTTCTTCCCGTTCCCGGACGGGCCGCGGATCGCGCTCGACGCCGGCGTCGCCGCGATCGTGCAGCCCGGCGGCTCGAAGCGCGACCAGGACGTGGTCGACGCAGTCCAGAAGGCTTCCGCGACAATGGTCTTCACCGGCCGGAGGCACTTCCGGCACTAGCAGCGTTCGTCGTCGTCACCGCAGGGGGAGACCATGACCGAGCCTCACGACGCTCCGGACCCGCGCCGCTGGCAGGCGCTCGCGCTCGTCTGCGCGGCCTTCTTCATGACCATCCTCGACGTCTCGATCGTCAACGTCGCACTGCCGTCGATCAAGACGTCGCTGAACGTGTCGGACTCGAGCCTGCAGTGGGTGCTGATCGCGTACGCGATCACGTTCGGCGGCTTCCTGCTGCTCGGCGGCCGGCTCGCGGACCTGCTCGGGCG
>Ga0335081_10022848_pt1 | contig 10118 bp, 14 predicted proteins | sample Lox_Sample_35_FD_206713 | JGI IMG/M metagenome (GOLD analysis project Ga0335081, IMG submission 206713) | Soil microbial communities from Loxahatchee National Wildlife Refuge, Florida, United States - Lox_Sample_3.5 | ecosystem: Environmental > Terrestrial > Soil > Wetlands | place: USA... | reverse complement strand
CTCGCATTGATGTATGCCAATGGGCAGACGGTGGACCGAAACTACGTCCTGGCGTACGCCTGGCTGGAACTCGCGGCGGTTGAGAACGAGGGCGCCGCCGGTTTGCGCGATCGGATCGGCAAAGAGATGACACAGGAGCAGATTGCGCGTGCGCGCGGAATTGCCTCCCAAAAACGAAAAGAGCTGGCACAGAAGGCGAAGACCCTCAAATGATCATGCGAGGCCCAACGATGACTGGTAATCAAGGGGAGGAATGGAGGGTGAGTTGTCGGTGAATCGGCTGGAATTGGAGAAGGTAAGGTTGCAAAAGCTTCCGAATCTGGGCACGAAGACGCTTGTCCTGTTGTTCCTGGCCTTGCAGCCATTGGCAGCGGAGGAGAACGCGGTCAAACGTATTCAGGATCGTTTCCTCGCTCCTTGCTGCTGGCAGCAAAGCGTGGCGGTCCACGATTCAGACATCGCGAAGCAAATGCGGGCGGAGATCGCCAGCATGGTGGCCAACGGCCAGAACGAAGCGCAGATCATCGACCTATACGTAGCTCGTTACGGAGAGCGCATCTTGCGGGAGCCACGTGGCGCCAATTGGTGGTGGTCAATACTTGTCCCGCTGGCGTTGATTGCGCTGGCGACGGCCGGTTTGGTCTTCTTCCTTCGCAGGCAACTGAAGCCACCGGCACTCGTGGCAGCCACCGCCGATCTTTCGCCATTGCCGGATCTTGATTCAGAGGAGGTTTAGGTGACAATTCGTACGTACAGACTGACCCCACGGCACGTCGCAATTCGCTCGATGGGAGTCCGGGTAGCTGGCTTCGTCCTCGCGGGCCTCTTGTTCACCATACAGCCCGGGAACTGCCAGACTGCACGATCGAGGATGGAAGGCGAACAGCAGATTGCATCGCTTCCAGAAGAGCAGCGGACCTTTGAGCGCTTCCGATTGTGGTGGACCGCGTTGCCCGAAAGCGAGCGTGGGGGCCGCAGTGATGCTGCGCAGCCTCAGCAGGACGCGATCCTCGGAAAATATGCCGAGTGGCTGAAGGACGGAGGGTTCGCACCCACGGATGTCGAAAAGCAACTGGCGCTGCTCAGAAAGCGGGGCGGGGCCGGGGATGCTGAGTTCTGGAATCAGTACCTCGTCGCGAACCGTCAGCAGTGGCTGAATTCCGAGGCCAACGGATTCCTGATCGAGATCGTCAAGGGACGCAAGCCGGGCAAGGCATTGGATGTGGCGATGGGAGAGGGGAGGAACTCAATCTGGCTTGCGCAACAGGGATGGGACGTCACGGGCTTCGATCCGGCGGATCAGGCCGTGGCCGTCGCACAGGAAAGAGCACACCATTTGGGTTTGGCCATTCACACAGAGATCACAACGATGGAACAGTTCGACTTCGGTGAGAACCGCTGGGATCTAATTGTGCTTTCGTACGCCGGCTGCAGCCAGATTGCACGGCAAGTCGAAAAGGCCTTGAAGCCGGGCGGAATCCTAGTGCAGGAGGCCTTCCATACCGACGCTCTCAAAACAATGAAAATCGGCGGCTCGTTGTGCAGACCGGGCGAGTTGCCCAGTGCTTTTCAGGGTCTCAGAGTACTCCGTTATGAGGAACCGGTGGCGAAACCGGACTTTGCGCCCCGTCCAGCGAGAGTTGTTCGTTTCGCCGCCGAGAAACCAGTTGAGTAGTGAAAGTAACTTGCGAGGAGCTTATGAAAACAACCCGACGTGAGATCATCACTGCCGCCGCTTGCGCTGCGATCCCGGCGCTGGCCTCGGCGCAGAGTCCGGCTGCCCCCGGATTCACTCTGCCCGCCCTGCCATATGCCACTGACGCACTGGAACCGTACATCGATGCGGCGACCATGCAGATTCATCACGACAAGCATCACCAGGCCTACGTCGACAACCTCAATAAGGCCGTTGCGGGCGATCCCGCGCTAACAAAACTCGATGTCGAGGAGTTGCTGCGGCGGCTGGACACCCTGCCCGCGGCGATCCGCACCCAAGTCCGGAATCAAGGGGGCGGACACGCGAATCATTCGCTCTTCTGGCAGACGCTTTGCCCGGCTTCCAAGAGTGGCAAACCGGCCGGTCCACTGGCTGCTGCCGTGGACAAATCGTTCGGAGGCCAACAGCAACTGGAGGAAAAGCTGCGGGCCGCGGCGGCCGGCATCTTCGGAAGCGGATGGGCGTGGCTGTCCCTGGACGGAGCGAACAACCTGGTGATCGAGACGACTCCCAACCAGGACAGTCCGCTGCTGGCCGGCAAACGTCCGCTGCTGGGCCTCGACGTCTGGGAGCACGCTTACTACCTCAAATACCAGAACCGCCGCGCCGACTATTTGGCCGCGATCTTTCACGTCGTGAATTGGGACTTCCTCTCGCACCGCTTCCAGGAGTTCGTCCGATGATCGCAGTCCGCCTCGGATCGCGGCTCGCGAGAAGGTCGCATCGGGCGCTGGCTTTCCTGACCGCGATCGTCGGTCTGTTCCTTCTGACCTTCGCCGATGCCGCTTGGCTGCGGAACTGCCGAGCGCCCGGAGCGCGTACGCAGGCCGAACTGGCGAAGCGTCTGGGCCTCACCGACCTCTGCCTGTTCACGGAAGCGCGCTACACCCGGCACCTTTCTCAGGCCGATTGGCACAGCGCATTTCAGGAGTACCCCGGCGCGTTCGAGCACTTTCCCAGCGGTTCGCTCGTGTCGCCCACGGAGCCGGCCAAACGCCATGCGAACCTGGATTGAGAAACAGAAATACCTGATCGACTTCACCCTCTCTTCCCTGGCGCGGCGCAAGGTGAAGAACCTCGGGCTTCTGTTCCTGTACACGGTGATCGTTTTCCTGTTGGCTTCGGTGATGCTATTCACCCAGGCGTTGCGGCGAGAGGCTGCGGCGAGCTTGGCGGGGGCGCCTGATGTCATCGTCCAGCGCATGGTGGCCGGCAGGCACGATCTCATTTCACCCGACTACATTGGCAAACTCGGCAATTTGCGCGGCGTGCGAAAGACGGAGAGTCGCCTTTGGGGTTATTACTACGACCCCATCGAGCGCGCCAACTACACCGTGATGGTGCCGGGCTCCGCAGGCCAGGAGGGTGTATCGACAGGCCGAGTGGCGGTGGGGCAGGAGATTGCCCGCCGGCTCGGCTTAACGCTCAACGGGAAGATCCTGTTGACGGCTTACTCCGGCGAATCGCGGTCGTTCGACATCGCCAGATTTCTTCCCCTTGAATCGGAATTGCTTACCGCCGACCTGCTGCTGATGAGCGAGGAAGACTTCCGCTCGTTCTTTGGCTATCCGGCCGGTCAATACACGGATATCGCCCTGACCGTGGTGAACCCGCAGGAGGTGCACAACATCGCCGGCAAGATCGCCAACCGCTTGCCGGACTCGCGAGTCATCTTGCGCGAAGAGATCCTGCGCACCTACGACTCCATCTTCAACTGGCGGGAGGGCGTCGTGCTGGCGCTCCTTTCCGGCGCCGTGATTGCGTTCGCGATCTTCGCCCTGGAAAAGGCGTCCGGCCTTTCCGCTGACGAGAAGCGCGAAATAGGCATCCTCAAAGCGATCGGTTGGGAGACCGGCGATGTGATCCGGATGAAGTTCTGGGAGGGCGCCCTCATCTCGCTGACGGCATTCTTTCTGGGATACACCGCGGCGTACCTGCACGTGTTCCGGTTCGCGGCGGCGCTGTTCGAGCCCGTGCTGAAGGGGTGGTCGACGCTGTACCCGCAATTTGAGTTGGTTCCGACACTGGACGGCTTCGAACTCGCCACACTGTTCTTCTTCACGGTGTTTCCCTACGCGCTGGCCACCATCGTCCCCATCTGGCGCGCCGCCGTGACCGATCCCGATTCGGTGATGCGGGGCTCGCTATGATCGAGCTTGCCGGCGTCCGCAAAGCCTTCAACCAGGGGCGTCCCAATGAGTTCTGGGCGCTCAATGGAATCGACCTGAACCTCGCTCCCCAGCAGGCGACCGTGTTCTTCGGCCCCAGCGGATCGGGGAAGACTACCTTGCTTACTATCGTCGGCTGCCTCGCGCGGCCCACTGCCGGGCGCGTGCGCCTCAACGGCCAGGATATCTCCGGTCTCCCGGAACGGTTCCTCACCGGACTCCGCCGCCGCACGTTCGGCTTTATCTTCCAGCAATTCAATCTGGTCAGAGGACTGTCGGCGACAGAGAACGTCATGCTGCCGGCCTATCCGCTGGGCGGCGATTGGAGGGAGTTGAAAGAGCGCGCCGAGACGCTGTTGGACTCGCTGAAACTGAGTCATCGCCGGACGGCCCGAGTCGAGTGGCTGTCGGGAGGCGAACAACAGCGCGTCGCCATTGCCCGCGCCCTCGTGAACGATCCGGAAGTGTTGATCGCCGACGAGCCGACCGCCAATCTCGACACGGCCCTGTCCAACGAGTTTCTCGGCATCCTCGAAACGCTTGCCGGGGAAGGGCGGAGCCTTCTGCTGACCAGCCACGACCCCCTGGTCGTGGAGTCGTCGGTCGTGCGACGGGTCGTCGCGTTGCGCGATGGCCGGATTGTGGGGGATCGATAGATGCTGTTTCGACCAGCCATCATCGCACTGATCCTGGCTTCTTCGGCCAACGTCGCCATGGTGCTCGGCGCCGCGCCCTATGCGATGGACGTGATCCGCCACTGGGACATCCGAAGCGGCAGCGAGAGGCAGTTGAGATTGGAGCGGCGGACCTACTTGATGTCGGTGCTGCTCAGCGTGGTGCTGGCTACTCAGTTGTTGGCCTTGCTGCTGTTCGTTTTCAACGCCGACAAGATGGCGCCGGTGTTCATCGGGGCCATGTGCGCGGCGGGCGTTCTGAACGCCGACCCTTATGGATACCCGGCACTGCTTGCCCAAATCGCCGTCTTCTTCTTAGCCGCGATCTGGCTGGCAATCAACCACGTGGATACGCTGGCGCCCGATTATCCCCTGGTGCGAGTCAAGTATGGATTGTTGCTCGGCATGGCTCCGGCACTGGCGGCCGCCTGTGCTCTCGAGTTGCTCTACTTTCTCAACCTCAAGGCCGACGTCATCACTTCTTGCTGCTCCCGCGTGTTTGCTGCCAGCGCCAAAGGGCTCTCCGGCGACCTGACGGCTCTGCCTCCCGTGCCGTCGATGATCGCATTCTACGGCGCGCTGATAGCGGCCGTGGCGGCGTCAACCTACACGGCGTTGCGGAGGCGCGGCGGCTACCTTGTGGCAGTAACAAGCCTCGCCGCGTTTGCCGCCGCTATCGCGGGCGTCCTCTCATTTCTTTCGCTGTACGTCTACGAACATCCCAATCACCATTGCCCTTTCTGCGTGCTGAAGTCTGCATATGCTTTCCAAGGCTACTGGCTGTACATCCCGCTCTTTGCGGCCACCGCCTGCGGACTCTCCGCGGGCGCGATTCAGCCCTTCCTGCAGACGCCGAGTCTGCGGGTTGTGGCGCTTCGTGTTTCCAGTCGCCTGGCAGGCGTCACAGCCGCCGGGTTTGCTGTGTTCGCAGTCGTGGCAACTTTTCTGATCCTCCATTCCCACCTGATTCTGATCGCAGGAGTAACTCCATGAACCGTCGAAGCCTCTTACAACGAACCCTCACCATCGGCGCCGCAGGCGCGGTAGCATCCACCACGCTGCGGGCGCAGCAAGCCGGCATGCCCATGACCGGCGAAGCCGCAGCCAAACCGGCGGCGGACCCCGAGCCGCAGGTCAACGACATCGAGAAGTTCCCCAAGTGCAAATACTGCGGCATGGACAGGAAACGCTTCCACCATTCCCGCATGCTGCTCCACTACCTGGACGGCACGGCCGAGGGAGTCTGCTCTCTAAGATGCGCCGCCACCAGCCTGACCCTCTACGTCGGACGCGGCACCCGTGCGCTCTGGGTGGGCGACAACGCCTCGGCCGCCGAGACCAAACCGCTGGCCGACGCCGAGAAGGCGTTCTACCTGATTGGCAGTTCCTTGCCGGGCGTGATGACCCGCCGAAGCAAGGTCGCCTACAGCTCGCAAGAAGCGGCCGAGGCATCGAAGGCAGCCAACGGAGGTGAGATCGTAGATTTCGACAAAGCCCTGCTGGCAGCCTATACTGACATCGCCGAGTCGGTCGCCATGGTCCGCAAGACCCGCGAGGAACGGATCAAGCGGATCGAGACGCAGAAGAAGGATTAGTAATGCGCCGATTCGCCGCAGCAGTTGTGTTAACGGTTGCCCTTGCGCTGTTCATTGCGCCCAGAGCTTCGCCGGCGTACCCCGGGCAGGCAGCGACTGTCCCCAAACCTGGTCCCAAGGATCTGTGTCCGGTTTGCGGCATGATCGTTGCCGAATACCCGAACTGGGTGGCGACGGTGGTCTGGAAGAACGGCTCCGTCCAACATTTCGACGGGGCCAAAGATCTCTTCAAGTTTCTGCAGGCGTTGCCTAAATACGCGCCGGGCCGCAAGCGCGAAGACATTCGTTCCACGCTGGTCACCGAGTTCTACAATCTCCAGAAGATCGATGCGACGAAGGCCTTCTACGTCATTGGTTCCGATGTGATGGGACCGATGGGACACGAGTTGGTCCCGCTCGGCAATAAAGCTGACGCCGAGGAGTTTCAAAGAGACCACAGGGGTAAGCGGATTCTGCGCTACGACGAGATCACCCCGGAGATCGTCGCTCAAGTCGACGCTGGCCGCTTTAATTGAGCGCTTCCGTCCACAAGAGGGTGACTACCGAAGGAAACAGATTATGACCAGGAGACAACTTATTGCCCTCTCCACAGCAACTGCCGCGATGCCCGCCTGGAGCCAGCAGTCCACAACGGACAAAACCCACGATTTCTATGGGCTCAAGCACACGGCCCCGGACCGGCCGGAAGAGATCGCCATGCTCATCTACCCCGGCATGACGGCTCTCGATCTGGTGGGGCCCCAGCAAGTGTTTGGTTATGTCATGGGTACGCGCGTGCGCCTGGTCTCGAAAACGAAGGTTGCGGTTGTCACGGACACGGGGCTCAAAATCGTTCCCGACCTGACCTTCGACGAATGTCCCGATCCTGTGGACATCCTGTTCGTTCCAGGTGGTGGCGCAGCCACCGTCAAACTGATGGAGGACTCCGTGACCACAAGCTTCCTGGCCGCGCGCGGCAAAACCGCTCGTTTGGTCACGAGCGTTTGCTCCGGCTCTCTCGTTCTGGGTGCCGCGGGGCTATTGCGCGGCTATAAGGCCACCAGCCACTGGGCGGTCCGCGACGTGCTCGCGCTCCTGGGCGCCACGCCGACACGCGCTCGGGTAGTCGAAGACCGGAATCGCATCACCGCCGGCGGTATCACCTCGGGCATCGACTTCGGACTGCGAATCGCGGCGAGACTCCGCGGCGATGACTACGGCAGGGCGCTGGAACTGAACCTGGAATATGATCCCCAGCCGCCGTTCGGCTCGGGCACGCCCGAGAAAGCTGACGAGCGTGTTACCAAAGCGATGCGCTCAATGTATCAACCGTTGACTGACGCCGCCGCTGCGGCTGCGAAGCGACTGAAGGCATGAGGCAGGATTGCAAGTATGGGCTTGTCCTTCCGCCGATGCGGTGGGCCGGGAGTACATCACGGACCGCATTGCGCGCAAGTATGCGGGAATTCCGCTACGATTTAAAAGAACCGAAGATGGGAGGATTCGTAACATGCGGCGTTGCCTGATGCTCGCGGTCCTGGGCGCCACACTCTCCGCGATTTCCGTGGCCCAGGAGGTTGTCCCGTCGGTGGAGGTGACCGGCGCGGTAAAACAGCCCCTCACACTGACTGCGGAGTCGCTGGCGAAGTTTCCGCGTGCAACGGTCAAGACGACCAACCAAGGCATCGAAACCACCTATGAAGGCGTCTGGCTCACCGAGATTCTGCGCCGGGCGGGCGTGCCGCAGGGCGAGCAACTGCGCGGTCGAGCGCTTGCGAGTTACGTCTTGGCGCAAGCACAGGATGGTTACCAAGTCGTCTTCTCGCTGGCCGAACTCGATCCGTCATTCGCCGGCGGCGGAGTGCTCTTAGTCGACACCGCAAACGGTAAGCCGCTGTTCGGCGAGCAAGGCCGGTTTCGACTTGTTGCGCCTCAAGACAAGCCGGGCGCGCGATCCGTCCGCATGCTGACAAAACTCGAAGTGGTTTCTTTGCGGAAGTAGCCTGTGCGCACCAACCTCCATCTTGTGCTGTTCGACTGTGCTCTCAGTATCTTGCTCGTGTCTTCGCTTATGGGCGCGGACTTCGACTGGCGCCTCACGCCCGGCTTCCCCAAGCCAGTGGTGCCCGCCGACAACCCGATGAGCGACGCGAAGGTAGAACTTGGACGGTATCTGTTCTACGACACGCGCATGTCGGTGAACGGTAAGGCGTCGTGCGGAACGTGTCACCGGCAGGAACTCGCCTTCACTGACGGCCGGGCGCGCTCCATCGGCACGACCGGAGAACAGCACCCGCGACGCAGCATGAGCCTGATCAATGTCGCTTACGCGCCGTACCTGACCTGGGCCAATGGTACACTCACTTCGCTCGAGGGGCAGGCGCTCGTGCCGATGATGGGAACAAAACCTGTGGAACTGGGCCTGCTCGGCCACGAGAAGGAGTTTCTCGAAGTGGTGGCAGAGGATCCGACCTACCGCCGTCTGTTCCCGGAGGCGTTCCATGGTCAGCGCAACCCCTACACTCTCGCAAACGTAACTCGCGCGATTGCGGCTTTCGAGCGGACAATCATCTCGATGCGCTCACCCTACGACCGCTACCGTTGGTACGGAGAAATGAATGCGCTGTCAGATTCCGCTAAACGGGGCGAGATTATCTTCTTTTCTGGCGAGCGGGGCCGCTGTTTTCGTTGCCACGGCGGCTGGAACTTCGGTCCCGTCCGGTTTGCGGGCACCGTTCCGAGCGGTCGTGACGAGCTCATCAGCGGCATCTTCTTCAACACCGGCGCGACAGTCTACGTTGAGCCAAACCGCGGCCTGTTCGAGCACACCGGACGGGAGGCCGACATTGGCAAATTTCGCGTCCCGTCACTACGCAACATCGCCGTGATCTCGCCGTACATGCACGACGGCAGCATTCCGAACCTCGACGCCGTGATTGATCACTACATCGCGGGCGGTAAGTTGGCGCACCCGAACAAGTCCGAGATCATCCGTCCCCTCACGTTGACCGAGCAGGACAAGCAGGATCTCATCGCCTTCCTGAATTCGCTGACAGACCGCGAAGCGCTCACCGATCCGCGGTGGAGTAATCCCTGGCCCGCGGTTCGCGCTCAGCGCTAGAAAGAGCTGATCGTCTCCATCCTGGTCCGAGGCACGCAGAGGCGAGGACCCACTTCGAGACGCCCCGCCTTCATGAGTGAGCCCTCTGCACCCGCTTGGCGGCGATGTAGCCGCCGACCATCCGGGCCACGTCTTCCAGAAATTCGCGGTCGGCGCTGGTGAAGGCGGCTCCCGCGTGGCTGTCGACATCGATCTCGCCCACCACCTGCCCGGAAACAAAAATCGGTGCTACGATTTCCGACCGCGTATTGATCGAACACGAGAGGTACCGCGGGTCCGCATGGACGTCATCCACAACAATTGTGGTTCGCGCGGCAACCGCGGCTCCACAGATACCCCGGGCCGACGGGGATCCGGACGTGCGGAGTCGGATCACCAGCGAAAGGCCCCAGCGCCAGCACACCGGTATCGGCGTCGTCGAGCATGTAGAAGCCGACCCGGTCGTAGTAGCGAAGGCCCGCGGAGATGATTGTGACCACTTCCTGCTGCAGCGCCTTCAAGGACGAAGCGCCTGCGGCGGACTGCTGAATTCGTTCGAGGGCGGAAGCGAAAGGTGGCGAGATTCCGGTTTCCATTGCAAGACAGTTCACCAACGCTGTCGCGGCCGGGCGGGCCCCTTGCTTGATATAAGAGTCAGAGAGGGGATTTCATGACGTTCATCGCTTCGCGCTTTGTTCTAGCAGGCGCTGTTTTGGCGGCTGGAATGGTTCTTGCCGCTCCGAAACTGCCTATCCCGGCGCCGTCAACCGATCTGCCGTTGGCGAAACAGTCCGGCACGGAGACGGCGGTCTTTGCTGGAGGCTGCTTCTGGGGCGTGCAGTCGGTTTTTCAGCGGGTGAAGGGGGTCGTCGCCACCACAGCCGG
>Ga0335081_10022847_pt1 | contig 10118 bp, 9 predicted proteins | sample Lox_Sample_35_FD_206713 | JGI IMG/M metagenome (GOLD analysis project Ga0335081, IMG submission 206713) | Soil microbial communities from Loxahatchee National Wildlife Refuge, Florida, United States - Lox_Sample_3.5 | ecosystem: Environmental > Terrestrial > Soil > Wetlands | place: USA: Florida... | reverse complement strand
CCGCGCTCGCTCATGCGCGCAGCCATCGCGCGACCTCGGGCGCAAAGTAGCTGATGATGAGATCGGCGCCGGCGCGCGCGATCCCGGTGAGCGTCTCGAGCACGGCGGCGCGCTCGTCGATCCAGCCGCGCTCGGCCGCCGCCTTGATGAGGCTGAATTCGCCCGATACCTGATAGGCCACCACCGGCACCCGCACCGCGTCCTTCACCTGGCGGATGATGTCGAGATAGGGTCCGGCGGGCTTCACCATGACGAGGTCTGCGCCCTCGGCGACATCGGTCAGCACCTCGCGCAGCGCCTCGCGCGCATTCGCCGGATCCATCTGGTAGGAGCGGCGGTCGCCGAACGCCGGGGCGGACTCGGCTGCCTCGCGGAACGGGCCGTAGAAGGCGGAGGCGTATTTGGCGGCGTAGGAGACGATCGGCGTCGAGCTTAAGCCTTCGCGGTCGAGCCGCGCGCGGATCGCCTGCACCCGTCCGTCCATCATGTCGCTCGGCGCGACCGCATCGGCTCCGGCGCGCGCGTAGTTGAGCGCGACCTCGGCGAGCGTCTCGATCGAGGCGTCGTTGTCGATCGTGCCGCCGCCCACCACGTGCCCGCAGTGCCCGTGATCGGTCGCGCCGCAGAGGCACACGTCCGCCCACACCAGCAGCTCCGGGCAGGCGTCCTTGATCGCGGCGATCGCCTGGGCGGCGAGGCCGTGCGGGTCGCGGGCGGCACTCGCGCGGGCGTCCTTCTCCGCCGGAGCGGCGAACAAGAGCACCGCCGGGACTCCGGCGCCGGCGGCCGACTTCGCCTCCTTCACCACCTCGTCCACCGAGAGCTGCGAGATTCCCGGCATGCTCTCGACCGGATGGCGCACGGCGCGCCCGGGCACGACGAACAGCGGATAGATGAGCGCATCGGGTGTCAGGCGCGTCTCGCGCACCATGCGGCGCCAGGCAGCCGACTGCCGGGTGCGCCGCGGTCTTTCCTGTGGGAATGGCATGAGTGGCTCTCTCGTTTCAGGCTCGCTTCTGCAGGAGACGCAAGGTGGTGACCGCGAGTCCGTGGAGCGTCGCGGTCTCGGCGAGCGTGGCGTTACGCCCATGCGCGGCGAGCTCGCGTGCCGTAGTGCGGCCGATCGCGATCGGCGGCGCGTGGTCGAGCAGCCGCGCGAAATCCTCCTCGCCGAGCGCCCGCACGAGCTCGGTGACGGCGGAGGGGCTGGCGAAGGTGACCGCCCCGACTGCGCCGCGCTCGATCCAGGCGCGGCATTCGGCCACGTCCAGCGCGGCGCCCTCGGTCCGATAGGCCTCGACCTGGGTCACGACGGCGCCGAGCTCCCGCAGGCCCGCGGCGATGGTGGGAAGAGCGCGCGAGCTCGCCGGATAGAGCACGCGGGTGCCGGCCTCGGCGAGCCTTTGCGCCGCGAAGGCTGAGATCAGCGCCGCGGCATTCGCTTCCTCGGGCACGAGGTGTACCGGCCAGCCGCGCTGGCTCAGGGTGAGCGCGGTGGCCCGGCCGACCGCGGCGACGCGCAGCTGCGCGGGCGGCTTGGGTTGCCGCTCGAGCACCGCCGCCACCGCGTGCCGGCTCGCAAACACGATCCAGGCGAAGGAGTCGAGGCGTTCGAGCGCCTCATCGAGCGCCCTCGAATCCGTCGGCGTGACGCTCACCGCCGGCCACGACAACACCTCGAGCCCGAGACTGCGCAGCTCGCGGCTCAAGGGGCCGTCAGGACTCTCCGCGCGGGTGACCACGACGGGGCGCGTGCCGGTCGCGGCGCTCATGGGGCGGTCACCGCGAGTGCCGAGCGCTCGTGGGCGATGAGCTCCGCGGCGCCCGCCGCCAGCAGCTCGCCCGCGATCCGTTCCCCGAGCGCCACCGCATCCGCGGCGGTGAGCGCGGTGCCCTGCGAGGCGCTCGCCGTTCCGTGTGCGCGCAGCTCGCGCGACCCGTCGAGCGCGCACACGGCGGCCGTGAGCTCGAGCGTGTCGCCGCCAACTTCCGCGAGCGCGCCGAGCGGCACCTGGCAGCCCCCTTCGAGACGCCCGAGGAGCGCGCGCTCCGCGCTCACCGCAAGCCGCGCGGCCGCGTCGTCGAGCGCGCGCAGAAGCCTGAGCGTCGCCTCATCGTCGGCGCGCGCGCATACGCCGATCACGCCCTGCGAAACGGCGGGCAGAAACTCCTGCGGGGAGAGGAATTCCGTGACGTGCTGCGTCAGCCCGAGCCGGACGAGTCCGGCCGCGGCCAGAATGATCGCCTCGTAATCGCCGCCCTTGAGGCGCTCGATGCGCGTCGGCACGTTGCCGCGCAGCTCGACCGGCACGGCGTCGGGACGGAGGCGCGCGACGAAGGCACGCCGCCGCAGGCTGCTCGTGCCGATGCGTGCCCGCGGCGGCAGCTGCCGCAGCGACTCGCCTCCCCGGGTTAGCAGCGCATCGCGCGGGTCCTGACGCGCGAGCGCCGCCGCGAGCGCGAGCCCCGGCGCGAGCGCGGTCGGCAGATCCTTCAGGCTGTGCACCGCGACGTCGATCGTGCCGTGCTCGAGCGCCTCGTCGATCTCGCGTGTGAAGAAGGCCCGGCCCTCGGTCTGCCACAGCGGCACCTCCCGCTGGGCGTCTCCCGTCGTGCGGATGTGCACCAGCTCGATGCGCGGCGCCCCGGGCTGTGCCGCGAGCAGCGCCTCGACGTGGCGCGCCTGCCAGAGCGCGAGCGCCGATGCGCGCGTGCCGATGCGCAGCGTGCGCGCGCTCACGGCTCGCCCTCCGCGAGGAAGCGGTAGCCGACTCCCCAGACGGTGAGGAAATGCCGCGGGCTGGCGGGATCGCGCTCGAAGCGCTTGCGCAGCCTCAGGATGAAATTGTCGACGGTGCGGGTCGAGGGAAACACGTCGTAGCCCCATACCCGCTCTAGCAGGTCCTCGCGTGAGACGATCTCGCCCGCATGCTCGGCCAGCACCTTGAGGATCATCGCCTCCTTCTCGGTGAGCTCCTGCGCCTCGCCGTTCCAGGCGCGGGCACGGAACGCGCGGAAGTCCACCTCGTTACCGCCGAAGCGCAGCACCGCCGTCGCGGCCGTCGCCGAGGCGCTGCGATACCAGTCCCAGCGCTTCAAGATGGCACGCACGCGCAGCAGGAACTCCTTGAGATGAAAGGGCTTGGCGAGGTAGTCATCGCCCCCCGCCTCGAGCCCGCGCACGCGGTCGGCGGGATCGCCGCGCGCCGTGAGAAACAACACCGGAGTGTTGTTGCCCTCATCGCGCAGCGTGCGGCACACGGCCAGGCCGTCGAGCTCGGGCAGCATCACATCCAGCACGATGAGCGCACAGCTCCCGGCACGCAGCCACTCGAGCGCCGCACGCCCGTCGCCCACCTGTGCGACCTCGTAGCCCTCGGCGCGCAGGTTCTCCAGGACGCCGGCGGCGAGATGCGGGTCGTCCTCGACCACCAGCACGCGGATCGGGCTCTGCGCGGGCGTGCTCATGCGGGGGACACCGGGGCCGCGGGCCAGGTGAGCACGAAGCACGCGCCCTGGCCGACGCCGGCGCTCTCGGCCGTGACCCGGCCGGCCGCGAGCTGCATCAGCCGCTTGACGATATAGAGCCCGAGCCCCGTGCCGTACTGGCTGCTGCCGCCGCCCGGATGCAGGCGCGAGAACTTCTCGAACAGCCGCGCGCCGTCGGCGGGCCGGAAGCCGACGCCGCTGTCACGCACCGTGAGCGCGACCTCGCCGGCGCCGGCGCGCGCGCTGACCGCGACGCTGCCGCCGCCCACCGCGGTGACCGCTGCGAGCGCGTTTTCGAGAACGTTACGCACGATGACATCGAGCGCCAGCGGATCGGTCAGCACGTAGAGCCCGGGGGCGACGTCGCTGGTGAGTGCGGTTCGCTGAGCGCGCGCGCGCTCCTCGAGCGCGCCGACCACGCGCGCCACCGCGCCGGCGAGCTCCACCGGCTCGGAGCGGAGATCCACGCGTCCGCGCTCGAGCCGCACGCTCTCGAGGATCTGCGTGACCATCATTTCCATGCGCGCGAGGTCCGCCAGCATGCGCTCGGTCAGGGTACGCGACTGCTCGGGCGCGAGCGGGCGCAGCGCCAGAGTCTCGAGCGAGAGCTGCAGGCTCGCGAGCGGCGTCTTGAACTGGTGGGACACGAGCGCGAGGAAGTCGTCCTGCTCCTCGAGCACGCGCGCCTCGGCGCGCAGGGCGCGCCCGATGACCGCGATACAGGCGGCGAGCGCCAGCAGAAAGAACGAGCCCTCCCACGCATACTGCCGGTAGCGGCGCGCCGCTTCGCTCTCGAGGGCGCGCTCGGCGGCCGGAGCGAGCGCTGCCCGCCCGGCGGCGATCTCGATGTCCGGCAGCAGCTCGCGCACACGCGCTTCGCTCACCCCCGCGGCGAGCAGCGCCTGCGCGGCGCGTGCCTGGCCCGCGTACAGCTCCCGCGCCGCCTGCACCTTCTCGAGGGTGTAGCCATGCTGGTCGAACAGCCACCAGCCGACCTGCACCGCCGAGACGGCGACGAGCGCCAGCGCGGTGAGCTGAAAGACGCGGGTGGCTCTCATGGCGGGCCGCTCAGGCGGACGCGGCGAGGGAGGCGGCGAGCGCCGCGGTGAATTCCTCGAGGTCGGCGCTCGAGTGCGCCAGCGAGAGGAAGCAGGCCTCGTACGCCGAAGGCGGGAGATAGACACCGCGATCGAGCATGGCATGAAACAGCGCGGCGAAGCGCGCAGCGGAGCGCTCGCTGAGCGCCGCCGCGGTGCGCGGCGCGCCGGCTTCGTGCAGCGACATCCAGAAGAGCGACCCCACTCGCACCAGGTTGACCGGATATGGCGCGCGCGCCAACACCGGCGCGAGCAGCCGCTCGAGCTCGGCCCCGCGTGCCTCGAGCCGCTGCCAGCCGGATTCGCGCTCGAGCACGTCGAGCGTCGCGAGCCCCGCCGCCATGGCGACCGGATTCCCCGACAGCGTCCCCGCCTGGTACGTATCGCCGTCCGGGGCGAGTCGCGCCATGATGCGCCGCTCGCCGCCGAAAGCGCCCACCGGCATCCCGCCGCCGATCACCTTGCCGAAGGTGGCGAGATCGGGACGGATGCCGAGGAGCTCCGCGGCGCCGCCGCGCGCCAGGCGGAACCCGGAGATCACCTCGTCGAAGATGAGGAGCGCGCCGTGCGCGCGCGTCGTCCGGCGCAGGGCCTCGAGGAACTCGCGCCGCTGCGGCAGCAGGCCGTGATTGGCGGGCACCGGCTCGATGATGACCGCGGCGATTGCCGTGCCCTCGCGCTCGAACAGCGCCGCGACCGCCGCCTCGTCATCGAGCGGCAGCACGCGCGTGCACTCGGTGAAGGCACGCGGCACGCCGGCCGACGAGGGCTTGCCGAGCGTTGCGAGCCCCGAGCCGGCAGCGACCAGCAGATGGTCCGCATGCCCGTGGTAGCAACCGGCGAACTTCACGATCAGGTCGCGCCCGGTGAAGGCGCGCGCCACGCGGATCGCGCTCATCACCGCCTCGGTGCCCGAGGACACGAAGCGCACCTGCTCGGCCGCCGGGTAAGCGGCCGAGACACGCTCGGCGAGGGCAACCTCCGCCTCGCAGGGCGCGCCGAAGGTCGTGCCGCGCTCGAGCGCCGCCCCGATGGCGGCGACGACCGCCGGGTGCGCGTGGCCGGCGATCAGCGGGCCCCACGAGCCGACCAGGTCGAGGAAGGTGCGTCCGTCGGCGTCCGTCACCCGGCTGCCCGCGCCGCGCGTGATGAACAGCGGCGTCCCGCCTACGGCGCGAAACGCGCGCACCGGCGAGGAGACCCCGCCCGGTATCGCGCGGCAGGCGCGCTCGTAGAGCTGCCGGGAGCGTTCGGGTGCCTTCATGAGTCATCCTTCATGGCAACTTCGTGGGCTCGGCCGGATCTTGCCGCATCGAAGAACGCATCCACGGCATCGGCGCTGGCGTGCACCGCGGCAGCGCGCAGCCCCGCGAGCGGCAGATGCGCGAGGCGGTGCGCGACCGCGCAGCCCAAGCGCTCGAGCTGTACGCGCTGCTGCTCATCGAGCGTGCGCAGCTCGTGGCGCAGCGCGCGCGCCACCTCCTCAGCCGCGATCTCCTCGAAGCGGACCCGCAGGTCCTGCAGCCGTGGGCCGAGCGCGCGCGTGGCGAGCTCGGCGCGCAGGTGCGCGAGCCGCTCGTCGATCGCCGCGCGCACCGGCGCGAGGCGCAGCAGCTGCGTCAAGCGCTGCCCCTGCGCCGCCTCGATGAGCTGCGACATGCCGACGCGATCGAGGCCGGCTCGCTGTGCCGCCCCGGCGTCGACGTTGGGCGGCACGCCGAAATCGATGATGAGCGCGGGCCGCTGACTCGCGCCGCGGGTGGCGGCGCGCAGCCGCACCAGCGCATCCGCATCCAGCACCGGCCCACTGCCGCCCGCCGCCAGCACCACCGCGCTGACCGGCGGCGGGTCGGTACGAAACTCATCAAGGGACAGTAATGGAGCGGACACCGACTGCGCCAGCTCGCGCGCCGTGCCGAGCGTGCGATTGACGACGAGGAGCGGCACGTTGGCGCCATGCAGCAGCCCCGCGCAGCGGCGCGTCATGGGGGACACGCCCAACAGCGCCGTGGTGCCGGGCGCGCCATCCAGGTGCCTCAGCACCCGCTCGGCCGCCAGGTCGCCGAGCGAGGGAGTGCGTACGCGGGCCGTCATGCGCCGCACGCGCCGCGCCATGCCGAGCGCCTCGCCGATCAGACGATCCAACACCGGACCACAGGTGCGCGCGCTGCGCGACTCTTCCCACGCATCGCGCAGCTGCGCGGCGATCTCCTGCTCGCCGGTCTGCGCGGAGTCGAGCCCGCAGGCGAGCAGGAACAGGTGCTCGACCGCCGCCTCCCCGGTCCAGGCGCGTAAGGAGCGCGCCGCCTCGCCGGGCTGCGGGTCGCGCCCGGTCAGTACCCGGAACACGTCCTGGCGGGAATCGCCGGCCGGGCTGCCGTCATGGGTCGCATACACGACCTCGACCCGGTTGCAGGTGCCGACGTAGAGAATCTCGGCGGCCTTCAGGCGCGCGCGCAGCTCCGGCAGGCGCGCCGCGACCTCCGCCCGCGGCATGGCGAAGCGGGCGACCTGGTCGACGCCGGCATGGCGATAGGACAGACCCACGACACCGATCTGGTGCATTTGAGCAGCTTAACCGTGCCTCACGGGGGCGAATGTCATCGAATGGTCACGGACTTGAGCCCGCCAGGCAAGGAGTGTGAAGGCCGTCCGCTGAGCCGGCGCCGGGACGAACGCGCGCCTACCAGTCGAGGTCAGCCAGCATGAACGCGTAGGTTTGTATCCCATCCCATAGATTACCGAGCCGCAGGCCGGGCACGCTCCATTGCGTTTGCCAGACCAAGAGAAAATCCCCCTGCGCGATTTCTCGCGCGGGGGGATCGCGTACCGAAAAAGAACTAACGTGATGGTGACGATCTGGTCGTCACCACGATCCGTGGCAGGTGCCGAAGCCCTTGTCGGTGTAAGAGCCGGCCGGCGCCACCACCGGTCATTGGCCATTGTTCACTGGACCTTGCATCGCCGACTCGAAATCCTGAGCCCACGAACCGGGCGTTCATCGACCGTGCTAGTCTGCATATCGCGGGGCTCAGCCGACCGCTGTAAACACATGAACTCGACCATCCGCGCTGCTATGGTTCTGTCGATCATTCTCGGCTGTGTCGGGTGTGACCAGCTGACCAAGGCCGTCGCGCGTGATCATCTCCAGCCGCAAGAGACTATCTCGCTGCTGAACGATACGGTTCGACTGCAGCACGCCGAGAATCCCGGCGCGTTCCTGAGCCTTGGTGAGGCGCTGTCGAGCAACGTCCGTCGAATCGTGTTCACGTTCGGTGGAGTCCTACTCGTGACCGGCGCCGCATTCTGGGCACTGCGCTCTCAGCGCCTCACTTCTTTACAGATAGCGGGCGCAGCCCTGGTTGCCGGCGGTGGCTTCTCCAACTTGATCGATCGTGTGACTCAGGGTGGAACCGTAACTGACTTCCTCAACGTTGGCGTAGGGCCAATACGCACCGGCATCTTTAACTGCGCTGATATGGCCCTGATGCTCGGCATTGCCATCATGGTTTTCGGCGATGGACTCGCGAAGCGAGCACTGCCGCGCCGATAGCGCGGGGGCGTTACGCTAGAGATCTGAGTCGATCGAGAACGGCCAGAACCGGCCCTTCGACCGCGACTTGCTCTTTGCCGCATAGCAGTCATTGATCCAGCTTCGACGGAACTGAGCGTGACTTGGTTCCCATAGCCGAATGCTGCCATTCGGCCGCCACTATTTACTGCGATCTTCCCGAAACAGCGTACACGTTAGACCCAGCGCAAATGGCGAAATCGCACAAGATCAGAGTCGCGCTTCTCTTCGGCGGTCAGTCCGCCGAGCATGAGATCTCGATCCTGTCGGCGCGCAATGTCCTGGCCGCTCTCGACCGTTCCCGCTTCGAGCCGATCCTCATTGGCATCGATAAAGAGGGACGCTGGCTCACGCAGGATGCCCAGAAGCTCCTCGCAAGTCAGAGCGACCCTCGGCTTGTCCGCGTGCAGCCTGGATTGCCCGTGCAGCTGTCCGCCTCGCCCTCGGCACCGACACAAAACCCGACCGTTGGGCAGATCGACGTCGTCTTCCCGCTCATGCACGGCACGCTCGGAGAGGACGGTGCGATCCAGGGGTTACTTGAAGTCGCCGGTATTCCTTACGTCGGCGCGGGCGTCCTCGGATCGGCGATCGGGATGGACAAGGACGTCATGAAACGGCTGCTCCGGGAGGCCGGGGTCGCGGTGACGGAGTTCCGCGCCGTCCGTGACCACGAGTTTCTGGCCGACCCGGAGAGAACCTGCCGTGAGATCGCTGCGCTCGGATTCCCGCTCTTTACCAAGCCCGCCAACGCCGGATCGTCGGTCGGAGTGCGCAGAGTGACGAGCGCCGCAGATTTACCGGGAGCTTTGCGGCATGCCTTCCAGTTCGACACCAAGATCCTCGCTGAAGCCGGTGTCAGCGGCCGCGAGATTGAGCTCGCCGTGCTCGGGGGCGAGCCGCCCACCGTCTCTGTCGCCGGCGAGATCATCGTCGAGCACTCCGACGGTTTCTACTCGTATGACGCTAAGTACATCGATGAGCACGGCGCGAAGCTCGAAGCTCCGGCGCGGATAACGGCCGACGAGCTCGCCCGAGCACAACAGTTGGCCCTTCGCGCGTTCCAGATACTCGAGTGCGAGGGGATGGCCCGAGTCGACCTCTTCCTAAAGACTGACGGCGAGCTGCTCGTAAACGAAATCAACACCATCCCCGGTTTTACCGCCATCTCGATGTATCCGAAGTTATGGACGGTGTCAGGAGTACCCCCCACCGAGCTCGTCACGCGGCTCATCGTTCTTGCACTGGAACGCGGAAGGAAGAGGCTGACTATTCGCCGGTCGTTCTCGTCGGGCTAAAGCTCGGCTTACGCGTCACTGCAGGCACGTGGAGAGTCAACGACCTAGCACCGAGAGTGCAGAGGTGAGGGTTCGATGAAAGCATGGGTCTGTGTTTGGTGCCTGCTGGCTGCAAGCGAGTGCGTGCACGTGCAGGCGGCGGTTTGGCAGCCTTCTGCAGGGCACGTCCAAACTCCGATCTGGCCGGGAACGCCACCTGATGCGCAGCAATTGCCAGGGCCGGAATACGCGCTGATGGGAGCGAGCAAGAAGGAGCAGTTCGCCGGTAAGCCCGTGACGGGCATATACAACGTGTCGCAGCCCACGATGACGGTCTACGTGCCAAAGGACAAGAGTGCGGGGGCTGCGGTGGTGGTATTCCCGGGTGGCGGCTTCGAGCTGCTGGCCATCGACCTCGAAGGCACCGAGGTGTGCGACTGGCTGACCTCCGAGGGCATCACGTGTGTTTTGTTGAAGTACCGCGTGCCGAGCGCGCCTTATGACTGGCGATGCGATTGTCGGCCCCACAATATGGAGGTGCCTGTGGCGGCATTGCAGGATGCTCAAAGGACAATGAGGTTGGTACGTTTCCACGCCAACGAATGGCACGTCGACCCTCACAAGGTCGGCGTGCTCGGGTTCTCGGCAGGCGGCTACCTGGTGGCGGAGATCAGCACGAACTTC
>Ga0335081_10022846_pt1 | contig 10119 bp, 7 predicted proteins | sample Lox_Sample_35_FD_206713 | JGI IMG/M metagenome (GOLD analysis project Ga0335081, IMG submission 206713) | Soil microbial communities from Loxahatchee National Wildlife Refuge, Florida, United States - Lox_Sample_3.5 | ecosystem: Environmental > Terrestrial > Soil > Wetlands | place: USA: Florida... | reverse complement strand
AGCCTTGCCACCAGCGCGTTCGTGGCCACCCATTTCGCCGCTGCCGCGGCGGCGCTGGGTTGGGCGGGTGCCGAATGGGTGCGCAACGGCAAGCCGAGCGTGCTCGGGGCCGTGTCAGGCTCCGTGGCAGGCTTGGTCGCCATCACACCGGCCTCCGGGTTCGTCGGCCCCATGCCCGCGCTGCTGATCGGCCTTGCGGCGGGCATCGCATGCTACTTCATGGTGGCCAAAGTGAAGGGCAGGTTCGGCTACGATGACTCGTTGGACGCCTTTGGAGTGCACGGCGTCGGGGGCACCCTCGGGGCACTCCTGACGGGCGTCTTTGCTGCCAGGGCCATCAATCCCGTATTCAAGAACGCCCAGGGCAACGCTTTGCCGGTCGGCCTGATTGACGGCCACGCCGGCCAGGTAATGAATCAACTGATCGCAACCGCGATCGCGTGGGGAATCGCGATTGTGGGTACTTTGGTCATTCTGAAAGTCGTCGATGCGCTCATCGGACTTCGCGTCTCCGAGCCGGACGAGGTGGAGGGTTTGGATCTTTCCCAGCACGGCGAGGAAGGATATAACTTTGAGACGTGAGATCCGCCCGAGCAGTTGCGCCTGCTGAGTGAGCGCCGTCGGGCCGCGCGGCTGCGATACGGTCGCGAAACGTGTGCCGAGGTTTACCATGAAGAAGATTGAAGCCGTCGTCCAGCCGTCGCGTGTTGAGGCCGTCAAGGAGGCGCTGGTTGAAATCGGCATCGGTGGTATGACAATCTCCGAGGTGCGCGGCCACGGCCGCCAGAAGGGCCACACTGAGGTCTATCGCGGCAACGAATACACGGTGGATTTGCTGCCCAAGGTGAAGTTCGAGATTGTGCTCCTGGACGCCCAAGTCGAACCCGCCATCGATGCCATCCTGCGATCTGCCAAAACGGGGAAAATCGGCGACGGTAAGATCTTCATCTCGAGCGTCGAAGAAGTCATCCGCATCCGCAACCTTGACCGTGGCGAAAATGCCATCTGAGCCTTCCGGCTCGCGCCCGGCTGCCCGAGCGCAGGGCCACCCCGCGGGAAGCCACCGGGCCCGGCGCCCATGAACGAGCCTGTCATCCTCTCCACGCTCTCGCCGACCTACTTAAGCGGCGCCCTCAGCATCCGGCAACAGTTCGAGCTGGACCACGACGGCAGCGCAGTCCTGCGCCGGCGTTCAGCGTTGGTGGACCGAGTGCTGGGCGGGCTTTTCACGCACGCGATCTCCCCGGAAGGCGGCGCACCACGGGGTCTGTGTCTGGTTGCCGTAGGCGGATACGGCCGTTCGGAGCTTCACCCGAGTTCGGACATCGATGTGGTTTGGATTTGCGCCGACTCCGCGGCAGAATCGGCCCACCGCGAGTCCACCGCCGCGGTGCTGCGCACCCTCTGGGACCTGGGCCTGCGGTCGAGCGGCGGCTTGCGCACCCTCAGTGAGTGCCGGAGCGTCGTCGCCACGAACCCTGAGTTCGCCATCGCACTCCTCGACGCCCGCTACCTCGCCGGCGACCCCCAGCTATTTAGCACCCTGCGCCAGCGCACCATCCCCGGCATGATCGCCCGGGAACGGGAGAGCCTGGTAGCAAACCTCGACGAGCTCACCCGCCAGCGGCACCGGAAGTACGGGGACACGATCTTTCACCTCGAGCCCAACCTCAAGGACGCGCCGGGCGGGCTCCGCGATTATCACGTGGCGCGCTGGCTGGCCGTCATCGCGGGCCTGGATGAGCGGGGCGAGCGGGAGGCGCCCGTAGAGCTCTGGTCCCAGGCGTTTACGCCTGCGGTCTCGGCGGCCTTCAAATTCCTCACCTCGGCGCGCTCGCTGCTGCACTTCCACCGCGGGCGCGACGACAATCAGCTCACTTACGAAATGCAAGACCAAGCTGCTCGGCTGGGGATCGGCATGCCCGACGGTGGCCCTCGGCCTGCCGCCGAATGGATGCGGGGCTATTTCCGGCACGCCCGGGCGGTGGAGTCGCTGGTGGCGCGCTTGAGGGACGAGAGCACGCGGCCCCGCCGCTCGCTCTATGCCGTCTTCGAGGACTGGCGGTCACGGCTCTCCAACGCCGACTTCTCGGTGATCGGCGGCCGGATTTTCCTGCGCGAGCCCGCTCAGGCGGGCGCGGACCCGGAGCTCTTGCTGCGGATGTTCGAAATGGTGGCCCGCCACGGCCTCGAACCGAGCGATGAGGCCGAGCGTGCCGTGGCGCACGCGCTCCCCGAGCTTGCCCAGCGCCTGGAGGAGATGCCGGAGGCAGGGCTCAGTCTGCAAGAGATTCTCGTCTTGCCTCACGCCGGCCAGGCCCTTAGGGCCATGCACCGCCTCGGGATGCTGGCGGCTCTTATCCCCGAGTTTCAGGCCATTGATGCGCTGGTGACACGCGACTTCTACCATCGTTACACGGTGGACGAGCACACCTTTAACACCATTCAAGTCCTTCACGCACTTCCTAAGCCCAAACCCGGCGCGGGACGCGCCTCCGAAGCGCGTGAGCCCGCGCTGGGCGAGGTCACGCGGCGTTTCGGATCCTTGCTCGGGGAGATCGAGCACCCCGAACTGCTGTTTCTAGCCCTGCTGTTGCACGACCTCGGCAAGGGTTCGGGCCACCCCGATCACGTGCAGGGCAGCCTGACAGCTGCTGAGCGAGCGCTGGCGCGGATCGGGACCTCGCCGGAAGAGGACCGGACGATTCTCTTCCTCATTGCCCACCACCTCGACATGTCGTCCACCCTGCTGCGCCGCGATATTCTTGACCCCGCCACCATCCGTGAGTTCGCCCGCAAGGTGGGCAGCTCCGAGCGGCTGAAGATGCTCACCCTGTTGACCTATGCAGACATCAAGTCCGTCAACCCGGAGGCGCTCACACCGTGGAAAGCTGACGCCCTGTGGCAGCTTTACGTTTCCACCGACAACCGCCTGGCGCGCAGCCTCGACGACGATCGCCTCGCGCTCGCCGACGACGCAACGCTCGGCCTCGACGTGGCCTTGCCCACGGCCCGGCCTGCCGAGAAACCCTCGGACCTGCACGCTTTTCTGGCCGGATTCCCGGAGCGTTATCTGGCGGTGCACGCGCCGGGGGAAATCCTCGAGCATCTCGCCATGGCCCAGAGCCTGGATCGGGCGCCGGCGCAGGTTCGCCTGGAGCGCGGAGCATCGTGGTGGCAGCTCACTTTGATTACCCGCGACCGACCGTTGCTCTTCGCCACCGTCACCGGAGTACTCGCTTCGTGGGGTATGAGCATCGTAAAGGCCGAAGCGTTCTCCAACGCGCAGGGTGTCGTGCTGGACGGCTTTGCCTTTGACGATGTCCACCGGACCTTGGAGCTTAACCCACCGGAAATCCCCCGCTTTGAACAAGCCCTGGTTGACGCTCTCAGCGGCAAGCTCGCGCTGGAAAAGCTCCTCGCGCAGCACTCTTCTGGAGCTCGTCGCGGCGGACCAGCCCGGCCTGCTCTTCGACGTGAGCCGCGCCCTGGCAAAGACGGGGTGCAACCTCGAGGTGGCCCTGATCGATACTGAAGGGCAGAAGGCGATCGACGTGTTCTACCTCACCATCGGTGGAGCCAAACTCAGCGAGGACCAAAAGAAGCAGGTTCAGAGTGGATTGATGGATGCCCTCTCACCGGCGCCCGTCCCTCCCGCGCAGCCCGCCCCGAGCGGCAAACCGTGAGGCGTTGGGCGGATCGCACGCCGGAAGGTCGTGCCCACCGCCGGATCACCTAAGCCGGCACGAAATATCGTTGGCGGAAATGATTAAAGTGGTGTATACTTATTTTGCTTGATCAGTTTTTGTGACCGGTTACCAGTTGTACGAAGTCCACAACTCTCTGATTCTGTGGGCTTTTTTAGTTTTGGCGAGTGGTTGCGAGAGCGGAACAAGAAATTCAAATACAAAAGGAACATCAGAACATTATGCAAAAAGAACAAGGCACGGTGAAATGGTTCAACAACGCGAAGGGTTATGGTTTCATCCAACGCTCTTCCGGTGATGACGTTTTCGTTCACCACTCTGCCATTCTGGCTGAAGGCTTCAAGTCGCTGGCCGAAGGTGAGTCCGTGGAATTCCTGGTCACCAAGGGTCCCAAGGGCTTGCAGGCCGAGCAAGTCACCAAGCTCTAAGATTCGCCGCAGCCCGCTCCGCCTTTCCCCCAGCCCGGGCGAGACGGAGCGGAGCTCTAATCCGAAGGGAAAATGGCGATGCAAATTCAATATATGGGCTTTGAACCCAAGGCACGGACGCGCGACTACTGCTATCGCGTGCTGGACCCGAAGGCGGAAGCGCGGGACTTCGTGCTCAGCATTCTGAACCAATCGTTTCTCGAGCGGCGTCTCCCTTACCAGGACGCGGCCGACCTCTGCTACCAAAGACTCCAACGCGCGCTCAGCTCCGAAACCCACGAGCAACCTCTGCCCCGGCACTGGACCGTTTCCGACCAGGAGCTCGAGGACTACCGTCTGAAACACCGGCCCGCCCGAAGACGCTCCTGATGGCTGTTCCACTTCAATTCAGCCCTCCGCGGGCGTGTGCAACGGGGAGGCGGCGTGCGCCCGGAACACGGTCCGGCCGTCACCGAAGGAGTGGTAGGCGTGGAGGGACTCGAACCCCCGGCCGTCGGATTAGAAATCCGATGCTCTATCCAACTGAGCTACACGCCCTCAATAACTTACAGGCACCGCGTCCAATCCTGCGCACCGCGCCGTCTCGCGTTTCCTCCCGGCCGCGTGCCGGAGGGTGCCTGGGCAAATATACCACGAATTAATCGGCCAAACTGAGTGCCTGACAGCCCGTGAAAATACGCCGGGCGCAGCCGTCACCCGCGAACGCCACTCGCCCCGAGATTGACTCTGAAACCATGCTATCGTTACCTCCGGGGCCTGTGCGACTCCTCGAAACACTTACGGTCTTCGTTCAAGCCACAGTGCGGCACCCGCAGGGGATCGCCAGGCTCGTCCGGCACTTCGGCGGCTTCGGGCTGTTCCTTCTCGCCGTCGTAGACAGCTTCCCCGTCCCAACCCTCGCCGGCCCGGACATTGTCACCGCCATCTTCGCGGCGCGCCAGCGCGAGCCGTGGTATTACTACGCCGCGGTGGCTACGGCAGGCTCGGTCGCCGGCGCCTACCTCACCTTTCGAATGGCTCGGAAGGCCGGTCTGGACTTTCTCACCCGCAAGTTCGGGCCGCGCCGGGTGGACAGGCTCCTGAAGTACTTCAAGCGGTGGGGTGCGGGCGCGCTGGTGGTCTCCACGGCAGTGCCTCTGCCCTTCCCCACCAGCGCGTTCTTCGCCGCCGCGGGCGCGCTCGATTATCCCCTGCGCACCTTCCTCGTGGCTGTAGCCTTGAGCCGGGCCGCGCGTTACGGAGCCATCGCCGTCATTGCCTACCACTACGGCCGCGTCTTCGCGACCGGCCTTCGGCATCTGGGGCAGCATCCCGCGTGGTTGCTTTCGATTTCCGGTGCCGTAGCTTTGGTGGTGATGGTGGCCGTCGTCCTGAGAAAGCGCTCGGAATCGAGCCGCTCCAAAGCCGCCGTAGAAACGGCGCCGCTCGGCGAATGAGCGGCAGCCGAAGGCGGCGCGGACCTTCAGGTTCTGCGCCAGCCTGCTCCGGGCAACTGGCGCCCGCTTAATGTGCGTGTTTTGGATTCCCCAGGGTTGGTAAGGCTTCCCACGGGCCGGATTGCGAAACGTCGGGTGTGTGCAGGCGCAGGGCCAGCCCGATCATGCAGATTGCGCTGAAACCAAAGTAAGAGGCCAGCCAAAGAAAGGATGCTGAGTGTAAGCTCGATTCAAGTTTGATCCAGCGCAACCCCAAAGCCAAAAACGCCAAAGCAAAACCCACCGAGGCCGCGCCGGCCAGGCCGAAAAACCATTTATCCGCAACCTGACGCCGCAGGGTTCGCGCGGTTGCCAGAGCGAAAATGCCGATGCTTAGTGCCATCGCGATGAACAGGGGCAGCGCGAAAAACCGAAAGCTGAGCGGTCCCGTCCAGAGCATCGGGGTCAGGCCGTACGCGCCAAGCGCAAGGCCATTCAGCACCAGAAGCCAGGACCTGCCCTGCCCGGAGCTCCAGATGCCGGCTGCGATGGTGCACGCTCCTGCCGCCACCGCCAGCCTGCACATCAGCATACTCGGCTCCATGGGGCCGATATACGGAACGTCAGGGATCCATCCTGGGCCCCGCGTAAACATCAAGAAGCTCATGAGCGCTAACGTCGCGTCGAGAACGCCACACCCTGCCAGCAGCCACCAGTTTCTGATGGGCGTTTGGATCATGCGCCACCTCCGAACCGTGACCGGGCCCTACCTTAAGGCATGAGGCCTTTCGCGCAATCACCGGTCGTCATCATCCTAACACACATTTCATTAATGACAGCCGCGGTGCCCGTGGATACGCGCGCCCGCAAGGGTCAACGGTGCCCCGCGTTTGACTTGATGAGGGCTACGTAAGATAGTGAAAAAGACGGCTACCGCAAGCGTACTTCGGTCGTTTTGAAATAGTCGCTGGCGCCGGCGCGGCGTTTCCCGTGCACGCCAAAGCCGCGGACGTTTGCCGGCAGGTCCGCGATACTCGCTCGCTTATGAATTCTGCACGAATATGGCTCCTGGCGTTGCTACCGCTGGCGGCCGCTCTCGCCGGCGCGCCCTGTTTCGCGCAGGCTTCGCACCCTTCGGCACCCAAACCGCAGGAACTTGAATTATCGATCATCGTGGTGCGATCAGCCGAGGAAGGGCAACAGATTCTGGAACGGCTGAAGACAGGGGAACTCTTTCGGGCTCTGGCTGCCGAGCGATCGATTGACCCCACGGCGAGCTCGGGTGGCTACCTGGGGAAAATGGACCCGGACGAGATGCGTCCTGAGCTGCGCGATGCCCTGCGGGGCGTCGCACCGGGCCACGTGACCCCTGTGGTTCGAATGCCGGAAGGTTACGCCATCCTCGAAGTGATGAACAGTACGAAGGTGAAGGGCGACGCCGGGTATGCTAACTCCTCCCAAATTCTGGCCGCGTCTGCAACGGGGAGCGTCCGGTATGGGCCCGATATTTCCGGTTTCAGCGAGGCGATGACGGCGCTGTCCAAATTCCCCAAGGCGGCCGGGTGGAACCAGGATCTGCGCGCCACCTGTCAGGACAGAACGCAGTCGATTGCCGATCTCATCCAGCGGCTGAAGTTCATTTTGGATCCCGCCAAGCCGGAAGCGCGCGCCGGACATTCGGAGCTCGAAATCGCGCAAGCGCACTATACGCTGGCCCAACTCTACGCGTATCAAGGAGACATGGACCCGGCCGTGGAGCAGTACCACCAAGCCTGGGAGATCGCCGCATCAAGCGTGCCCGAAGCGGGTCCCCGGCTTGAGGAGGCGCTGGGAACGGCCTACCTTCACCGGTCAGAGATGATCAATGGCGTCTACAAATCTCCGGGCGACAGGTGCCTTTTCCCGATGCGGCCGGACGAGAGCTACCGCGCGACGGCCGACTCGGAGCAGGCCGTTCAACATTTCCTGCATTACCTCGAAGACTCGCCCGGCGACCTTGAAGTGCGCTGGCTGCTCAACCTGGCGTATATGACGCTGGGCAAGTACCCGTCCGGCGTCCCCAAGGCGTACTTAATCGCGCCGGCGGCTTTCGCCTCGGGCGCCGGCATAGGCCGCTTCGTCGATGTGGCGCCGCAAGCCGGCCTGGTGCAGTTCTCAATGGCCGGCGGGACGATTGTTGATGACTTCGAAGGCGATGGACTGCTGGACGTTGTGACCTCGAGTTCCGGGGTGTGCGACCCGATGCACTTCTTTCGCAACAACGGGGACGGGACATTTACCGATCGCGCCGCCCAGGCAGGGCTCTCGGACCAGTTGGGCGGGCTCAACATGGTCCAGACCGACTACAACAATGACGGCTGCCTGGACATTCTGGTGCTGCGCGGCGGCTGGGAGCTTCCCGAGCGCAAATCTCTGCTCCGGAACAACTGCAACGGCACCTTCACCGACGTGACGGCCGCGAGCGGCCTCGCCCTGCCGGCCACGAGCACGCAGACCGCGGTGTGGGCCGACATCAACAACGACGGCCTGCTCGACCTCTTCGTGGGCAACGAGAATGGCCCCGCCCAGCTTTTTCTCAATCAGGGCGACGGCACGTTTAAGGATATCGCCCACTCGGCAGGCGTGGACCGGGTGGCTTTTACGAAGGGGGTGGCGGCCGGAGACTACGACAACGATGGGTACGTGGACTTGTATGTCTCAAATCTCTCCGGCGGCAACTTTCTGTACCACAACAACCACAACAACACCTTCACCGAGATGGCGCAGCAGGCCGGCGTGCCGGGTAATGGGCATGGTTTCGCGACCTGGTTTTTCGATTACAACAACGACGGCTGGCCCGACATCTTCGTGACGAGCTTCTATCCGTCCATTGACGAGAGCCTGCGCACCTACCTTGGCCTGCCTCATCGGGCTGCGACGCTCAAGCTCTACCAGAACCTGGGCAACGGGCACTTTCGTGACGTGACCGCCGAAGTGGGGCTCGACAAGGTGATCATGGCCATGGGCGCTAATTTCGGGGACATCGATAACGACGGATTTCCGGATATTTACCTGGGGACGGGAAACCCTTCCTACAGCTCGCTGCTTCCGAACGTGCTGCTCCACAATGAGGGCGGCCAGCGCTTTGTGGACGTGACGGCTTCCTCGGGCACCGGCGAACTGCACAAAGGGCACGGGGTGGCCTTCGCCGACATCGACCGCGACGGCGACGAGGACCTGCTGGAAGAGGTGGGCGGCGCCGTGCCCGGCGACCGCCACGCCTTCCGGCTATTCGAGAACCCCGGCAACGGAAACGACTGGATCAATTTGAAACTGGTGGGCGTGAAGAGCAACCGGCCGGCGATCGGGGCGCGCATCAAGCTGACGGTGGACGACAAAGGACAGGGACAGCGCTCGATTTACCGGACGGTGGGCAGCGGCGGATCGTTCGGCGCGTCGCCCTTCGAGCAGCACATCGGGCTCGGCAAATCGGCTCGGATTCTGAGCCTCGAAATCGGATGGCCGGCCAGCGGGACGAAGCAGACCTTCACGGACGTTGGGAAAAACCAGTTTCTCGAGATCCGGGAGTTCGCGCCCGACTACCAGAAGCTGGAGCGGCATCCCTTCCGACTGGGAGGCGCCAAGAAGGACGCCGGAACCCTCCCGGAAGGCCGGGCGGCAGCGAGGTAGAAAACGTCGTCGGCTCCTGATTGTCGTGCGGTCACAGGAGATCGGCACCGGGGGGGCCGGTGCATCACGCGGCTTCGCGATTCGGCGGCCGGGCGTGAAGACGCGATTGCGATTACGAGCGCCGCCGGCTTGGCGTGCCAGCCGCTCTCGCCTTAACCTCCCGGACTCCTTCTCTCCGTCAGCGCGGGTGACGACGGGATAGACTCGCACGTCGTCGCAACGGCGCGCTCCGGACCCAAGCGCGGCCGCCGGAGCTGTGGAGTGCGGCAGCTTGCTGCCGCTTTCGCGGGAGTGATGCTTCGCGCCGGGGCGTCCAATCGCAACCGGCGTCGCTGGACACCCGTGGGCCGCCGGAGCGAACCTGACAGGAAAAGTCTGCGACAGACGGCCATCCGCCCGTTTTCGCTTCCATCGAAGACAGGCTTCGGCACATCTCCACTTGCAAGGGTGCTGTCATTTGCGCAGTGACCGCGACACATAAAGATCGCTGCCGTCGCCACTGGCCGGAAACCGGGCATCACTGGCGCAGGTCTGAAAAAAAGCCCTGCACCAGCCGGCCGCTGTCCCTACCCCGACCGCCAGCCAGCCCGCCGGTGCTAGCTCGATAGGAATAGTCTATCCCGGTCTCCAAGCAACCGTCTGAGCGGGCGCCAACCTGAGCGCTCGGGCACACGGATCTTCTTGTCGCGAAACCCCCAGTACTCTGATCCCTTTAGTGCTGGGCTAACACGAACACCAAGTGTATTGGGATCTATAGTCAGCAGTCTCAAGTCAAACAATGAGTGGAGATCAGCTCGTAGCAAAATGCCATTACACGGTACGGCGGCTCTCCTGGGATCAATGTGGGCAGCCTCGAGAGCCGCTTCGACAGCGCAATTTGAAATGGCGCACCGGTGCTCA